>Ga0102924_1002014_pt1 | contig 22682 bp, 12 predicted proteins | sample PaiPotPPM11metaG_FD_80116 | JGI IMG/M metagenome (GOLD analysis project Ga0102924, IMG submission 80116) | Iron sulfur acid spring bacterial and archeal communities from Banff, Canada, to study Microbial Dark Matter (Phase II) - Paint Pots PPM... ...
GTGTGCCACATGGCTGCCGCAACGGCCGTCAAGAGCGAGGCACCGAAGGAATCGAAAGCAGATCTGTCTTCTTTAAGCTCGATGTTGCAAGCGCGTTGGAAGACTGGCGCTGGAGCGCCGATGAAGGCCGAACCCGCGCGGGCCGGCCAGATTCGCAGTTTTCGGATTGTGAAGCTGGATCGGTCGTCGAAGAAGATCGAATTGCAGCCGGCGTAGGCTGACTTACCAGATACAGAGAACGACCGGCCGCCGCATCGCAATTAGCGAGACGCCACACTCCCAAGCTTGTCAGACAATTCCGCCCAGCGGGTGTATAGGGCATCCAACTCTTTCTGTGCGGCTTCCATCTGCGCGTGAGCAGCTACCAGCCGCGGTCCGTCGCTGGCGATTGCGGTATCTTCTAGTGCATCACGCTTGCTCTGCAGAAGCTTCTCAGCCTCAGCAATGCGTTGCTCAATTCCCGCGTATTCGCGAGCTTCGAGGTAGGAAAGCTTCTTCGGTGTCGCGAGCGGAGGATCAGCAATCGGGACTGTTTTTCTAGAAAAATCCCCCTGCTTCCCCGCATGCTTGCGTTCCGCCTGCCATGTCTCCCATTGCTGGTAGTCGGCGAAACTTTCCGCGCCACCTTGCCCATCCAGACCTAAAACGACGGTAGAGACACGATCCAAGAGATAACGGTCATGCGTGACCAGCACGAGAGAACCGCGAAATTCGAGAAGGCTCTCTTCCAAGATTTCGAGAGTAGGGATGTCGAGATCGTTGGTCGGCTCGTCCAGCAGAAGAACGTCGGCGGGTTGCAGCATGAGTTGTGCGATCAGCACGCGAGCACGTTCGCCTCCGGAAAGACGCTCGACGGGTTGATTCAGCTGCTCGCTGGTGAACAGGAACTTGGCCGCCCAGGATGCGACGTGAATGACCCGGTCCTGATAGATCACGGAATCGCCTTCCGGCGCGAGTGCGCGACGCAGAGTAACGTTCGTATCGAGCTCGCGGCTCTGATCGAAGTACACAATGCGCAACCAGTCGGCACGCCGAATTTCGCCGCGCGCGGGAATCACTTCGCCACGTAGCATCCGCAGCAGAGTGGTCTTGCCGCTACCGTTCGGTCCAACCAAACCGACTCGCATCCCCGCGGAGACAATGAAATTCAGTCCTTCAAACAATGTACGATCGCCGATCTCGCATGTGACGTCTTCAAGTTCGATCAGGCGCTTGGTCTTACGCTCGGTCGCCGAGAAATCGATTTGCGCTGTGGTGGTGCGGGTTCTTTCGTTCAGGTTAGCCAGCTCGCTAATCAGTTCGCCCGCCTTATCGATGCGCGCTTTGGATTTTCGAGTGCGCGCTTTCGCTCCTCGACGAAGCCACTCAATCTCGGAATGAACCAGATTTTCCAGAGCTTCCTGACGCTTCGATTGGGCATGGAGGAATTCTTCTTTCTTCTCCAGGAACGTGCTGTAGTTTCCATGGACACTTAACAGCCCATCGGGATAGACGCGGCTGAGTTCGGCCATATCGGTAGCCACATTCTCGAGAAAATAGCGGTCGTGGCTAACGACCACGCAGGCGAATACCGCCTCCTGCAGCAGATCTTCGAGCCACTCGATTCCGGCGAGGTCCAGATGATTCGTCGGCTCATCGAGCAGCAGAACGTCTGGGGATTGTACCAGCGCCTCCACGATGGCGAGGCGCTTCTGCCAGCCGCCGGATAGTGAGGCCGCCGCGACTTCGAGGTCTTCGAAGCCGGCGCGACCCAGCGTCTCGGCAAAATGAGGGGCATGTTCGGCGTGCGACGCAATCGAACGACGCTGGGCTTTTTCGACGACGGAGCGGACGGTTTCTCCGGCGGCGAATCTTGAGTCCTGTTCGACATAACTGGGCTGCAAGCGCTTGCGCACGGCGAGCGTGCCGCTGTCCGGCTGTTCTATGCCCGCGAGAATGCGCATCAACGTAGATTTGCCCGAGCCATTAGGGCCGATCAGGCCAATGCGGTCGGCCTGCGAAACGGTAAATGAAACGTCCTCAAAGAGGGGCTTCGCTCCGAATGCCTTCGAGATTCCTTGGGCGTTGATAATTGGTGGCAACGGCTGCGCTCCCGGTAATGTTGAGGGTATCAAAGAAACGAAGATCGACGCGCCGAGGCTTTGGCTAGCAGAACGCACCGATGATCGAATAGTGAGGCCGACGTCTTTTTTCCCGTCGCTGTGGCTAACGCGTGCGAATGACGCCACGAATCACTACCACAGATGCTGCCGGTAGTTCGTAGGCTGTGTCGGCATAGACAGTCTCTTTGGTATGGAGGGCTGGTCCATCTGGATCGGCCACGCCGTACGTTTCCACTGCTACCGAAGGTTCAGCGGGATATTCAGCATGTCCCACGAAACGGGTATGGCCTGGATGCCACTGATACTGTCCCTTTCCGAAGGTGGATATCTCGACGTTTCCGCCGAATGCAGTGATCTCGTGGCTGGCTTGGTTTTCAAATGTGATTTTCACGTGATGAGCGTTGTTCTGATCGCGATTTACGACGAGTAACGACCACTGGCCATCGGGACGCTTCAATGCGTACGCCGTTACTAAGGCATGTCCTGCGCCGTCCTCGATGTCGCTTTTGGCGGGGAACACGTCGTGCTGTTGCGCTCCGGGAACAACCCATTCCATATTGATCAACTGTGCCGTGAAGAACTGTGCGAGAGGCTGCTGAATTTTATATTGAGCATCGACTGTGAACATCCCAAACGTTCCGGGAGAATCGTTACAGCCGTGTTCCATCACCAGCGGCAAATAGTGAAAATAATAAACTCCGTTTCCTCCCGCAGTCAGGAACGAACCGATGTAATCGGCTAGCCAGAGCCCCGAGAAAATATCCATGTAGGTTTCGCTCGCGGCCGAAGAAAGATTTCCTTCCGTGATGAACATGGGCAGATCACCCGGAACTCCGTCGTCGCGCCAGACTTGCATGATGTGGCTGACGAGCTGAGGCTCTTCATAAAGACTGCCCCAGGGAATTCTGCAAGGCTCGTAAGGATAGTGTTCGAAGGAAAAAAACGCCAGCTCGCGCATGCGGCCGTGCCGTTTCAGATAATCAATAAACCTGCCCGTCCAGGATACTTTCCCGCTCGCGTCAGGCCACGTTTCGATGTCCTGGTTGACACCTTCGAATGACGGTCCTCCGAGTTTGAGATTCGGATCGAGGCGATGAAGCGCTGTAGCCCACTGGAGATAAAGCGCACCGTAATCCTCCGGAGCAAGGTATTGTCCGTCAGATTCTTCACCCATCTCGATATAAGAGATGGGATAGTTGCGGGCTTTGAGATAAGCGATTTCGGCGACAGCGTTCTCGGGAGTGTCATACACCAGCGCGACTGGGATCATGGCCGGAAGGCCGCGAGTAACGCCACTGGTAAAGAAGAAGTCAAAGCCAGGCTGCGCTTGATGCGTGGTTCCTAAATCGGAGGCTTCATGCCATGGGTCGACGGAGGAACAATAGGTCGTGGTCTGCTCCTGATCAGGTGTATGCCGCACGATGTCATGGAACTCACCGTCGGCAGAAGACGTTCCGAGGTAGACTTCACGGATTGCGTAGCCGACGCACGCGCGAGGATCAGAGGCAGCGTGGCCGGGCGCGCAGGTGTTGGAAGACTCCGTCATTAGGATTCGCACGAATCGGGCTGGAATCGGGGCGGCATTGAGGCGAAGCATCACTGATCCGCCATGGCCTTGCTCAATCACGCCCAGCGGGTAGGTCTGCCACACTCCCCGCGTGGGCCCGTGCATGGGATCGTCTCCAGACCAGTGCTGCACGACGAATTTCGCGGCGTAGGGCTCTCCCCATTTGATCAGGATGCTGTCGACTTGTTGCACTTGCGCCAGATCGATGATGACCCATTGCGGATGCAAGGAATCGCTTTCACCGGTAAAGCGTTCTGTCAGGTATGGATTGCTCTTCCAATAGCTGTTGTCATCGCCATCCGTGATGCGGGAAAATCCGGCATTCGGCGTGCCGTCGTTCCGCGTAAAACCGCGATGGGGCAGCGAATATCCGTAAGAGTAACGGATGGGCTCGCCGGGAGTTGCCGAGCCGGTAAAGTATCCCTTGTCGCTACCTTCGCTCCACGTACCTTGCGGATTCCAGTGCCAGGCTTCAATGGAGAGCTCGGTATTGTTGCGATAGGTGACCGGCTGCCAGCCAGCAGCCAGGACCTTGCCTAGATTCGGCTCCGTCAATCCGGTGTCGACAGCTTCTGAAGGGATGCGGTCTACACCGGCGCCCAGAGTTTCATTCGGTCGAAAATGATTCGTGGAGTGCCCAGGAGTGACATCAACTTGAATGGTTTGTGCTGCGCAAATCGTCGAGATAAAAATACAAGCGAGAAAGAGTCCGCAGGGCGGAATGATTTTCATCAAGCCAAAGCTCCTTGGAAATAACGAGTCGCACTGTCTTCCCGATTGACGAACTGATGCGTCAACTTTGCCTTCATTGCGAGATGCGTGCAATGTACACAGCGAAGGGATCTAGAGCGATCTTGCCTAATGGACCGCTTGGCGCTGCCGCCAAAGTTGTAAGCATCGTTGTCGCTTTGGCGGAAGGCAGTCCCTGTGCGGACAGATTGAAGCTGACCTGCTGCACCGTTCCCGACATGTTCAGAACAACCAGGACCGACTCGTTCTTGTAGCGGCGCAGATAAGACAAGACGTCCGGATTGTCCTGGTTCAAGGGTACATAATCTCCGTCCAGCAGAGCAGGGTTTTGACGTCGAAGCGCCAGCAGATGTTTGTAAAACTGCAGGACTGAATCGGGGTCTTTCAATTCACTGGAGACATTGTGAGTCTTGTAGCTGGCGGGAACGGGTAACCACGGCGTGGATCGGCTGAATCCGGCGTTAGGCGAATCGTCCCACTGCATGGGAGTGCGTTCTCCGTCGCGCCCTTTATTCTGGGGCCAACCGGTGATGCCAAGCGGGTCTTTGACGTCCTCTTTGCGAACCGGATCATTGTTTTCCATCCCCAACTCTTCACCGTAATACATGATGGGCGTTCCGCGGAGCGTCAGATACATCCCAGCCATGAGCTTGGCGATTTGATCATTGTGTTTGCCATCGCCATAGCGCACATAGGAGCGCGGCATGTCGTGATTGCCGATCACGTATACGGGCCAACCGCCGGTGGATTCGGCATTCGCAATCTGCGTGCGGAAGTCGCTGGCGGAGAGCTTATTGACAGTGCAGAACATGAAATCCATGGGCAATTGGATTTCGTCATTATGGTCGCCGTAATACTCCTTCAGTTCCTCCCGATTCGACGTGTAGGTCTCTCCAATCAGGACGGCATCATGCTCATCGGCAACCTTGCGCAGCCTTTTCAGCACGACGTGGTTCTCGGGTAATTTGTCGTTGTACTTGTTCTCCATGTTGGGATCACCCAAATCACTTTTGCCCGGCAGGATCGGGTTGTCATGAAGTTTGGGATCTTCAAATAAGAGGTCGACGGCATCGAGCCGAAATCCTGACACTCCGCGGTCGTACCAAAAGCGGGTGACGTCGAACATCGCTTTTTCCGCGGCCGGGTTGCGCCAGTTCAGATCCGGTTGCTGGATTTCAAAGAAATGATAGTAATACTGGCCGGTCTTGGGATCGAACTGCCAGGTTGACCCTCCGAAGTCGGAGATCCAGTTGTTGGGAGGAACTCCGGGCGCCTTTCCGTCGCGCCAGATGTACCAGTCGCGATGCGCCGAGGTGCGGGATGACGCTGAATCGAGGAACCACGTGTGCTGCGAGGAAGTATGGTTCAGAACAAAATCCATGATGATGCGGATGTCATGTTTCTTCGCTTCGTCCGCAAGATGCTGGAAATCTTTGAGCGTTCCGTACATAGGATCGATATCGTCGTAGTCGGAAACGTCGTAGCCGAAATCGAATTGCGGCGATGGGTAGCAGGGGGAAATCCAAATGGCATCGACACCGAGATCTTTGAGGTAGTCTAGTTTCGAGGCGATGCCATTGAGGTCGCCGATGCCGTCGCCATTGCTGTCGGCGAAGCTGCGCGGATAAATTTCGTAGAAGACGGCGTGCTGCCACCATGGGTGACTTTGCGAATCTACAACTTGGTACTGAGCTTCAGAAAAAGATAAAGCCAGACTTATCGTAATCGTCAGCAAGAATCCAGATCGAAACGTTCTGGCCATTTGCGGTGCTCCGTGAGGCAAAGAACCTCAACACAGCCTAACAAAACTCCCTCCTTCCGATGTGGTTCCCGGCAGAAGCGTGCTTTTGTGGGACCACATTGCGGATCCAGAAGTTTTTGCGCGAATCAGGCAAGTGCTTTACAATGAGGGGGCGAGCGGGAGTAACTCAGTGGTAGAGTGCGACCTTGCCAAGGTCGAAGTCGCGGGTTCAAATCCCGTCTCCCGCTCCAGATTTCCTCATTTCCAGCTGGCTCGCGCTCCGAGGACGAACTTCCTTATACAGAGGGCGCTGAGGGATTGAGCAGGGGCGCGGTACCCAAGTGGTAAGGGAGAGGTCTGCAAAACCTTTATGCGTCGGTTCGATTCCGACCCGCGCCTCCAAACTCTCATCGAAGTAGCGCTTGCACTCAACTGGATTCCTTCCTTTGCGCTCGATTGCCCTCATTTGTGGGTTGAATCGCCCCGCCGCCAACACTATCCGCTTTCGCATCGCGGCGCGGCGCCGAAGCAAGGTTGACAAGGATGGCCTATGCTAATACATTTGTGACGCTTGATGCGCCATTTGTGATTGTTTATGAGCGATAATGTTCCTATCTCCGTCACTCGGGTATGGCTGATTTGAGAGGGGATCGGGCGCGCTCATCGATTTTTGCGAACTGATCGGTAACAAGCGGGTCTTAGTCCCCAACTGCGAAGAAGGAAGGAACGGATATGGACGTAGCATCCTTGGACAAAACAGTAATTGAAAATGCCCGCGTGCGAGAGTTTCTGGCTCAGGATCAGCTACGTTTTTTTGTCGGCGGCGAATGGGCTGCCTCCGGATCCGAAACCGTTTCAACCTTCGATCCCGGCACCGGCGAACTATTGGCCGAGGTATTCGAAGCTGGTCCGGAAGATGTCAGACGGGCCGTCGATGCCGCTTCCCACGCGTTTCACAGCAGCCCTTGGGCGAAGATGACTCCCAATGAGCGCGGCGTTTACCTGCATCGCTTAGCCGATCTGGTGGAGGAACACCAATCCGAAATTGCCGAACTGGAATCGCTTGACGTCGGGAAGCCTCTCGGTCAAGCAGGGTGGGACGTAGCAAACTTCTGCCAAACCATGCGTTACTACGCCGATCTGGCGGTCCATGCGCAACGCAACACTCCACTTGCTGTTCCACACCATGAAGCACGCACGTCCCGCTTCCCGCGAGGCGTTTGCGCATTTATCTTTCCCTGGAATTTTCCATTCTTGTTGCTCGGCTGGGGGATAGCACCTGCGCTTGCGGCGGGAAATACGGTAGTTATCAAACCGGCAGAAGATACTCCTCTCTCGACCCTCTATCTCATGCGCCTCGTGGAGCAAGCGAAGATTCCGAGCGGAGTGATTAACGTGGTCACTGGAAGAGGCCAGGTCACGGGCGCTGCACTTGCCCGTCATCCCGATATTGCTCACATGTCATTCACGGGCTCTCCTGAAGTTGGCAGACTTGTGGCACGCGAATGCGGTCAGAACCTGGTACCGACGAAGCTCGAACTGGGAGGAAAAGGGGCAGCCGTGGTATTCGCCGATGCCGATATCGAGAAGGCAGCCGAAACTCTGGTCTCAGCAATTACCTTGAACAGTGGGCAGGTCTGCTGCACGGCGTCACGTTGGGTGCTCGAAGATCGCATCTATGATCGTTTTGTCTCCGCGGCGGTGGGACGCATGCGGCAAATCCGCATCGGCTATGGTCACGACTCGGAGACGCAGATGGGTCCAGTCGTAAACCCGAAGCAACGCGAGCGAGTCCTCCACTATTTGAGCAAAGCTCAAGGCGAGGGTGCAAAAACGCTACTGGATGGTGGAATGGCAGAAGTGCAGGGACGTGAGAACGGATACTACGTGAAACCTGCCATGCTGGGCGGATCTCCCGACAATATTGCCTGCCGCGAAGAGATTTTTGGTCCTGTACCGTTCGTACTGCGATTCAGCGATGAGGAGGAAGCCGTCAGCCTGGTGAATCGATCCCGCTACGGACTGGCCAACAGTATTTGGTCGACCGATTTGACGAAGGCCAATCGAGTTGCAGAAAAATTGGTTGCCGGAAATAGCTGGATTAATTCCCACAATGTGTTCGTGCACGGCGTTCCCTATGGGGGAGTGAATTTGAGCGGCATGGGCGGCGGCGTACTCGGCCCTCAGACATTTTTCGACTACCTGCGCGAGCTATCGGTAGTTCGGCCGCTTCAGTAATACATCTATCCTCAGAAAACCTGCAGCAGGCTGGACGTGCGCCTGCGGCGCTGATAACAGAGATCAGTTCTATGATTCAACGCTCGCCGGGGTCCGTTTCGATTGCAAACGATGCCCGCCGGCTTCTGTCTCCAATTCGGCACGACATTGATCGTCTGTTACGGCGCCTCGTCTCTACCAACACCGTGGCAATCCCGCCCAAGGGAAACGAAACGGCGGGACAGTTACTCCTGCAAGAATTTTTAAAAGCAAAACACGTGGATGTGGAACTCTACGAAGTGAAGTTTGCAGGCAAGAACCGCAATCGACGGAAGCGCAAAGATCGCGACTATGCCGGTCGCAAGAACCTCGTCGCGACACTCAGCGGATCTGGCCGCGGGAGGAGCTTGCTCCTGAACGGACACATGGATACGGTTCCGGCAGGTAACGCGGTTTGGTCTTCTTCTCCATGGACGCCGACTGAACGGAGAGGGCGCATCTACGGGTTAGGCAGCTTCGACATGAAGGGTGGCTTGGTGGCTCAGGCTGCGGTGATATGCGCTCTCAAGAGGGCTGGACTGCGTCTGGCGGGTGACCTCGTATTTGAGTCTGTTATCGATGAAGAGTGGGGAGGAGGGGGAGGAACTTTGGCAGCCCGTCTGCGTGGATTTTCAGCCGATGCCTGCATTATTTCGGAGGGTACGCAGCTTGAAATCTACCGTGCCACCCGGGGCGGTTTTGTCGTGGATCTCATTGTCGAAGCAGGCGACCCGAACGCGTATTTCTCGGCTGGCGAAGTTCTCAGTCCCACAATACCTTTCGGAAGGCTGCTCGGCTGGGTCGGTTTGTGGTCGCAGCGGCGCAGAAAACTTAGGAGAACCGGACCCTATGCGAATTTTTCAGATCCCGCACCGGTCCAGGTGCTTGCAGTCGAATCCAATCGGCTATCCCCGGAAACCCCATTGAGCGTTCCCTCGAGCGCGGCAGTGCGCATCTACTTTCAATTCCTCCCACACGAGGATGTCGCCACGGTGATCGCCGGCATCCGCGATTCGCTGCACCGCTTCGAGAAGCAGGATCCTTTCTTTTGCAAACATTCCATTGAGTGGACACCTCTGCTGCCGTCTCCTCTGTTAGGACACGAGCTGCAATTGAACCATCCCCTGACTCGGTGTGTGGCAAACAGCGTCCGTACTGTTCTCGGAGTAGATGCAGTGGTTACGGCAGCTCCTTATCCCTGCGATGCATCTCTGATCCATCGGGATTTCGGCATCCCCACTCTGCTGTTCGGTCCGCGCGGCGGAGGGGCACATAATCCTAATGAATTTGTGGAAAAGCAATCCGTCATCCAAACTGCCGAAGTTCTGCTTACCGCGGCTTTGCAGTGGTGCCAGTAGTGGCGGACTCAGGGAAGCAGTCCAGGGTGTCATTACTTATCAGAAAGATAACTTCACAGCGAACTGGATGATCCTCGGCTGAGCCGTTCCGTAGGTATTGGAGGACGATCCACCCGCCAATCCTGTAATTTGCCCGAAGCCCGAGCCCAGATCAGCGAGGTTGCTGTCTGGCTTGCCAAAATTGACGTTGTTGAACGCATTGAAGAACTCAGCGCGGAATTCCATGGCGAGCCGTTCGGTGATTTTGGCACTCTTTACCGCGGCCAGATCGGCGTCAAAAAACCGTGGCCCGCGAAGAACATTCTTTCCCGTATCACCGAAGGTCCCGATTGCATTCTCTTGAAACGCATTCGTATCAAACCATTCTGCAATCTCCGCGTTGTGGGACCGACCGCTGCCCAGGACAGCTTTCTGGACGGTGTATCCGGGTGCGAGATCGGCGCGATCCCCGAACATGCCGCTTAGAGAATTGTCCTGGCCACTAAAGATGGTGAACGGAGAGCCGCTCTGCCAGTTTACTGTTCCGGAAAGTTGCCAACCATTCACCAGTTTGTCGACGATTTTGGGCAGACCCATGTGCGGAACCAAGAATTCGCCGTTGATTTTGAAAACCTTCGAAAGATCGTCATCAGAAGGGCCGTAATCGAAATAGCGACCGCAATAGCAGGAATTCGTTAAATAAGATGACCCGCCGATGGGACCGAAGTCATTCAGCTCTTTCGACCAGGTAAAGTTGCTCAGGAGAGAGAACCCGTGCGTCATGCGCTTGGTGATGGTTACCTGGCCGGCGTTGTAGTTGCTGTCGACACCGGAATTGATGGAACCGATCGATCCGTAGTTCGGATAAACCAGGCGTTGCGACTCGTTTGCCTGCGTGGAATACGGAAGGCCCGTCGAGGGGTCCGTTCCCGGAATATAGATAGCGGGATTCAATTGCAGCAAGCCATTTTCCTGGTCGCCTGTCCCGCTCAAATGGTGTCCGTTATTCCCAACATAAGCGAGGCGCAGCATCCAGTCGGTCCCGATTCCTTGCTCCGCGGTCAGGTTCCAGGCGAGCACCATGGGCAGTCGGAAGTGGCGATCAAAGATCTGGCTGAAAGAGAGGCCGGAGGATGGGAACGTTGCGTTGGGGCCGGGATTCACAGGGCCGAATTGGCCGGGAAATGGGTTCGCGACTCCTCCACTTCCATACGGATCGGCCACATTTACATAGGTCAGGTTGATGATCGGGGCGAAAGGAGGAACGCCAACCACATCCTCGAAGGCAACTGTATTGGGAGCCTCGTAGTAATAACCGACCCCGCCGCGAATACTGCTGTTACCTTTTTCCGTGAGCCGATAGGCGAAGCCCAACCGCGGGGCAAAGTTTTTCGGATTGTTATAAATGGAAGAGGCGGGGCATCCGGGATCGTGATTGTTTCCGCCGAAGAGCATGCCCACGGGAGCATTGGGGAAACGCTGCGACTGAGCTCCCGGAACGAAGCAGGCTACTCGTCCTTTACTGTCGGTATAAGGGAAGAAGGGATCCCATCGCAGTCCGGCGCTCAACAGCAGCCGGTTGGTAGCTTTCCAGTCGTCCTGCACGAAGAGACTTTCCCGGTATCCGGTCACGTCCAGGTACAATCCCCCGCCTTGCGTGAAAGAAGCCACGGTGCCTAGCTCGAAGTCAGCCAGGGGAATGCCTGTGACTGAACCATCAAAGTTGAACACTCCGCTTTCCTGGTACTGATTTCCCATCGGCAGGCGAACCCGTAGAATCTCGCCGCCGAATTGTACTTCGTGCTTCGCCTTCATCCAGGTGGCAATTTCACGCAGCGATTGGTCACCACGATTCCACAACCCATACGGCGTACCTGGCAGATAAATGTCATTGCCGATGCTCACATTCAAGACTGCGGAATTTCCGCCTCCGCGATTTTGCGGCACCGCGATATCGGACCCCGCATCAGCCATGCTGAAGGGAGCAGAGGACAACGTTGTGCCATTCTCGCTGTTGTACCCGAAAAAGCTGCTTAGTAGAAAACTAGAGGAAATGTTATAGATGTCGACAACGCTGACGTTCTTAAGAACCAGATGCTCGGCGTCGCCCCGCAGTTCCAGAAGATTCGAGGAAGGCGGAATGAAAACTGGATCCGTATAGTTCATCTGAAAGTAGTGACCGCTCAGGTGATGTTTCCCGACGTTGAGATCCAGCTTGGCCAGATATTCGTCGGTATTTTGAGCCTCCGGTCCACCGTTAAAGGTAAGCTGATCGTTGGGACCGTTCGGGAGCGGGATATGATTGAGAATGTATGCAGCAACGGGGCTTACCGTTACTTGAGGACCGCCGACGTCGGAAAAATCTCCAGTGCGCTCCGTCGCATTCGGAACAAAGGCAATCTGGCCATTGTTGGCTGTGCGGAACCGCGTTCCCTGATAGCTTCCAAAGAAAAAGAGGCGGTTCTTGATAATCGGGCCGCCGACGCTGCCGCCAAATTGATTCTGTTTCAGCGGGTTGACCGCTCCCCCGGAAAAGTAGTTGCTGGCGTCCAGGGCGGAGTTCTGCAGAAATTCAAAGACATCTCCGTGAATTTGGTCCGTTCCCGATTTTGTGACTACGTTGACCACGCCACCGATCGCGTTCCCAAAGGTCGCGCTCATATTGCTCGTATTGAGGGTGAATTCCTGGATCGCATCAGGATTGGGGAAAGGTACATTGGTATTGATGTACGTATCGTTGGCGTCGACGCCATCCAGCAGGTAATTAACCCCGTTCGCCCCGCCACCATTCACCTTGGCATACTGCTCGCTGGGAAAGACTCCTCCCTCGCAGTTAGCAGCGCAATAATTGGCGGTCACGTTGGTGGTTCCCGCTGCTAGAAATACCAATTGCTGCACGTCGCGGCCGTTTAATGGGAGTTCGCTGATCTCTCGTTGATCGATCAGCTGCCCCACCTCGGCAGAGTCTGTGGTGACCATGGAAGAATTTGCGGTGACAACGATCTCTTCCTCAACCTTGCCCACTTGCAATGTAACGTTTTGGGTGGCCGCCTGACCGACCGACAAGACAATCCCCTTCTGAACATACTGGTTGTATCCCGCCACCGAAACCGTGATCTGATAAGTGCCTACCGGAAGGCTGGGAAAGAGGTACTGTCCAGTCGGCTCGCTCTTCGTGGTCTGGGTATATCCCGTTCCAAGATCTCGAACGGCCACGGTTGCTCCCGCTACGACTGCGCCCGACGCATCACTGACGATCCCACTGAGCCGCGCAGTGGTGTACTGAGCCCAGGCAGGCAACGCGGATGCGAAGCTCAGAGCCAATACGAGGGAGAAGCGAATGAACCAATATGTTGATAGCGGATGCTGGGAGTCTTTTTTCATTGTCCACCGTCCCTGAAGATGAGTCTCTTGGGTCTTCGCCCTGCTTGTCAGGGTGCTTCCGCATCGCCATTCACTTCTAATCGAGTCTGAGAAATGCGAAATGGGAATGAAGCGGCAAGCCACTGCGATTGCGCGAATCTACTCAGGATGTGCTCGTTTGTCAATTATTTTGTTCGTTTATGATTGATTCAAATTCCCCCTGGTATTCCCGCTGGCGTGGAAGACTCAGGGAAGGATGGCCTTGATTCCTGTGATCGCACAGAAATCCACCAGCGCGGGGAACAGTTCTTCACCGTAGCCAAGGCAAGCGTATTCATTCGTCCAATGCTGAAGCAGAGCCTCAATATCGCAATGTGCGGTTATGAAACCGTGGGGCCAGAAGGGGATGCCACATTCATTGAGCCGTCCCTCTATCTGATTCTGGGCCGGCTCGAAAATGCTGGCGCGAGTAATGACCATCTGGAACTCGCCATTCACCCTGCCTAACCGCGCTAGTATTCCCTCCCCTACCTTGCAGATCAATTTCACTGAGAGGCCGCCGGCCTGGCCCTCAGTAGGAATGCCGTGTTCGGAAAAACCAGCTGGCCCGAGCTTACTTGCTAAGGACGGTGGGCAAGCACCGTCGCCGATGATCTTAATTTCTTTGCTCTTCTTATCAATGTGCTGTAGATCGCCGTAATACACTCTCTCGGCGCTCAACTTCGTCAGCAATAGCACGGTCAGGGCAGTGTTGAAGTCGCCCAGCGTGGATGTACCGACTCCGTCCTCAAGCATCATGCTCTGAGCAAAGCAAGTGGCTGAATAATCGCCCGCAAGGCCAGGGAATGACTGAATCGTATAAAAATCGAATTTTTCTTTCGCTACGACTTTTTTCAGGGCGAGGTAGAGCCGCATCGAGCGCTCCGTCACTGCATTGCGCTCCGGCTCCCTGCCAAACAACTGCTTCAACCTTGGGCGCAACTGATCCAGTTCGCTTGATGAGATCCCCTCGGCAGCTTGCTTTAACTCGCTCGTATCTCGGGAATCAATATCGATGCCAAACATCCTCATCCACTGGGAAGGATCGGCAGCCCCGCAGGTCTGCCCCATCCCGCGACCACCGAACGTACCGATCGTGGACATATTTAAGAAATTCTTCAGATGCGCAGCTTGAGCGTAGCTGACGATCTGGCCGACGGTGTCGCGTTCCTCCAAGCTTCCGTATACAAACTTGTGGGGAACTCCGATCTCGAGCAGCCCCCCGTGGAGCACCAATCCGCCGACCGGCCGCCACCCTTGCGATCCGGGATGGGTCCACAGAAGGAGGCTCTTCCCGCTTGCGCAGTAGTCGCGAATCGCACCGACCATGTGCGCTGCCCAGACCCAAGTCCCGGAAAACAAGACCACCGCATCAATCGTATCGTCGCGCTTCATTTTCTTGAATGCAGCCCGAGCCTCTTCTTTGCTGGCGACAACAACGTCATGCTCAATCACTTTCAATCCCGCGGCAACCAGAGCACTCTTGGCTTGCCGGATCAATGCGTCATCGATGAATGGGTTACCCATCGGGTCGCGCAGGCCATCTTTGTGAACTCCAAAAACTATGAATCCGATCGTGGCTTGGATCACCTTTCCTCCTATCGCATCTAATTTTTCAAGCGCTCGCGATCTCGGCCAGCGCAGAGCGCAGACGATGATATTGTTTGACCTGTTGCGCGTAAGCGCGGGCAGTCGCACGGTCGGGCGGTACCACCGAAATGTCGCGCACTAGCACATCGACAGCTTCCCGCACGCTCCCGTATTCGCCGCACGCGATCCCGGCAAGTATGGCCCCTCCGAGACATACCGCCTCAGGACACGCCATGACATGGAGTTGCCGACCCGATAGAGCAGCTCTTAGCTCAAGGCCCAGAGCTGAGCGCGAGCCACCGCCGGTGACGTAAACGTCGCGAAACTCTCCCACGGCGCTTGCCAGAATTCCGGTCATCATGGATAACTCACAGGCGAGTCCCTCGATGATCCCTTTGTAAATCTGGCCGCGTGTCGTGTTCGGGGTCAATCCAGAGATAATTCCGCGGGACTGCGGGTTGAAATCAGGATTGCAGGTGCCGATAAGATTGGGTGTGATGCACAGACCTGTTGGGCCGGGTAGCGCCTCCCGTTCCAATTTCGAGTAGTGGAGGGACTCATCGAGATCCTCTACTTGAGTGACACCGTCTTTGGACAATAGATCGTGAAACCACCGCACCATGATTCCCGACGGGAAATAGGCGAGGGTGACGAACTTGTCTGGGATGACATGGCAGTAAGAATTGAGGGATGCTGCAAGCGCCTCGGCCGTTAAGGTAGGTTGATCGGAAACAGCCAACAGGCATTCGTAGGTGCCCATCGAGTCGGCCACTCGGCCCGAAACAATTGCACCCACGCCCAGGGCGCCGCAGGGTTGATCGTGTCCTCCCATCACGACGATTACTCCGGCTGAAAGACCGAGTTGACTGGCGGCTGACGCGTTTAATTTTCCAGCGATCGTTCCGGCCGGCACAGGAATGGGCAGGCATTCCGCACCGATCTCTGCGGCAGCGAGAATCTCGTCGGACCAACGGCGCTGTCTTATATCAAAGGCCAGGTAACGAGACGCCAACGAATAATCGATATACGCGGGCAGTTCCAGGCGCAAAAGAACATAACCAATCACACTCACGAAACGAACGGGAGAAGAGAACATATCCGGCCGGTGCCTACGCAACCAGAGAACTTTCGGAACCGGATACATTGGATGAGCGACCTGTCCAGTGATTTCGAAAAGTCGCTTTCTTTCGAATGTTTTCTCCAGCCAGGCTGTCTCTTCTGTGGCTCGATTGTCCTGATTGAGAATGGCTGGAGCGATTGCATCGTTGCGCCCATTGACCGGCACGAAAGTTTCACCGTGTGAACTGAGACACATTGCTCGAACAGGATCAGGAAGATCTTTGGAGGCTGCGCGAGAGCAATGGCAGACTGCCTCCCAAAAGCGCTCGGGACTTATCTCCGCTTGTGAAGGAGCGGGAAACTCTGGCGTGTAGGAGCAAGTGACCTGGGCCAGTATTTCACCCGTCACGGCAAATGCCACCGCTTTGCATCTGCTCGAACCGATATCGATGGCAAGCAAACTCATGATGGTTTTCGATTGCTGCTTGCATTACCACGGCAGAATTGACGCGATCTTCCGCGATGTTCACGAAATCAAGGAAGGAATCGCGTTACGGATTGGCCCAACTTTTCGGCAGATTCACAAAAATTTATCTGCCGCAATTGAGAGCTTCCGTCCACCCCTCCCGGACTCGACGACTTCGATCTTTCTATTGGCCACGGACACAGTCGCTACGCCGCGAAATTCTGCTGGCGTCGCAAGCAATAAGATCAGAAAGCGAACTTGAGCCTTGGATTTGGCCGGAAGCCAACGATAGGTTGGCTCTCCAAACAGGGGACCTTGCTCGATGGTTTCGCGCCGAGGGATGGCGAACGGGGTGGTGCTGAACTCCAATCCGCGGCAGTAAGTTTTTCCTCGCCACGGTGCCGAGGTCCGATTGTAACGTTCTTCCCAGTTGCCGACCCAAGGGAAGTCTCTTCGTCGAAATGCATAAACGACGAGCAGTCTCAAGGTTGGATTACATGCCGCGATGAAAGCAATCTCAAGCTTTGGATCAAGCAGCTGAGCCGTGTAGTGACCAAATCGGTCCGCCGGCATTGTGCGCAAGTTCGTTCGCTTGTGGTCTTTCGTCGGGGCGTCAGGCCAATTAAATTCGGCATCCGGCTGAAGAGAAGTTCGAGAGCTGTAGCTGGCTGGACAGACCTTGGCGCGCGTTGCCGGCATGTCGATCCAGGTGGTTTCGGCTTCCAGAAACGGCGGGCCGAAAGTTACATGCTCGTTCCAGGAAATGGGGCGATCGTAACTGCTGAGGTTGACTGCGCTCTCCTCGCAATAAATTACGGGACTCACGCGGTCGAGCGTTAGACTTCTGCTGAAGCTGATCCGGGCTTCGGGAAGCGTCAAACCATATTGCAACTGTGGCTTCGGCGACTGTGCTTGACTCTCCATGCGCCACTTCAACACCGGCGCCTCGCCGTGAGTGGTAAGGCCTGCGGTCGTTTCTTCCGGAGAAGGCGGGCCAAAGTGATCAAAGCTGACGCTGTGGCCCGCAATGCCAGACAGCAACCTGCCGTCCGGCGCGGGCCCATACGTACGAGCATGTTTCGTAGCCTTGTACCCGGAGGGATCGATCGTGGGCCATTGTGGCCGCCACAGCGGGTTTACGGGGCACGCATTCAGATTCAACTCACAGATGTGACCGCCGCCCTGAAGCACCGAGATGAATCCCCAATCAGCCTGTAGGCGGAATCCGGGACGACCATCCATTACATTCCTGTTGCTCAAAACCGCACGCGGCCCGGAACGCGATCTCGTCATCTTCGGATGGCTGGAACTTCGCCCCCTACTGCTTCGTCCAGAGCAGCACGGGCCTGTTCAAGAAACGTGCTCATGTTGTCGGCCTGGAAAACATTCCGGCCGAAAAATACACCCGCCGCACCCGCCGTCGCGACCTCACGAACTACATCGAGTGCATGTTTATCCGAGGCATGGCGGCTGCCACCCAGCACAAGAATCGGTATCGGACAGTTTTCCACCACCGAACGCATGGAAACCGTATCTCCGCTGTAATCTGTCTTGATCACATCCGCTCCCAACTCGGCCGCCATGCGGGTATGGAGGTTCAGCCACTTCGGATCGCCTGGATTCTGTACACCCTTGCCCCGAGCCAGGGATTCGACAATAAGCGGGATTCCAACTCGTTCACATTCGCGGGCGACCTCGGCGTTGCGAGTGATCTCCTTCATCTCGAACTCGGTGTCACCCGTTCCTACGACAAGATAGGTGAGCACGGCATCGGCACCGTGTTGTAGCGCTTCCTCGGGACGTGCAAGAAGCGCGCTGTGCAGAGCACGGCTGCCGTTTTGCCCAATCTCAGACCAAACCGTAGTCCAATCCAAGCGGGCGATTAAAGCCGGTATTGAACCGAGTGTTTTCGAGTTTGCGAATTGCCGAATGAGTCCCAGATTCAATAGCAAAGCATCGACGCGGGCTTGCGAGAATTGACGAATCTTACCTAACGGATCTTCGGTTCCGGGAATTGGTCCCAGTACCAACGCGTGATCGAAGGCGACGACTAAGGCTCGATGTTGCGAGCCGCCCAGCACACGATTCAGCCGAATCCTTTTGCCGCAATCGCTCAAAATTTCCTCATGTAGATGCTGAACTCAACGCGGAATTCAAGGTATCCCGCCGTTGAGCGATTGTCAATTGTTTTGTTCATCTTTGTTCATTTGTGGCGGGATTTGCGCTGCGCTTGTAGTTCCGCGACGATCACTTCAACCCCAGCTTCCCGCAGGCCTTTTATGTATTTGGCATCGGTACCCGAGTCGGTAACGAGTACGTCGATGTCGGTCACGGGGCCGACATAGGCAAAGCTCTGCGTCCCGAACTTGCTGTGGTCTGCCAAAGCAATCCGGGTCTTGGCAGCTCTGGTGATCATCTTTTTGATTTGTGCTTCAGCGTGGTTTGCGGTGGAGACTCCGTACGAAAGATCGATCGCGCTCACTCCCAGAATCGCTTTGTCCAGACGAATTTCCGAAAGCGCACGCTGAGCCCATTCGCCGGAAAAATAGAATGTGTCCTTTTGAAGATCCCCACCGGTACAAAGTACCGTTACGCCAGAACTCCTTTGCAGTTGGCACACAATGGTGGGCGAGTTAGTCACTACGGTCAGTCGATTCTGCTGGCTTAAACCGCGGGCAAGCTCATATACCGTCGTGCTTCCTTCGAGAAACACTGTTTCCCCATCCAGCACTAAATGTTCTGCTGCGCGCGCAATCGCCTGTTTCTCGCCGCTGTGGCTGTGCGATAAGGTTTCATAAGAAGGCTGGAAGTTGGTACTGGACATGCGGGAAACCGCTCCCCCATGAGAGCGGACGAGTACCCCATCCTGCTCCAAGACGGCCAGGTCCCGCCTCACCGTCGCTGCGGTAACGTCCAGCGCCACGCAGAGATCGGAAGCGGTGATCGTGCGCTGGCTGGAAAGTATTTCTCGAATTCGAAATCTACGCTCTTCGGCGAGCATGTCCCTTGCGTTCTCCTGTCACCCACGGGGCTACATGTCTTACTGACGGATTACATACCAAGCCACCTATTGTATTGAGCGTTGGGCAAGTTTGTATCGCCGAAAGTCAATTCCCGGAGAGTTCAGAACCGCGCACAAACAAACAAAATAGTTGACAAACGATCACACAATAGATACATTCGCGCAATTGTTTGCTGGAGATTGTACGCGGAGGGCGAACTGGGACGCAGATTTTTCGCGGCGAACTCCCTGCTAGGGCTTGCGGCCACTTCCCGAGTACCAAGGCATATCCATTTCGTAGTGAAGTTTGTTTTGCCAGCAGTCGGGCCCGTTCAAAAATCCTGAACGACAAGAGAGGAACTCCGATGAAACTCCCCAACTTCTTTGTCCGCAAGCAAGAATTGTTTAGCCGGCCTGGCGCTCTGCTCGCCATACTCGCTAGTTTGCTGCTAACCAGTAACTTGGCCGCAGCGGCGGCCTTAACGATTACGACAACATCTCCCCTCCCCAACGGAACCGTGGACACTTTCTATAGCACCGCATTTGCGGCGACCGGCGGGACGCCTCCGTATGCGTGGACAATCACCAGCGGGAGCGTACCTGGAATGGCCATCACTTCGACGGGAGTATTGACCGGAGTGCCGACCGCAGCGAGTACGTATCCCATCACGGTAGAGGTAATCGATTCGAGCACTCCCACACACTTATCGGCAACCGCGATGTTTAACATCACAACCGCCGTATCGAACAACATGAACTATTACGTTTCGACTGGCGGAAGCAACTCGAACAACGGCTCTGCAGGCGCTCCGTGGGCAACAATCGCATATGCCGTGACCAAGGCCGGCCCCGGCATCACAATCAATGTCGCTTCTGGCACCTACAATGAAACCTCAGACATTGCCATCAATACCGGTGGGTCGGCTTCAGGCGGCTACTTTATTCTCAAAAGCACCACCCCGGGGGGCGCCGTCATCAACGGCAGCGGCGTCACCGTCGGCACTGGCGGATATGCGTATGGGTTGATCAATATCGGCAGCACAAGCAATGTCAGCTACGTTACTGTTGACGGCTTTGAGGTGACAGATTTTAAGACCGGGACGTCCACCAAGACCAACACCCTAGTTCCCGCCGGAATTTCTCTGCAAGGCTCCGGAACGAATATCCAGCTAGTGAATAACAACATAAATAACATCTGGAATCAGGGGAAAGCCACAAACCACACAGGAAACTGTCCGAATGGATCTCCCGAGGCGTTTGGTCTCGTGGTTGCGGGGACAAGTGGTACCACCCCCCTGACAAACATATCGATCATCGGCAATACCTTGAGCAACCTGATGACGGGCTGCAGTGAGTCGATGGAACTCGATGGCAACATCAACGGGTTCATCATCGCGAATAATCTCGTGCACAACAACAGCAATATTGGCATCGCGGCTCTTGGTGGCGAGGGCGTTGCCTCGGGATATTCACAATACAATGGCTCCCCGAACGACCAAGCCCGGAATGGGGAAATCTACGGCAACACTGTTTATGAGAACCCCTCCGACGGCAGCGGCACCACTCCGAAAGTGCCTGCCGCGAGCAATCCATACGGTTCCAAGTGCTACTGTGCCGACGGCATTTATCTGGATGGCAGCGCTTCCAATGTAGTCGAGCGCAACACGGTCTACCTCGTTGATTTGGGTATTGAAGTGACAGGAGAAGGTGCTGCGCAAAATACGACCAACAACATCGTCCGCGACAACCTCTTTTTCTACAATACCGCGGTTGGGATCAGCATCGGTGGGCAAGGCACGGCTGGCGGCTCGTCAAACTCCACCATTATCAACAACACGACATGGGATAACGGGAACAACACCAATGGCGCGATGGGGGAATTCGCCACCGGAACTGACCTCACGGGCACGAATATCGTCGAGAACAATATCTTCTACGCGTCTTCTGTCAGTGGAACGCTGGTCGATGCAGTCGCTACCTCGACTGTCACTCTCAACTACAACCTCTACTACGCTCCGAATTCCTCTGAGAACTGGATCTGGGGGTCCAAGACCTACACCACATTCAGCAACTACCAATCGGGCGCTAAACAAGATGCGAATTCGCAGTATGCTAATCCTGAATTTGACAACATCAATGTCACACCGCCGACAACTTTGCCAAACCTGAATGTCCAGTCGGGCTCGCCCGCCTTGGCAAAAGGGACAATTCTGGCTCCGATTTCGATCGTCGGCCCCTTTGACGTGAGCGGTGTTACTCAGCGTATTCTCCTTACGAATGACACAATCGACGTCGGAGCCTACGAACAATAATTGTGTTTAGAACACAGATCGAGAAAGGAAGATCCGATTGATGATCTTCCTTTCTCGTATGAACCGAGAGTGCGGTGGGTTCGAATCGCCTATGGCAATCAAGACTGACACGGCTCCCCACCTGACCCGCGCCTTCGGTTTGCTTCATGCCACTGCCCTGAATATTTCCAACATGGTGGGGATCGGACCTTTCATCACGATCCCGTTGTTGATGGCGTCCATGGGCGGACCCCAATCCATGTTGGGCTGGCTGACGGGTGCCCTCATCGTAATTTCCGACGGTCTGATATGGAGCGAATTAGGGGCAGCGTTGCCTGGCTCCGGCGGAAGCTACCATTTTCTTCGCGAAGCCTACGGTCATCGGACCTGGGGTCGCCTGATGGCATTTCTTTTTATCTGGCAATTCGTGCTGAGCGGGCCTTTGGAAATCGCATCGGGGATGATCGGATTCGGAAACTATTCTTCTTATCTCTGGCCGGGATTAACTGCGCGCGGCCAGCAATACGTCGCGGTCGCCGTAGGCCTCGCTGCTTTGTTTCTCTTATGCCGCCAGATGACATTCCTGAAGAAGGTTACTCTCACTCTTTGGGTGGGCACGGTGCTTGCCATGGTGACCGTCATCGTCGCTGGTTTTTTCCACTTCAACGCGCGTATGGCCCTCGATTTTCCCCCGGGAGCGATGGCCTTTAATCGTGGTTTTGTGCTCGGTCTCGGCAGCGCCACCCTGATCGCCGTATACAACTATCTGGGATATTACGATGTGTGCTACATCGGCGACGAAGTGAAGAATCCTTCCTACGTTGTACCGCGCTCGATTCTGTATTCGCTAGCAGTCTGCTGCGCAGGATATCTGGCGCTGCACCTTGCCTTGATCGGGGTGGTGCCGTGGCGCGAGGGAATTCATTCGAACTTCATCGTCGCCGACTTCATGGAGCGCCTGTACGGCAGGGGCGCCGCGATCGCGGCAACAATCCTCGTCCTCTGGTCGGCGTTTGGCGCGGTATTCGCGCTGCTCTTGGGTTATTCCAGAATTCCTTATGCGGCTGCCATCGACGGCTATTTTTTTCGTCCCTTTGCGCAACTGCATCCTACAAAAAAC
>Ga0102924_1002015_pt1 | contig 22669 bp, 18 predicted proteins | sample PaiPotPPM11metaG_FD_80116 | JGI IMG/M metagenome (GOLD analysis project Ga0102924, IMG submission 80116) | Iron sulfur acid spring bacterial and archeal communities from Banff, Canada, to study Microbial Dark Matter (Phase II) - Paint Pots PPM... ...
GGGATGACGGGTCGGATCGGTGACTGAGGTGCAGGCATCTGGGGAGAGGGATCCTATTCGACGGCACGTGGACCTGGAGGTGTATCGGCGGAGCTTTGCCCAGGCAATGCGAATCTTTGAGCTGTCCAGGGGCTTCCCCGTCGAGGAGCGCTTTTCGCTGACCGATCTGTTGCGGCGGTCGTCTCGGTCTGTCTGCGCCAATCTGGCCGAGGCTTGGCGCAAGCGCCGCTACGAGGCGGCCTTCGTCAGCAAGCTCTGCGATGTCGAGGCCGAAGCCGCCGAAACGCAGACCTGGCTGCAGTTCGCGCGCGTGAGTTTGCATTCCACGACAGCGAGAGTCCTGGATTTACTCCATTCTTGTCTGTTTTCTTGGCCTATCGCTGGGCCCAGCGCAGTCTAGCCGACGCGCCGCCAAAACGATCGAGCGCGGCGGCGTGATGGTCACTCCTTCCGGCTTGCCGAACCAAAATAGAAGCCGGTGGCGGTACCGACCAGTGTGGTGATCGGCCCGATTGCCAGTTCAAGGATGCGGAGTATTTGATCGCTTGCCGCTATGCCGGCGGCAAGCGTCACCCAGAGCGTAATGAAGGCTGCGAGATAGACTCCGGCCAGGAGTTTCAGCAGGCAGACGGCGGACTCTCGCTCACTGGCGGTCTAGCGCATCAGCACGCGATGGAGAGACTTATCCTTGTCCTCTACGACAATGCTGCCGCCCTGTTCAGCCACATCCTCGACAAACTTCTCTGTTGCGATGGCACGGCGAATGGTCTCCGTCATAGTCAGTCGATGGCGGTTGGCGATCCGGCGGATCGTCCCGACATCCTCGTCGCTAAGATTCACCGTTACCTTTACTTTGTCTGCCATGCCGACGACTCCCCTTACTCGTATACCGTACTGCCACGACGACATACGGATAATAACCATAAGTTATATGGCTTACTATAGCCCTTAGGGGTGACAATGATGTCATCCTCGGCATCGGATACCCCCGTGAAATCGGCATGACTAGGGGCCATTACAGCGACTAGTTGCTGAGCCAAGTATGTTGTTACCATACTTTGACCCCGTTTCCCCCTCGCCCCTCTGCCCCTCTGCTCCCCGGGATCCCAGAGTGAACGAGATTGTTGGTAGAAATGGACGGTGCGCATGATGCCGTCACGCAGGCCCGTCTGGGCGCGCCAGCCGGTTTCCTGCTGAATGAGAGAGACGTCGGCCACCAGCCGGTGCGGATCGCCCGGTCGCTCGCCGCCGTCGACGATGGTGAGCTCCCGAGCGGTCAATTCTTGGATCAGGGCGAGGACCTCGGCCATGAGAACGCCGGAACCGGTGCCGAGGTTGTAGACCCGCGCCCCTTCCCAGCCGAGCACCCGGATGTGAGCGCGGGCGATGTCCTCCACGAAGACGTAGTCGCGGTATTGTTGGGCCTTCCAGTAGGTGACGATCGGCTCGCCCGTAAGGGCCGCGCGAATCCAGCGCGGCACCGCGCGCGTGACCGGCTCCTGCAGGTCGCCCGGGCCGTAGGCGTTGAAGTAGCGGAGGGACACGCTATTGATGCCAAAGGCGTGATAATACCCCTGCAGCAGCCCCTCGAACGCCAGCTTCGTCGCTCCATACAGGTGTAGCGGTCGCTACCCCTGATAATTGCCTCGACCCCTACATGTCGGGTGTTTCGGTTGAGCAGAGTACGCCCAGCTTCCGCATGGTTGCCTCTGCTGCTGTCGCGGTGTCGGCCAGGTCAGGCTGATCGCGCGCCCAGGCGACATACTCTTGCACCATCGTCTCCTGATCTCGGGTCGGCGACCAGCCGAGAGACCGTAGCCGGCTGACATCAGAAAGCGCGTGGCGCGTATCCCCGAACCGGTAGAGCCCAGGGATGGCCGGCTCCCCGCTCATTCCCACCGTTTGCATGACCAGTTGGGCGAGGTGGGCGACGGAAACCTGTCGATCGCCGCCGACATTGAGCGCGAGTCCATCCGTCCGGGAATCATCGAGCGCCAGCGCCGTCGCCGTGGCAACGTCATACACGCTCACAAAGTCGCGAAGCTGCTGGCCATCCTCGTACACGACCGGCGCCCGTCCGGACAGCGCCTCTACGGCGAAGATACGCAAGGCGCCGGAGTAGGCATTGCGGAAGGACTGTCGAGGTCCCTGGACGATCGAGTAGCGCAAGGCCACGCTGGGAATCCCGTACCGCCGGCCCAACTTGAGCGCAATCTCTTCCTGATCCCGTTTCGCCATGGCGTAGCTATTGTGGGGACTCGCGACGGTCTCGGGGGTCATAAGCGGTGTCAGCGGCCGCGTGCAGAATGGGCACCGCACCGCCCAGGCGCGCATGCGCAATTGCCCGTCCGACCGCTGCTCAGGTACGACTTCGCCGTGTGCCGCGCATTGGTGCAACCCCTCTCCCGCCACGGCCTGGCTGGAAGCTACCACCACACGCCGAATAGGTAGCCGTTCGCTCACGATTAGCTCGTATAGGAGCGCCGTGCCAACGGCATTGACATGGAAGAAGCGTGAGAAGTCGGTCAGGTGGTCCTGATAGGCAGCGAGATGTAGGACAGCATCGACACCGTCGAGGGCACTGCGCAAGGCAGACCGATCCGTTACGTCACCCAGCCGCCGCTCGGCGCGTCGGTCAAGGTAGCCGGGCCATTGTCCGGGCAGGTGTACCGGCGGCGTGAGGAGGTCGAGAATGCGGACCGAATGGCCTTGGAACAGCAACGCGTCAACGGTATGGGAGCCGATGAACCCGGCCCCACCTGTTACCAGCACACGCACGGTGTCGGGGGACCCTTCAGCGCTGCGGAAACGGGCAGATGCTGCCTGAGTATATCAGCATAGTCTATGCATGAGACTGCGGAGGTGAGCTGGGTGGGGGGAAGCCACGTGCTGGCCCAATGCCTCCGGCTCGCCGTCCAAGCGCGCCGCGACGAGCGTCGCCCCAGCCGGCGCCAGCAGACTCCAACTTCACGGTCTCGATCACACGGCCGCGTCGTCGCCATAGGGCGCGGCCAACCTGCTGTCCCCGAAGGCGTGCGCGTACGCGGCGAGGAGCGCCGGTTTGCTGTGATCCCAGCTCAGCCGAGAGCGCACGCGTCGCAACCCAGCTTGCCCCATCGCCTCACGACGCTCGGCATCGTCCAGCAGCGCGATAATCTCGTCCGCGAACGCGCCCACGTCGTTCGGGCTCACGTACGCGGCGGCGTCCCCCGCCGAGTAGCGCGTCTCCTTGAGGTCGAACGCGACAACGGCCTTGCCCATCGCCATGTACTCCATGGTCTTGTTCATCGTATGGAACTCATTCAGGTTATTGGCCGGATCCGGGCTTACGCAGACATCCGCCGTCGAGAGGTAGCGCACGAGCGTGTCGTCGGGCACACGCCCGGTAAAGTGAGCGTGCTCGTCGAGGCCAAGATCCGCGCACATGGAGCGCAGCGCCGGGGCGTAGTCGCCGTCGCCGACGAAGACAAAGCCGACATCTTGACGGCCGCGGGCATGCACGACGATGCTCGCTGCCCGGATGGCCAGGTCGACCCCGTCTTGTGGTCCCATCACACCGAGATACACTACGAGAAAGCGGTGGCCCCACCTGAGGACGGGCTCAGGCGGCACCCGGCGCAGGCGCCCGAAATCGGGTCCCGTGCGAACCACAAAGACCCTGTCGGCCGGGACGCGACCGCGCCGCAGCGCAATGTCGCGGAGCGATTGGTTCGTCGCGATGACCGTGTGCGCTGTGCGAAACGTCCACCGCTCGAGGACGAGCAGGAGCCGATACACCGCCGCCAAGCGGCCCCCGAATCGGACCAGGAAGGTCTCCGGTGAGAGGTCGTGCTGGTCGAAGACGTACCGCACGCCCAGCGGCCTGTACAGCAGCGCGATCGCAAAGAACAAGTCGGGCGGGTTGCAGCCGTGGATGACCCGGAAGCCGCGCTCCCTGTACACCCGAATCGAGAGCGCCAGCGTCCTGGCTATGGCCAGCCCGTACTCCCGCGCGTACGACCAGGCCCCACCCGCCCCGGCGGGGAGGTCGTACCGGTAAATCGCGATCCCTTCCACCTCGACACGGGTCTCCCGGTCCCGTTCGGCGCCTCGCGGGCAGATCACCGACACGCGGAATCCCGCGTCTCTCAAGGTCGTGGCCTCCAGCCAGACCCGACGGTCGAATGGCACCGACAGGTTCTCGACCAGTATGAGTACCCCGGGCTGGAGCGGACGGCTCATCGCGCTCATCGCACCAGCGTCGCGCGGCGAGCTCAGCGACGCGCCTATCGCCTGCCTATCAGCCCACACGTCTGCCTGCCTCTGGCTTTCGATGCACCATCGTCAGGATAGTACAGGCGCGGTCCATCTCCGACAGCGCCCGATACTGCGCCGCCACCCGCAGTCCCTCCAGCGAGCACACGTCCTGGTCGACGTGCCTGACGTCGAACCCGCGTTCCCTGAAGATCCGCAGCCATTGACTTCGTTGGAGGCGGTTGAAATACTGGACACGGTTCTCGAAAACCCTGTGCCACACCGCATCGCCAAACGCCAGGTACTGCTTGGGGTGCGCGCGGGGGGCGTAGTGCGCCAGATGATCATCAATCCCAATCTGGTGCATGGAGAAGCCCCCGGGCTTCACGATGCGGTAATAGCTCTCGACGGTCCGCTCAACATCCTCGCGACGGATGTGCTCGAGGACGTGGAAGCTGAAGATCCCGTCGTAGGTCTCGTCGGCGATGCCCGAGAGATCGCCGTCTGGTCGCAAAAGATAACGCGCTCCTAACGCCTCGTACAGCGCCTCGAAGGACGGCGCCGCCCGGATCGCGGCCGCACAGGCGCGGGCGGGACCCCGCCGCCCGCTCGGTATGTCCAGGCGATCGAGCGCGCCGTCGAAGTGACTCCGGAGGGCGCGAAGCTGGCGATTGTCCACGACATCGAGCATGTCGAGGTTGACGTCGTAGGCCAGGCGGAGCACAAGCCCATACCAGTGGACCCATCCGGTTCCAACTTCGAGCACGCGTGCGCCCTGCCGGACGAGTCCGAAGCGATCGATCATGGCGAGGAAGGCGTTCGCTCGCAGCACCGCCACTGGGGGCACGCCCCGTTTGATCCGCCGCCGCTCTCCGAAGGTGTTGGCGACAGTGCGGTAGGCACGGCCCCCCGGCCCAAGAGAACAGGCCTTCAGGGCTGCCGCCGCCGCGATGTAGCGCAACATGCCTCCCAAGCCCGCCTTCGGCAGAGACCCGACGCCCGCCTACCAGGCGACGCCCAGGTATCGCGCCTTGGTCGCATGCGCCTTCGGCAGGCGCACCAGATCGACCAGCGTCTGGTCCGAGCGTAGCATCCCGGCAATCGCCTCAAACGCGCCGTCGTGGTTCGCGATGACCACCACCTCGCTCTCAGCCGTGACCACCTCCGCGCTCTCGCGCAGCATGGTCGCGAGGTGCGGAATCCCCGCCGCGATGTATGCCTTGTTCGATCCCAGGAGAGCGGCGGGGATGACATTGCGATCATAGATGGCGACCCGGTAGCCGCCCTCGAGGAGCCGCTCGACGAGGTCGACAGCCGGGCTCTCCCGCAGATCGTCGGTGCCCGCCTTGAAAGCTAGCCCCAGGATCCCTACCGAGCGTTTGCCCGTTTGCTGGATAGCCTCGAAGACCCGCAACTTCTGCTGCGCGTTCGATCGCTCGATCGCCTCGAGCAAGGGGACACGGACCTCGCGCCTGCGCGCTTCGTGTACGATGGCCCGCAGATCCTTGGGCAGGCACGATCCTCCGTACGCGAACCCGGGCGTGAGGTATGCCGGTGACAGGTTCAGCTTGGTGTCCTCGGCCAGGATCCGCATCACCTCGTGGCCATCTAGGCCACATGCCTTGCACAAGGCCCCAATCTCGTTCGCGAACGCCACCTTGAGGGCGTGGAAAGCATTGTCCGCGTACTTGACTGCCTCGGCCACGCGGATCGTGGTCCGAATCATCGGGCAGGGGAGGCCGGAGTACAATGACGCGAGGAGATCGCCGTCATCTCGGTCGTTCTCACCGATTACCGTCTTCGGCGGGTGGTCGAAGTCATAGACTGCCGTGCCTTCGCGCATGAACTCCGGGTTGTAGGCGAGCCCGAATCCGCGATAGGCGGTCCGACCGGAGGACCGCTCGAGGATCGGCAACAGGCGCTCTTCGACCGTGCCCGGCAGCATCGTGGACCGGAAGACGACGAGATGGTACGCGCCCTTCGCGCGGATGCCGGAGCCGATTTCCGCCGCCACGCGTTCCACGAACTCCAGGCGGGGGCTCCCATCCGTGTCGCTGGGCGTGCCGACGCACACCAGGGAGATGTCACTTTCCGCGACCGCCCGAGCGCTGTCGGTTGTCGCGCGCAGCCTGCCAAGGTCGGCAGCGTCGCGTACGATCTGGCCAAGGGCCGGCTCGGTGATGGGACTCGTCCCCGCGTTGATGGTGTCCACCTTGCCGGCCTGAGAGTCCAGGCCCACGATCGTGAATCCGCGGGAGGCGAGGCAGGCGGCCGTGACGCAGCCCACGTACCCGAGCCCGAAGACCGCAATGCGCGGCAGAGCCTCGCGGCCGGGCCGCGCGCGAGAGGCGGTCGCGATCGGCCTCATCACAGTCGCACGTCGCCACCCGCGAGATTAATCGCGGCGCACGCCCTTCCCGCCGACCGTCGCAAGGGAGAACCGCCGGGCGTCTCTGTCGACAACTGCGACACCGGCGGGCGACGAAAGGGCGGCAGGCCGGAGCTCGGTGGCCGCCTGCTTGCGCGATCTGACGGGTGACGTCCCGCCCAGGGGCGGGTGCCGACCTGCATAGCGATGCACTCCGTGAACCATGCCGGGCAGCCGAGTCGGCACCCAGTCACAATCGGGTACCGCATCCTTCGTCGATGAAACGCCACCCGCGCGAGCCTGCGGCTCGTTCACATTATACACCGCTTCAAGGCGAGACCCAGCCCGTCGCGCGGCCGTGGCGTCGAGGATCTGCTATCGACCGGTCGCGGCGTCGCCTGCCGGTCGCCGGCCACACGATCGCGCTATCGACTCTAACCGACCGGCCCGAAGATCACAGCGCCAGGCGACGTTGCCGGTGTCGACCGTGAGAGCGACCAGCCGGTCGTGCCCTTCAGTCGTAGTGACGGCACACGCGTTTGGCACGGCCGATGTCGAGCCGGGTACCAGCAGCGTGAGGATGGTGCATGGCAGCGGGACGATGCCGGACGCCGCGACCACCCAGGCTGGAGTGCGCGCACCAAAGCGCTCAGAGGTCCAGCCCTGCAGCGTCGGCTGGGTCTGGCCCCGAACGGCTCCCAAATCCATGCCGTCGGGGAGGTGGCAGACGAGGCGCAACCGCTGATCGCCGATGGAGAGATGAGCCTCGCGATCCTCCACTTCGCACCCCGCACCCGCGGGCACGTGCCAGAACAGGTCTACCCGATGCCTCCCCGTCCCCGTCACTTCGTCCAGGACCGCGACGCACACCTCGGGGATGGACAGCACGGTGCGGCGGTGGAAGGCAGACGCCGGGTGGCGCGCGTAGCCGTCGTGGCAAGCGGTGACCCAATGGACGCCCCCGGTTTCGCCAGCCAGCGAGTCGACGACTCGGGCCTTTCGTCCCCAGATCGTCGGCCCGAGCGGCACGGACTGGGGCGCTCCGTCCACGACAAGGGCGTTGTGCGCGGCGGCGCCTCGGAAGTAGTCGCGGAACAGCTGGTCTTCGTGGTAGGTGAAGGTGCCGCTGTCGACCAGCAGTGGGACGCCCTCTTGCTCGTACCAAAGTGCGAGCGCATCGGCGTGGCCGTGCGCCGCTTGGCTAAGATAGCCGAGCGGTCCGTGATCGAAGAGCAGCGCGTAGTCGACGCCGCCCGCGCGACCGCGTAGGGTGGTGTAGCCGCTGGCCTGAAAAGTGGTATGGCGGCCACGGACTGGCGCCGTTGCGCGCAAACCGCGCAGCCGGTCCGCCGCGCCCGCACCAAGTAGCCAGGCGGCGCCGACGTCCCCGCCGATGCCGGCAAAGGCCGTGGCAGGATCCCCGTTGTATGCGGCAAGGCGCGCGCACGCGGCGGCGACGGGCGCTACACCCGTGTCATCAAGCGGCAGCGCGCACCCATCGTCCGAATCGCCCACGAGCGGCGGCCGGCCGGCCGAGAGCGTGACGCCCCCGAGGAACTTCCCGGCCGCGGCGATCCGCGCCCCGACCGCGGGCGGCAAGGGGTTGCCCGTGCGCTCGAGCAGCAGGCCACTGGACAGCACGAGATCGCAGATGAAGCCGAGGTAATGGAAGGCTTGCTCCGCGCCGCCGCCGTCGTCGTAGATCTGCCTCAGGGTCTCATCGGCGAGCACCTCCGCTCCGAGCGCGCACCACCTCGGCGCCCCCGCAAGCCACGGGAAGTGCGTGCCCGCGGTGACGAGCCCCGCGGCTTCGGCAACGAGGTGGTTGTTCGCGGACGAGTAGCGCGAGAGGTTCTGCTCGAGGAACGTCGCCTGGCAGTGGACGGTAACCAGGATCGCGCCGAACGCCTCGGGCGTCAGCGCGCGGGCGGGTGCGATGAGCTCGAGCGTCCATGCCCACGCGACCATCCGAAGCGCCATCTCGATGCCGCTCGTCCAGTTGATTCCGAGCAGGTGCGGGTTGCGGTCGATCCAGTTGAGTAGGTGCCGGCAGGCAAGGTCGGCGTAGGCTTCGTCGCCCGTGTACGCGTAGGCGCGAGCCAGCGTCGGCAAGTGCTGGTGCCGGTTCAGCTCCCACACGTACTTGGCTCCGCCTCCGCGGTAGTCGATCGACGTCCAGTAGGCCAGCGGGAATCGGCGGCCGCTCAAGGGGGCCGCGTGCCAGTCAGGGACCGTGCCGAGCTCCGCCACGCGGTCGAAGAAGCGATAGTGGCCCGCACGGTAGCGTTGGGCGGCGTCCAACGTTGCGCGCACTGCTTCGGGGTGCTCGCGTGCGACCCACGCGAGCAAATCGTCGTTGGACTCGCGTTGCCACAGGCGCGGGCGCTCGCGAAGGGCGGCGAGAGCGGCCTCTGCAATACCTTCAGGGAGCTGTCGCTCGTGCTGCCGAGCCACCACCGCGTCGAGCGGCGGCCACGTCCCCGCCTCGCGGCGCCGCCGTTCAGACCGAACGCGCCGCCTCAGCCGGTACGCCAGCTCCGGCGCGGACATGGCGCGCGCCCGGCGGGCGTACCACGTGAGCGCGCGCAGCTTGGCATGCAGCATAGGAGTCGGCGATGCTGTCAGGCCCGCCGTCACCCGGCTTCCCGGGCTCCGGCGTCGCTCGGGTCGAAGAGCTCCAAGCGCCCTTTCCAGCCGAAGTGCGGCTCGAACGCGAGGAGCGGCCCGCGTAGCTCTCCGACTCGGCCGCGCCATGCCGTCTCATTGCTCAGCACTTCCACATCGTCGCCCGAGAATCGCGCAAGGGGGTAGGGGTGGTCGCGACAGGCCTCAGTCAGTTGGGCAAGCTTCCGCCAGTCGAAACCCATGAGCCGGGCGCCCGCAACGTCCAGCGCGACTGGGTTGAGGGACGCCGCGACGAGCCCTACCTCTCGCCGGCGCGGCTGCATCGGCCCGTTGCGGTCGCCCCCGACGATGCCGTCGAGGACGGTCAGGTAGTGACGCTGCGGCGTGGTGTGGAGGTCGCCGGCCGCATCGGCGTACAGCGCGGCGCGATTCAAGTCCAGCACCATCCGCCACGTCGTATCATTGCCGTGCCAGTTTCCCGACCTGATCGTGCCGCCGTTGGTGTCGCCGAAGACGCGCCGTCCGAGCCGCTTCAACGACACCGTCGCGACGTTGGCCGGCACATCCGCGCGGGCTAGCGTGCGCTTGAACTGCGCTACGAGGCGCTGCTCGAGGCGTCGCTTGCCGTCCGAGTCGGCATACTGGTCGCCACCCTCGACGGGCACGCCCTCCCGGTGATGGGGAAGCCAGTTCTTGTCGCCGTTGATCCCGACGAGATTCTTGAGACTCATCGTCACCCCGGCCTTCTTGTGGGTCTTGAACTTCGGGAGGTTGATGATTAGGTCGGCGTCCATGACAGAGCCGGAGATAAGATATTCATTCACGCGCTCGTTGTGATGCAACGTCGTCGCGTCCATGTCGTAGTCGGCCCCGCGCAGTCGTCCGTACGCCCACGGGATGCGCGCGAACTCGCTGTCTTGCGCCAGGTTGACGACGCGATAGCCCCGCGGATCGCCGGGGACATGATACACGTGCGAGATGATCCCTTCGGTCTTGACGACCCATTCGCGGTGGATGTCGACGGGTTCGAGTCGTAGCCCGTGGTCCTTGTAAAACGCGACTATCTCGAGAAGGTGGACCATGCGGGCGATTGTTGCGAAATCGCCATCATTGTTGGGAGCGTCGGCCACGACGACCTCGCCTCGCCCCTGTAGCGCCAAGAACGCGTAGTCAGCAACCGCGCGTATAACCGAGCCATGGGTGACGAGCGCCTCCAGGTCGCCACCAGGATCGGCGAAGTGGCGCACGAAATTGGGCTTGAGCACGACGCGGTGGCCCGGTTGGAGGAGGTCGCCGAGCGGATTCCACGCCGCCGTGCCGAATCGCGGCGCGTCGAGACCCAACAGCGAGAACGCCTCGCGCACGGCAGCATACGCCGCATTCGGTTCCGCCGAGGTGGCCGACTCGCCAAACGCGTACTCGCGGTACGCGTGGTCTGGGTGGTACGGCGGCGCAGCCGGATATGCCGCGGTAGCGGCGCGAACTGCAGCGACCCATCGCCACGTCGTAAATGGACCGTGAACTGCGCCGGACGACATGGCGTGCCTCCCTTTTGCCGAACGACTTCGTGGCTCGCTACCTCTCGCCCACAGGGATCGTACCCGCCGACCAGTCTTTGGTGCAATGCGAGACCACGGCCCTGAACTTGCCGTTTTTCGTGCGCGGGATCGCCGCAACCTCTTGGATCGACACGCGAACGTCCTCTCCGGTCCGAGACAAGAGGGCGTGGCGGATCCGATCTCCGTCCTCCGGCGTGTACCCCAGCGCCGGCACGACGGTGACGACGATCTGGTCCGGCGCGAACTGGACGATCTGACCTTCGACGATGTTCGTAGCGCCTTTGAAGATGTGATCCAATCGTCCCAGAAGGCGGCCATCCGGCGTTACGACGTAGTCGTCCGCCCGACCTTCGATCCGGTCGACGACCGGAAAGTTCCGCCCGCAGGGGCACATGCCCTTGCGAATCGTGACCAGATCACCCGCATCATACCTGATCAGTGGCATCGCCAGGTTGTGGAGCGCGGTCCCTACGACGCGCAACGCGTCGGGTTGGCCCGGCGCCGGGAGGAACTCGACGATACCATACTCGGGGAACACATGGTACGTACCGTGTTCGCATGTCCCGATCGTCACGACTCGCTCGGTCGTCCCGTAGAGGTCGAAAACTGGGCAGCGGAACGCCTCTTCGATGGTCTCGCGTTGGTGGGAGAAGAGCATCTCGGACGAAGTAAAGACGGCCTTCGGGGTGATGTCGCGGACGCCGGCGTCCAGCGCGAATCGGGCGAGCAGATAGGCCGACGACGGATATGCCTGAATCGCTGCCGGTCGGAACTCCCGCAGCGCGGCAAGGTAGACCCGGCCGTTCGCGGCGGAGAGGTGGTACGACGACATGAACAGCTGCCGATTGATCGCGTTGTAGCGCCAGAACGGTGGTCGGCGCTGGGCGACGGGGACAACCATGTCACCGCGTAGAGTGGCGCGGCGATCATGCGCGCGGAAGCCAGCCCATCGCCATTGCCGCCAGATCGTCGCGTGCTCAAGCACGATTGAGGCCATATCGCGGTAGACCACGAGGGGCGTCCCCGTGGTTCCGCTGGAATGGGCTGCCGAGAGGGTCCACCGCGGCGCGTGCGGGTCGATCAATCGCCTACCCTGTTCGATGATAGTTTGCTTGGTGATCACCGCCAACTGCTCGAGGGACGCCCACGCGTTCGCACGAGTTGCAAGGCCGAGTCTGGCGAGGGTCGGCTGGTAGTGAGGGACGCGGACGGCGCGTCTGAGCAACCGGGCCAGGAGTGCGTCCTGGAGCGACGCTAGCTCGGAGGCGTCATACCACTGCGTGCTCTCCAGCCAGGCGAGAGTACGCCGGAACGCGGGTCCCTCCCGCAGGCACGCGCCGACAACGGCCCGGGCGTCGATCGACAACGTCTGCAACGGCGCCGGTGCTCGGGCGTACCACTGGTCGAACTGGCCAGGCATGGTTCGTTGTCTCCCCAGCGGATCAGCGCGCCCCGTCGGCGGCTGCCTCGTGCGCTCGCGGCATTGCCGACGCGCGGTCCCCCCTTGTCAGGGCACGGTCGGGATGCGGCGTCCCAAGCCGCCTCGTCGGCCCTATGCCCTCGAGTGCGGCTACGTAGACGCGCCCTATCTCGTCCGGCGCGAAATTCCGGACTAGCTCTTTGTTCGCCCCGGACATGCTGGACCGAAGATCGGGATCCGACAGGAGCCGGGCGAGTGCGTCCGCTAGATCCGCGGCGCTATGCGAGCGGACGAACAGCGCATGGACGCCCTCACTCAGGTGGTCCGCCATGCCGCGAATCCGGGTCGTAACGATCGGGAGGCCGAAGAACAGCGCTTCGAGGACGACGAGAGGGAAGCCCTCGACCCAGTAGGTTGGGAGCACAAAGACGCTGGCGGCGCGATACGCCGCCGAGAGCGCCGGGCCTTCGAGATAGCCAACGAGCGTCACACTGTCGCCGATGCCCAGCTCAGCGATGAGCCGCCGCACGCGACCATCCTCCCCTGCGCCGGCGACCATCAGGTGGCAAGGTGACCGTTGGAGGAGCCGCGGCATCGCCCCCAAGAGGTCGTAGATACCTTTCGGTGCGATCAGGCGCCCGACGAACAATAGGATCGGCACGCCCGGCGGCAGCCGCCACGACGGGTCCTCTTGGCCCGGCCCGTCGCGGTCGTCAACCGTGACAGGGTACTTAACGACGGCCGACGGGCGCCATGGGGCGAATGCTCGCAACTCTGACTGCTCTTGAAGCGACATCACAAAGAGGTGATCGCAGAGCCTCATGAGCAGCCAGGAGCACATTTTGAACAGCCGATGCCCGCCACGCACAAGATGATTCGACGTGCTCCCGTGCAATTGCAACGCCACGCGCGGGCAAAGCGGACGTGTCAAGAGGAGCAGCGGTATATCGCGGGCGAGCGACGTCCAGGTGTGCGCCGTATGCACGACCAAGACGTCGAAGCGCTGCCGCCGAAGGCGACGCCTGACGCGAACGATGTCTCGCACCCTGTCGGCGACCTTGTCCCAGCGGCTTTCCTGGTCCGCACGCCTGCCCCAAGATTCGGTCTCGACCTCGACGCCCAGTTCGCGGAGCGCGGGCAGGAGCTGGCGCGCGACTTTGGGTAGCGGTCCGTTGATGGTCGGAGGCGGCATCAGCATGAGAGCCCTCATCGCCCTGCCTTCGCTAGTATTCTACTGGCGATGCTACCCATTGGGTCGAACCGGCGCGGGCAGGTCCTCATAATCCTCGACATCCACATCAATACGTTGGACCCGGGCCGGTATGCCGACCGCGATGGACCGAGTTGGGATGTCGCGAGTGACCACGGCGTTGGCGCCGATGATTGACCCCGACCCAACGGTGACACTTCCCAGGATCTTGCATCCGGTGCCGAGATATACGTTGTCGCCTATCCGTGGGGCGCCCGACCGCCGGCGACCACCGATGACGACGCCGCTATTGATCAAGACGTTCCTCCCTACGATCGCTAGCGGGTGGATCACGACACCGACCCCGCCGTGGGCAATCACGGTGCCCGGGCCGATAGTGGCCTCGGCGGGCACAACCGCCTTGAACAACAGGAAGATCACGGCTTGGAGTAGCCTCGCCGTCCGGCGCCAGCCGCGGTCGCGAAGCTTCGCCGCGAGATAGTACAGGCCCATCGGGCTGGCAACACCCGCCAATGTGCCGTTCACACCTTCCCTCCCGTCGGCGGAGACGCCGGTGGTGAGGCGACAACCCGATCGGGCCGAGCGGGCTCGGCGCCAAGCTCGCGCACTATTCGTCGCCATAGCATCTGGCCTTGAACTGGAATACCCAGGGCGTTGAACCCGCCGGGGAGCCGGCCAAGAAGGGCCAGTTGCAGTACAACCGCGGCGGCGCTCACCGTCGACGTGGACAGGGCGATCCCAGCGGCGCCCCATCTCGGGGCCAGCGCGAGGTCGAGGGCCGCGTTGAGGCCGATACCGGAGACTGTGACCACGGTGAGGTACCAGTTGCGCTGCATGGCGTTAAAGACCCGGGCTATGACGTAAGACAGGCCCAGTGGCGCCGCGCCGACCACCGCCGCCGTGAAGACGGTGGCAACCGCTGCCGTGTCCAGCGCGGTGAAGTTTCCGCGCTGGAACAAGAGGCCGATGACGGGTCGCGCCAGCAATATTGCGCCAAGCGTCATGGGAAGAGTGACGGCGAGCATGAGCCAGGTAACGAGCCGAACGGAGCTCCGCAGCCCGAGCCAATCCCCTACCGCGACCTGCTCCGAAAAGTGCGGCAGCGCGGAGCGAGCGAACGCGCCGAACACAACAACGACGGGCAGGTCCATCAGCTTGAGCGCGTAGTTGAGCGACGACAAACCGCCTGGCGGCAATGTCGAGGCAACGACCTGGTCCACGAACACGTTGACCTGGGCAAGCATCGAGCCGGCTAGGACGATCACACTTTGACGGCCCGCGTCTCGGAGCTGTTCGCTGCGCAGATCGATCACGAAATGATAGCGCACCCCGACGCGACGCGCGACGGCGACGAAGATGGCCAACTGGATGAGGAAGCCCACCAATTGGCCGGCGGCGAGCGCGACGATACCGAATCGACTTCCGAGCAGGATGACGGCCAGCAAGATCGTCACCGGTACCGCGCCGTTGACCAGCGCCGGAACTGAGAACGCCTTTCGCGCGCTCAGCGCCCCCATAATCAGGCAGGCAAGCACATGTGCGGTGACGATAGGGTACAGGAAGCCGGCAAGGGCGACGGCTATCTCCAGTCGCTCGCCGTGGAGCCCCGGGGCGGAAACGCGTACCAGCGCGGGCGCGAACACGGCCCCCAGCACGCTCATCGAGCCGAACAACAGGGCGCACAGATTGATCAGGCTGCTCAATACCCTGTCGGCGGCCTCCGGCTCGCCCGACTGGCGCGCGCGGATGTAGATCGGGACCAAGGTCGTCTCAATGGTCGTTGCGAAGACGAGGCTCAAGAGGAGCGGCAGCGCCAACGCGGCGTTCAAGGCGTCCATCGACGGCCCCGTACCGAACGTTCTCGTGATAACGATCTGATCCGCCAGCCCGAGGATCTTGACTGTGGCGCTTGCCCAGCCCACGGCGAGGACGCCGCGCACAATGCGCTGGTTGACGCTCTCCACCTAAGGGTCGCTCCGAACAGGTCTGCCGTCGCCCGCGCGGACCGCGGGGGCGGGCGTGACGGCGGCGGCGAGCATGAACATCCCGATGGCGAATGGCTGAGGACTGAAGTCTAGAGTGGCCGTTCCACTCCCGATTGCCAGGGCGATCGCTGCTAGTCCACCCGCAAGGCGCACGGGATCGGACCGGTAGCGCCAGGCCGCCCACGCCGATAGCCCCAAGAGGAGGGAATACGCCGCTGCCGCGGGCGCACCGCTCTCGAACAGCATGGTCAGATACACGTTGTGGAGGGTGTGGACGTGGGTCGAGTCGCTCAGTATACCGACCGCGTACCGATCTTCGAGATAGGCCCAACTGTAGTATCCGGTCCCGGCTACCGCGGCTACCGGGTCGTATTGGAAGATGGCCGAGGCGTCGTAGGCCGTGATCAGCAGGTCCAACCGGCCGCGAATCGAGAGCGCGTGGGATACAAACCAGTCCTGGTCCGCGATGGCCGACCGAACCGGTGGGCTCAGGAGCAGGAGCGCGGCGCAGAGTGCTCCGCAGCGGAGGAGACCATTCCCGCGGACAAAGAGAAAACCCGCGACGACTGCGAGTGCTATCAGCAGAAAGCTCAGGGCCATGATCGATGGTTCGACGGACAGAACTAGGGCGGCGACAAAAATGGCAAAGCGACCGAGGGCGTTGGAAGCGCTCAGCAGCGGCAGGGCCGCCGCGAGTGCGATCGCGAAGTAGACCGCCGCGAAGGGAGGACCCTGGAGCATGCTGCCCGCCCGAAAGGTCGGAAATATCCACTCGGGCAGGTACTCGTCCACCGAGCGGAAAAGTGGGCGCCCGGCCGCGTGCTCAATCCACACTTCGACGGCGGCGATCGCTGCTCCCACCAGCAAGATGACCAACCAGTGCTTACGCCGCTCACTGGCAAACGCGAACCTGCCGCCAGCGTACATGATGAGCGGAAAGCACGCGTCCTGCACAAAGCGGAACAGGTTTGATCCGCGATCCGCGGACGCCAACCAGGAGATTCCCAGCATGGTAAACAACACGGCGGCGATGACGTCCGCGAACACCGGCAGCGGTCGGGCCGCGCTCCCTCTCTTGTCGACGGCCCACCAAAAGAACCCGACTGCTAGCACCAGGAGGATTATGCCAATCGAGTTGATACCGATCGATGGTGTGAGCGGCCTGTTCGTCACGATGGGCAGCAGGACGATGGCGAATGCGAGAGCAAATCCCGGCCCGACGCGGGCGAAGCCCATGGCGAGCAAGACAACCAGGGGCGCCGCCAGCAACCAGCTCATGCCGAGCGCCACTCCGACGCCGAGGCACGCCGCGACCAGGAGGCTTGCCGCCGCGGGTACAAGCGGGATGGTCGGGCCAAAGGCAGGGACCGCGCCGAGCGGTCGCGGCTCGTTTTCGGCTATCGCGCTGGCGGCGTCCGATACGATCACTCAGACTCCTTCACGCCGCTCTATACAGAATGCCATAGTTGCCCCAGCGCGCACAGAGGGTCCTGAGGCGGAGCAATGCCGAGCATCGAGTGCATGCGTGACACGTTGGCCACAAATCGCGTCACATCCTCCGGGCGAGGTGGGAGGATTCGAAGTCCGACGCGGACGCCTGTGAGGTCCCGAACGCGCTCGGCCAGCGCCGGTAGGCTCGTCCCGACTCCAGTGCCGATGTTGATCGGCCTGCCCTGCAATCTTGTCGTGGCGGCATTCAGGAGGGCCGCCACGACGACCTCGACAGGCACGAAATCGAGTATCTGTTTGCCTCCGTATGCGACCAAGTCTTCTCCACGCCGTGCGCGGTCCAGCCAGGTGGGGATTAGGCGGTCTCGGTCGCCGACGCCGTAGACGTTGCACAGTCGAAGGACGCTCACGTCGACTTTTGCCATGCGCCCGAACGCGCGACAATATACTTCGGCCGCGGCCTTGCTGGCTCCATACATATTCTTGGGGTTCGCTTGCCGGTCTTCGGCGACCGGCAAGTCGCATGCTTCGCCATATACCTCGCGTGACGACGAGAACACGACGCGCTCGACGCCCGCTGCCTCAGCCGCAGCCAGCACGTGGTACGTGCCAAGCACATTGGTGGCGAAACAGGAGTCAGGATCCGTCATGGCGAGCCTGACACTGCTAAGGGCCGCGAGGTGATAGACGTGCGTGACATCCTCCATGGCCCGGGCGACCGCCTCACGGCTTCGCACGTCCGCCACGACGAGCCGCACCGAGCCGGCGAGACGAAGCTCGCCGGTTCGGTCGAGTTCCCTGCGGCTCAGGTTGTCGAGGACAATGACCTCCTCGCCGGCCGCGACGAGGGCTGCGACCAGGTGCGCGCCAATGAAACCGGCGCCGCCAGTCACGAGGACCCTCATGAATGCGCCGCTGAACGAGATGTCGTCGCAAGCGTTTCCAGCGGCGCGTCGTCTCTACACATTCGAGCACCCAGAAATGTATGATAGACTCCGTGGCCAAGGAAGGCAAGCAGGGTCCCGCCTCCCGAATGCTTGGCAAGTTCGGAGTCTAGGCACTCTCTCGATCAACGGGATAATGTCGGATATGTTGCCTCGACAGGATGGCTTCGATCCTTCTTGGCGGAACGGAGCGCGAATGGCCCGACCTCCGATGCAACCCGACGGATCGGCGGCGCAGCAGAAGGACACGTGGATGGGGTGGAACGCCGAAAGAGACTACCTGAATGGGGCACGACGCTGGCTGTGGCTCGTACTCCTAGCGACTCTCGTCGGCGGTGTGGCGGCGTATCTTACGAGCAGAGCCGTCACGCCAACCTATCTTGCCACCGCAACCTTACTCGTCAACGCGACCGAAACGCCCAACGCGCTGACCTATAGCGATGTCCTGCTGAGTCAGCAGCTGACCATTACTTACAGCCAGATGGTCACCGAGCCCGTCGTGCTCGAGCAGGTGATCGCAGATGCCAAGCTCCCCTTGACGTTGTACGAATTCCAGAAGAAAGGAATAGTGGAGGCTTCCACCGTTCGAGATACCCAGCTCATCTCCATTAGCGCTCGCGCGACTAGCCCAGCAGAAGCGAAGACAATCGCCAATCTGGTTGCCCAGACCTTCATTTCTCAGCAACGAAAACGCTTAGCCAGCGGCGAGGCGTCGAACGCCATCAGCATCGTGCAGCCGGCACTCGCCCCTATCGAGCCGGTTTTCCCGAAGGTCACGCTCAATACGGCGCTCGGCGCGGCGGCGGGCGGGTTCCTCGCCATCGCCGTGGTCGCGCTCATCCTCTATCTCGATGACACGGTCAAGTCTCAGCAGAGTATCGAGAACGTGTTACAGCTCCCCGTGCTCGGCCTCGTGTGGCGGGATCGTGCCGAGGCGAAACCGCTGGTCGATGGCAAGGGCGCGAGCCGGCCAGGCCGGTCGGCTGAAGCCTTCCGGATCATCCGAACCAACCTCGAGTTCGTGACCTCGATTCACCAAGAGAAAGTGCTGCTCGTGACTAGCGCCCAGAAAGGTGACGGCAAGACCACGATCGCCTCAAATCTCGCCGTCACGCTCGCGGAAGCTGGGAAGCGGGTGATCTTGGTAGACGCGGATCTGCGTCTACCGCTCGTCCACCGGTATTTCGACGCGGACAACGGACGCGGCCTGACCAACCTTCTGGTAAATCGGCAAGCTGACATCGCGGGCGAACTACGATGTACACCGTTGTCAACGCTGCGCATTCTCGTGTCGGGGCCACTCCCACCGAACCCGGCGGACCTACTCCAGAGTGAGAGAATGTCGGACATCTTGGCTCGGCTCGGCGCTGAGGCAGATGTCGTGATCATTGATTCGCCACCGGTCCTGGCGGTGGCCGATGCTATGTCTCTGGCCTCGAAGGCTGACGCGGTCATTCTGGTGGTCGCCAATGGGAGCACCCGAGTGGGGTCTATGAGGCAGGCTGTCTTGTCACTTCGTCGGGCCATGAAACCCATCCTGGGCGTCGTGCTGAACAAAGTGCCGAGAGAGGCCAGAGCGTACTACCAGTACGATAGGTATTCGGCGTACTACACGGCAAGTTCGGTGCAGGAAAGTAGCGACAGCCCGGCGCCTGGCGCTCCGGACGCTGTGGTCGCAGGTTTGTCGGCGCAAGAAGGGCGAGAGTGAAGACTAATTTTCTGTACCTGGTCAGGGAGTAGCCGCGGGCTTGGCGCGGCTACAGCAGCGACTAGGACGCGCCGTGGCCGCGAAATACAGCCGGGACTGTCGCCACCAGGATCTTGAAGTCTTCGAGCAGACTCCACTCCCTTATGTAGGCGAGATCCATTTCAACCCACGTGTCAAAGTCGGCGATATGGTTGCGGCCATTGACCTGCCAGCGGCAGGTGAGCCCTGGCCTCACCTCTAGTTTCCGCCGCTGATGGGCGGTAAAGCGAGAGTATTCGGTCTGCAGCGGCGGTCGAGGCCCCACGAGGCTCATGTCGCCCTTGAGTACACTCCAGAGACTGGGCATTTCATCGATACTGGTCTTGCGCAAAAGGCGACCGATGCGCGTGACTCGCGGGTCTCGAGTCATCTTGAATACTGGACCGCTCATCTCGTTGAAGGTGAGCAAGTCTTTCTTGCGCTCATCAGCATCCTCGACCATGGTGCGGAACTTAAAGCTACGGATTGGCCTGCCGTTCTGGCCCACGATGCGCCACTCATAGAGCATTCGGCCCGGCGAGGTGGCCTTCACCATTGCGCCCGCAGCCACGAGGAGAGGGCTGGAGGCGCACAACAGCCCCAAAGCGCCGACCAGGTCGACCAATCGCTTGACAGCAACCTGCCAGGAGACGGGCCTGGGCGCAGACGACGACGCACAGCGCTCGGTCTCGTCGCCCCCTGTCGGAGCAGGTCTCGTCAAGGGGTTGGTGGGGGCACGAGAGTCCGGGGACTCATCGGACGCCGCGGCAGTGATCGCATCGATGCGTTCGATATTGTCGGTGTGCTGCGTTTGTGCAAACACGGACGGTCCTCGTTTGGATAGTGACGCCAACACCGCGACGCCAGTGTGAATATCCGCGTGCGACATCGATCCAGCGATGGCGACTCTCCGATCCTACGTCGTCCGCGGTCCGTTCGACGCGCACGACCAAGCTGGTTCGCGCCGTGAATCGGTTCGGCACAGTCGAACTGGGCCCCTCCCGGGGCGCCTAGATTGGGCGGGCGGCCCGGGAGGGGCCCAGTCCAATGACACCAGGCCGGCAGCGGCGCAGCGGACCGTGACGCCGCCGCCGCTTCACCTAAGGCCGGTTGTCCTTCGATCGGCTGTCCTTAATGCCCTGGAGTGACGTGATGCCGGATCGGTGATTCGTCCCGGCTAAGTCCTTGGGCGTCTGGAACGCCGGCGGCGCGGCGGACGGTCCCAGAATAGTGAGCGCTTTTCGAGGCGCCGCGCCGCCGGCGTTCTGAGGTCCGGTGCTGGCGTACGAACGGGCGACGATGATTTGCGCCCCGACCGGCAACCCTAGAAGGTTGAGCGTCGTCACGTGAATGAAAATCCCGTATACAACGATGGCCGCCCCGGTTGGGGTGACGAGGCTGGCCTGCTCGTCCAGCCCGACATAGCCGATCCCCGGGAGTGGGATCGTGGTGTTCGGCGCGACCGTGCCGTTTGCCACGATTACGATGCCCAGCACCCTCAGGTTCGTGAACATCGTCGTCCCCGAGACAGAGCCGCCGGAGCCGTTCCAAATGGATGTCGCTGTGGAGGTCACGGCGTCCGCGGAGATCAGGCCGCTCGGGAATAGTAGGCTCGGGAGCAGTCCGACATTGAGGATGTTGGAAGATCCCGTGAAGGTCGCGGCCGTCCCGGTAATCTGTCCATTGGCTGTGTCCGTCATGGCGCCGACGCTTCCAACGATCGGAACCGACGCTGACGCAAGGCTCTTCGTATCCGTACCGCCGGCGCAACTTGGGATAATGGCCCACGCGTAGGGGCCGCTTGTCACGCCTCCTTGAAGTCCGCTGGCATACAGGGCGTAGGCATCCGCGTATCCAGTCGCGGGAAACGCGGTGCGATTAAAGTCGGAGATCGCCGCCGCAACGTAGATGTGAGTACCTATGGGTAGGCCGAGAGTGGCGAACGTCAGGTTGACGTCGATGGCGTTGTCGTAGATGCTCGAGGCGTCCGTGCCGTTAATCGGACCGGACTGACCGTTGAGCGTGACCGTGCCGATCCCCGGCAGGGCGATCGTGGTGTTCGGCGCGACCGTGCCGTTTGCCACGATCAAGTTGCCAAGCACAGTCAGGTTTGTAAACACCGATCCGTTGTTGCTCGAGGCGCTGCTAGAGTCTGCAGTGGTGTTCGCGACTTCCTGTACCGCCGTTGCCGTAATCAAGCCGTTCAGCAGGTTAACGTTTTGGATCGTCGAGCTTGCCTGCACGGAGCCATTGCTGGCCGTGCGTGTGGCCGTCACCTGATCCACTGCCGTTCCGAGGTTCCCTACCGTCCCGAGCGCCACCGCGGCTCCTGGGACGCTGACGCTGGCCGCGGTCGTGATACAGCCCAGACTTGCCGGGAAGAGCGGTCCGACGCTTAGCCCGCCCGAGCCGATGGGCACCAAGATGTAACCGGCGTAGGACGCGCCACCGAAGATGCCCCCGAAGGAAGCAGCCGACGCTGTGGCTGGTCCCAGAAGGGCTGCCACGAGCGTTGCAGCGAAGATGGAAGCGAGTAGACGTCGCATACGTAGCCCCTTTTTCCTACCGAGCCGACTGCTCCGTCCACACGGCGAGGCATCGGCCCACAATCCTGGCACAGACTTAACAGGTCATCCTCGCGCTCCTCCATGCCTCCTTCCCGTATCGCCAGCGCCACGATGGTCGGAACTCGCGCGTCGCTTGCCGTCGCCTAGCGGCGTCCCCCCTTCATCCCCAGATGTCCGACAAAGAACCGTGCGAGCCGCGAGAGTCTCCGGCTGCCCAGAGGTCGCCACTCGCGACGCCTCGGCGGCGGATAAGCGGGCGGCAGCAGTGCTTACTCCCTGCACGATAAAACATCGGCCGGATGCTGCGCGCATGATATTAACACATCTTGCCACATTATGGGGGCGTATTCACTCATCTGAAATGTGATCGAGCGGTCCACGTTCAGTCAGTCAGGAATGTTGCGGTGATCCTGGCCTCGAAGGTGCAGGGCATCCTGTTCGTGACGGCCAGCGGGAGTACGCGCCTGACCCGCATCGGCGAGGCGCTGACCATGCTGCGTCGGAGCAACGCGCCGGTGCTGGGTGTGGTCCTCAACAAGGTATCCCGGAACGTCGACAGTTATTACAGCGACGCCTCCTATAC
>Ga0102924_1002016_pt1 | contig 22665 bp, 19 predicted proteins | sample PaiPotPPM11metaG_FD_80116 | JGI IMG/M metagenome (GOLD analysis project Ga0102924, IMG submission 80116) | Iron sulfur acid spring bacterial and archeal communities from Banff, Canada, to study Microbial Dark Matter (Phase II) - Paint Pots PPM... ...
GCGAAGACATTGCGTGGCCGCGTCGATCACCGCGGCAAAGCTGCGCTCGAGCCCGAGCCGAAGATTGGCCGGTCCGCTGACGGCATCCGCAAGCACGTTTCCGTGATCGCTCGAAAGCCGCGCCCTGCAGCGCGTTCCGCCGCCATCTACTCCCAAAAGCAGGAGATCCTTATCCATGTCGCCATTCCATATTGCCATGGCTCCAGAAAGATTGGCTTCGGGACGAAAGCGTCGCTTCGTTGTAAGAACAAAATGGTAGCAATATGGTTGAGTGGTGTGCGGTCAATCTTATCTCAAATAGTCTGATACCAACCGATTGCGAAGTGCCGCTCCGATGGAGACCGAACGCGCCAGTCCACGTTACTCCGACATCGACCTGTGGGAACCCGGCGACGTTCTCGATGCCCTGATCGAGGGTCAGATGGCCGCGGTCGCCGCGGTTCGGCCGGTCCTTGGCGCAATCGAACAGGCAGCGGCGGCCATCGAGGCCCGCCTGCGCCAAGGCGGACGATTGATCTATGCCGGCGCCGGGACCTCGGGGCGGCTTGCGGTGCAAGACGGCGCCGAACTCATCCCGACTTTCAGCTGGCCGTCGGAGCAGCTCCTGCTGTTGATGGCCGGCGGCGAGGCAGCATTGCTCCGCTCGACCGAAGGCGCCGAGGATGAGGCCGAGCACGCCGCCAAGCTGGTGCAGCATCACGGCATCGGCGCAACCGACGCGCTGATCGCCGTCGCCGCCAGCGGCACGACGCCATTCACGCTGTCATGCCAGCGGCGCGCCAAAGCCAACGGCGCATTGACGATCGGCATCGCCAACAATCAGTCGGCACCGCTCCTGAAAGAGGCGGATCATCCGATCTTTTTGGATACCGGCGCTGAACCGATCGCGGGGTCGACGCGGATGAAAGCGGGCACCGCCCAGCGCGTCGCGCTCAATCTGCTTTCGACCCTGACCATGATCAGGCTCGGCCGCGTTCATCAGGGCCTGATGGTCGACATGCAGGCGATCAATGCCAAGCTGGTTTCGCGCAGCGAATCGATCTTGAGCCAGATCAGCGGCCGCACCGGCGAGGAAGTGCGCGATGCGCTGCAGGAGGCCGATCAAAGCATCAAGGTCGCGATGCTGCTGCTGCAAGGCTGCGACAAGGAGCAGGCTCACGCTCTGCTCAGTCAGGCGGGCGGCAACCTGCGCGCCGCCCTGACACTCGCCGAAGAGGCGAAAGCCGCAGCGCAATAGTGCCGCCTCCTCACGAGGCCAATCAGACATGCCCCCAGACCGCTTCCGCCGTCTTGATCAGGGTTTCGAATTTCCCCCACTCGGCGTCTTCGGACAATTGGGCAACGCCGATCGAGCTGCTGAAGCCGCATTGAGGGCTGACAGCCAGTTGTTCGACCGGCAGATATTTTGCCGCCATCTCGACGCGGCGCTTCATGGCGTCCACCTGCTCGATCTGCTCTGATTTTGTTGTTACCACGCCCAACACGGCTACGGTGCCTTTGCGCACAAAGCGCAGTACATCGAAGCTCCCGGCGCGCTCGCTGTCGTATTCGAGAAGCAGCCGCTGGTGTTTCAACTGACTGAACAGCTTCTCCGCGATGCTGTCGTAGTGGCCCTCGCGGTGCCATTGCGCCTGCACCTTGCCGCTCGCGTCGATGCCGCGCGGATTGCCGCGGCAGATATGCAAGCCGAAAGTCACGCCGGGAAAACCTTCGATCACTGCATTTTCGGCTCGGATCGCCCGATCGAGATTCTGTTCCGGATCCTCGCCGCGGGCCTTCATGCGTTCGAGCGATATCTTGTCGACATAGGCGGTAAAACCCGGCGCGTCCATGTGCACATAGCGACAGCCGGCGTCCACCAGTTCCCGGATCATCATGCGCTGGATCGCGACCACGTCGGCGATGAACTCATCGAGACCGCTATAGACCGCCTTCGATTTCTCCCAGGCGAAGCGCTGCGCGACCCGATCGGGTCCAATCAGCGACACCTTGACCGGACGCTGCGTCATCGCGGCGGCAGCCTTGTATTCATCCAGCACGACGTTCTTTTCCAGTTTCAGCCGCGCTGTGGCGGCACGCCGCGTGGCAATCGCCGGGCCGGCGGCCTCGTAATTCGGTTCGCTACGGCTGCCCGGTTTGTTCGGGTCGCGCCACGTCTGCGGGTCGCGAAAATCCGCGCCAGTCAGCGAAGGCGTGTCGTATCCCGAAACGGCATTTCCGAAACTGTCCTGAAAATTGCGCCGGCGGAATTCGCCATCGGTGAGGATCGGCAGTCCGACCTGTTCCTGCTTGTGCATGACCGCGCGGATCGCCTTGTCCTCGATTTCGCGCAATTCGCTTTCGGAAGTCTCGCCGCGGAGACGGCGGTCCGACGCTGCTACCAGATCGGCCGGAACCACCAGGCTTCCGACCTGATCGACACGAAGAAGGTTCAAGTCCTCGACAGAGTTTGCCGCCGACATTGGATCGTTTTCCTTTTTCTTGGCGTTCAGTTGAGGTGCAGGTTGAGCTTGCGAACGATGTTGGAGTAACGCTCGGCATCCTGCTTTCTGAATTCGACATAACTTGCGGTTCCATTCTCACGCATCAGCATGCCGAGCTGATCCATGCGCGCTGTCATTGCCGGCTCATGCATTATCTTTGCAGCTTCGGCCGCAAGACGCGTAACGACTTCCGGCGAGACACCCGCCGGCGCGTAAAATCCCAACACGGCCGCCGCGTCGAAACCCTTGATGCCGAGTTCATCGCAAGTCGGGATTGTGGGCTCCGATGGCGATCGTTGCATCACGCTGATGCAATAGCTGCGCAATTGACCGCTGGCGATACCGGAGATGACATTGGGAATGCCGGACCAGCCGACCTGGATTTCGCCGGTAAGCAGGCCATTCACCATCGCCGTACCGGCGCGATATGGCACATGAAGAACATCGATGCCGGTCTGTTCGGCAAAAATCGCCATGGTCAAATGATGGATCGATCCAACGCCGCCCGAACCATAGGTGATCTTGCCGGGCTCCTGTTTAGCGAGCGCGATAAAGTCGGAGAGCGTGTGCGCTTTCAGCTGCGGATTGGCGACCAGGATGGTTGGCACCGCGGCCAGCGCGGTGATCGGCGTGAAATCCTTGACCGGATCGTAGCCAATATTCGAATTGAGCGCGGGGATGATCGCCATGTTACCGGTGTCGCCGAGCATTAAGGTGTAGCCATCGGGTGCGGCTTTGGCGGTCGTGAGCGCAACCATGGCGGTTCCCGCGCCTTGGACATTCTCGACGACGACGGCCTGACCGAAATCGCGGCTCATCCGTTCGGCGAGAAGCCGTCCAAGGATATCGGGATTGCCGCCCGGGGCCGAGGATACCAGCAGCCGCACCGTACGGCTTGGATATGATTTGTCTTGCGCGAGCGAGGGCGACAACAAGCCAAGCGCGATGGCCAATGCAACTGTGATGACGGGAGTTCTCCCCCGCATGTTCTCTCCCTGGCACGACTCCCGATTGGAGCAATTATCCGCTTCGTTTGCCGGGGGTGTGCGTCGTCAACATAGTGAACTTTAAACGCACTCGTCCAGGCGCTCGAAAACGTAGGTGCTCTTCGTATTTTTCGTAGCTAGGTGGGCAGAGCCCCAACAGCGGACAATCTGTCAGAACATTTGCCAGCGGCAGCCGATGTGCCACAACCCGACCAAGTGCGGTGCCGCAAAAGCATCATGTGGGATTAGCTCGTCGGGATCGGCGCGCAATAATCAGCATCTTTCCTATCCGTGGATTGTTTCGCCACGCTCGAGCATGGCTACGAATTCCGCAATCTTGCGCGCCCTCGTCTCGGCTTTTTTGACGTTGCCGATTCGGTACAGGATTGCGTAGCGATTTCGACTGTTCAATGTTGCAAAGAATGCGGACGCCTTCGGGTTGTTGTCCAGGGCCTTCTGGAGATCGATGGGTACTTCGGCCCGACTCGCCGGGGCGTAGGCGCCCTCCCACCGGCCATCTGCCTTAGCGGCTTCGATTTGCGCGAAGCCCGCAGGTCTCATGCGGCCCTCCTTGATGAGCGTCAGCGCTCTGTTGCGGTTCAGCGCCGACCACTTGCTGCGCGATTTCCGTGGCGTGAAGCGAACAAGCCAGTGCTGGTTGTCATATTTTTCCAGCTTACCATCGATCCATCCGTGACAGAGCGCAGCGTCAATCGCTTCTGTTTTTGTCAGTTTCGCTCTTGTCGCCGCCTTCTTGGCGAACTTAATCCAAACGCCAACCGCATCAGCTGCTTGAGCCGCGAGCCATCTTTCGAACGACCTTTGATCCGCGAAGCCAAGAACCGGCAAGCCTGATCGCTTTTCCGTCATAAAGAGTGCTGCTTCTCTATCGACCGGGACCGATACTGCCCGAATCCGTGCTGAGGTCCACACGCGCAATTGTGGTCTCCGCCGCTAAACGGTTCCATGTCCGAGTTGGGTCATCAGCGGACACGGCAGCTTCGACAGCGGAGCATCCGCTTTACGCCCGAAAGCGGACATCAGTAGCGCCGCTCGGAATGTCCGCAAATGTGCCAGAGTGAGACATTGGCAACAATCAACTGTTGATGCTGGTCGCCTGTCGCCAGTAATCCTCACAAGTTTGTACGAGCGTATCGTAGTCGATTTTCATTCCGAGAGCCGAGACGAAAAGACTATTGATACCGAGTGCGCGGTTGGCGCAGCGCATAAATCGGGTAAACCACGTGAAACCTAGCCGGGTCTCGATGCCTGGCTTTATAACGAGCACCATGCTTTTCGGGCCAGGAACGGGAATTTGCACGGTCGAAATGCGTGTAATGGCGCTCCAAGGAATAATTTCGGCGGCAATGCGGGTGTCGCAAAATCCCTCCGGTGAGATCGTGATCGACACGCCGCGCGCGCTTAACCACCTGCGAACGTGCTCGCCGGTAGCCAAACCGAAGAATGCGACTCCGAAATATCCCCCCACTATCCTGAAAAAAATCGGCACGCCCGGCAAAAGGGCAAGGCTCACTGCGACCGCTGTCATAAGAGCGCCCAGTCCAATAAGACTCAAAAGCTCGTCAGGCGCGCTTTCGATTACCAGCGTACGCGACGTGTCGGCCATTACTGTGCTCGCTCCTGCAAAAGCAGTCTTGGCCGCGACTCTTGGACGACGGCGGAAAACCACGATGAGCATAAGCAATTGCCGAAATAACGGCCAGTCGCATCAGGTCTGCTTCGGGTCAAAAGGCGACATTAGACCGGCGACAAGCTGCGTCCGCTTCGCCTCCAAAACCCGACATGATCCGGCCAGATCGTGAAGACCGCTGAGTGCCAATAGCCAACATCGGCGGTTGCGGCGCTGGGGTGGTTCGCTAAGCTGCCGAACCAAAATGCGACTCAACGAGCCGCGCTTCCCCGGCTTGTCTAGTTCTACCAAATCGCGTGACGGCGTTGGTGGTCGCACCCCTTGGCGGCCTATTGACTCTAGCAGCAAGTGCTATCGCGCTTTTTCCAAGATTGATTTCCCTGCGATTGGACAAAGACGGTTTTACGATGCGCCAACTATTTCATAGTCAGCGTTACCTATGGAGAAATGTACGCGATATTCGAGTCTGGACCGCAACAGGACCAATAGGTGACGTCGCGCGTCATGATGGTGTCCACCTTTGCCGTGCAGCCCGAACCCGTGCAGCGGCTGATCTGACCGACGATGTCGGTCTTCGTCAAAACACCGACCATGTCGCCGTGATCGCACACGACGATGAGATCGGTGTGCGGCTTGGACATCAGCGCGGCCGCCTCCCTAACCGGCGCTCCCGCTTCGATCACTGCGAGACGCTCGAGTGCGCGTGGCAATATATTCTTGACGATCATCCTTCGACGTCCTCTTTCGCTCTCGTCGCAGATCGAGCGTCGCGGTTATGACGGCGATCGCAAGAGGCGATCAAATCGGCATACGGTAGCCGTAGAATTCATGGTCTTCATTGTAGCCACCCTGGCCGGCGCCGAGGTCGGAAAAGTCATGAACGAATTCGATCGCGATGACCCATTTGACCATCTTAAAGCCGAGCTCGTTCTCGCAGCGCAGCCGCAGCGGCGCGCCATGCAGGACGCTGACCGGCTCGCCGTTCATCTCGTAGGCGAGGATCGTCAGCTGGTGGCGCATGTTCTCGATCTTGTGAACGTCATAATAGCGCCCGCCATCGGCGCCGTCGGCCAGGGAGTAAAATACGGCGTACCGCGCCTCCGGCATCGGCTTCACAAGATCGAGAATGTCCCGCATGGGAACGCCGCCCCATTCGGCGACGCCGGACCAGCCCTGGATGCAGAAATGCGTCGTGATCTGCTCCTGCTTCGCCATTGCCTTGAGTTCGGCCAGCGAGAACTCCCGCGGTATCTCGACGAGACCGTCGATCCGCAGTCGGTAGCCGGCGAAGTTCTCCGCCACGAGATCGTCGAATTCCCTGGAATTCGGCATCGTGCCATTGGGCCAGAAGTAGGGAGAGATGTCCTTCTTCGTCAGTTGCGAGTGCGGGTCCCAGCCCTCGGCCAGTCCCATGAGCCAGCCGATCATGAACGCGCCCGTGCGCTGCACGAGACGCGCGTAGCGGAGGGTGAGAGGCGAGACGACGAGCCAGGCCGCAACCATGACGGCCATCGCAAGGAGGAAGAGCGGGAATCCCGTCCAGGAGTTGTCATCGACGCCGCCGAACATGTGGTTGGTGTTCTGCCGGATGCCAGTGACGAACACCATCGCGCCATGCGCCAGGATGAAGCCGACGAACCACGCGAACGAGATGAAGTGGACTGAGCGCATCGCCTGCCGGTTGAACAGCCAGCCGAACCTTCCGAGCCCATTGGAGATCGCCGGGCTTTGCATCAGGCCGGTGACGAGCGAGACGGGCGCTGCGATGAACACCGTAATGAAGTAGCTGAGCTGCTGGAGGCCGTTGTAGCGCGTCCAGCCTTCATCGACTGGAAAGTTCAGCGAGGCGTATTGGATTGCAGTCGAAAGCGCCGCCGGAAAGACTTCCCAGGTCAGCGGCACAAGCCTTCGCCATTGGTCGGTTGAAAACAACAGCGCATAAAACGCGATGCCGTTGATCAGCCACAGGAGGTTGATCGAGAAATGCCACCAGCGCGACAGCCCGAGCGTGTGGCGCAGGCCCGGAATGCCGAGCCATGTCGGCAGCGTGACGGAATCGTCCTTAGCGGTCCAGATGCGGCCCTTCGGCACCGGCACCTGAAACCGGAACCAGTCGCTACCTAGGGTGCAGTCGCGGCCCCAATAGAGTCGCGGATGATCGGCCAGGATTTGCAGGCCGGCCCGCATGATGAATAGCATGAAGAACATGTTCAGAAAGTGCTGGAGCTGCAGCCACTGGGGAAACCCCGAGTCGACCGAGGGCGCCGATTGCGCGATGCCGGGATGGTTCTGAACGAAAGCCATCACACTCGGAAGCTCGCGCAGGCTTTGCGCAAGCGCGACAAGGCAAAGCAGCACCGCGGCGCCGATCGGCAGTGCCCACAGCGTGTTGATCCAGCAGCTCCCGACGCGAATGCGGGGAAATATTCCCTGCTGCGGCGGCATCCAGTGATTGAGATGGATGCGGTCGTCCGCATCGCTGAGACTGGCACGGAGCGGCTCGGGCGAGGGTTGGACAGTCGTGGACATCGGGCGATCGCTTTCTGTTGTCGATCGCGCCCTGGCGGGGGCGTCAGTCGCGAAGCCGGGTAAGCGCCGAACCCTTGTGGAAGGCGATATGCTCGGTCTTGCCGCTCTTGATCTCGTATTGCGGCGCTGCGGCGCTCGCATGGTGCGTATAGCCTTTAACCTCAAAATCGCTCGTGTGCACGCGAATGACGGTGCCGATGACTCGCCCCGCCTCGGAGCTCCAGCGCACGCGATCGCCAATTTCGAACTTGCTTTTCATGCGCATTCCGCTTGGTATTTTGCGTTGCGGATCATGTCGCAACCCGGGCATTTCATCGTATCATGCGCCCGTAACCCGGGTTGAAACAGGCCTGTTTTGACCATAACTCCGCGCCGATGCGGCGGCGCTCGCCGGGCGTTAATATTTCGCTGGAGCCGACACGAGCAGCTTCTTCACCATCGGACACTCCACCAGGACAATCGCCGAATTCGTCGATCTGCTCCGGGAATCCCGCGTCGATCTCGTCGTTGACGTGAGGTCGATGCCGCGGTCGCGCACCAATCCGCAATTCAACGGTGATAGCCTCCCCGAAACGCTGGCGCCGCAGCAGATCGGCTATGAACATATTGCCGCGCTGGGCGGCCTTCGGGGAAAAGTGCGGGGCGTGGAACCGTCGCCGAACGCCTATTGGCGGGTGCGCAGCTTTCGCAACTATGCCGACTACGCCCTGACGAAGCCCTTCGCCGTGGGCCTTGCGCGGCTGCGGAAACTGGGCGAGCAGCACCGGTGCGCAATCATGTGCGCGGAAGCCGTCTGGTGGCGCTGCCACCGGCGCATCATCACGGATTACCTGCTCAGCCACGGCGAGCGCGTGATGCACATTCTTGGGGCCGCGCATATCGACGAGGCAAGCCTGACGCCTGGAGCCATCCTATTCGGCGACGGCAGGATCACCTATCCAGCCGAGAGTTCGCAATTGGAATAATGCGATCATCGCCGATTCTACTCAACTGCCAAACGCGATGCGCATGGTGGCGATGATGCCAACCACCGCGAGACCGTAGCACCCAAGCTGAATTGCGATCACCGCCGCAAATCTGGCGCCCGAGTGAACATAATCTTCGATCACCACCTGCAGACCGAGCGCGGTGTGATGAAAGAGTGCGATCAGCAACAGGATCATGCCGACTGCAGCGAACGGTGTCCTCAGCCAGGAGACGAATGCCGTGTAACCGCTGCCGGCATGGGCGATGATCGACGCCACGAACCACAACGTCAGCGGCACGAGCGCGATCGCCATCACCCGTTCCGCCATCCAGTGCTGCGAACCGCGTTTGGCTGCGCCAAGACCGATCGCGCGCGCTAGAGGAGAGCGGAAGGATTGGCGATTCATCAGAGCCATCCGCCGAGATAGAGACCGGCTGCCCAGGCCGCGACGGTGAGCGCCACGCTCGCCGCGACGACGGACCATCCGGAAATATAGATCGACCGCAACTCGAAGCCGTGGACGGTATCCCAGACGAGGTGGCGGATGCCGCCGCACATGTGCAGGAAAAAGGCCAAGGTCAAGCCCAACATCACGATCCGTCCGATCCACGACCCGATCGCGTGCTGCACTATGGCGTAAGGTCCAGGCCCGGCGACAGCGGCGCACAACCAGATCACCAGGCCGACGGCGCCGGCGCTGAGGACGATGCCGGTAATGCGATTGGCAATCGACAGGACCGAGGTGAGCTGCGGCCGGTAGATCTGGATGTTAGGCGAGAGCGGGCGAGGCCGCGGCGCTTTCGTTGCAGGAGCAATCGACTTTATGTCCATGGTCAGCCCTCGCGCTCGACGATCATCTTTTTGATCTCGGCGATGGCCTTGCCGGGATTCAATCCTTTTGGACAGGTCCGTGTGCAATTGAGAATGGTGTGGCACCGATACAGCCGGAACGGGTCTTCAAGATTGTCGAGCCGCTCGTCCTTCGCTTCGTCACGGCTGTCCGTCAGCCAGCGCCACGCCTGCAGCAACACCGCAGGACCTAGGAAGCGATCACCGTTCCACCAATGACTCGGACATCCCGAGGTGCAGCAGAAGCAGAGAATACATTCGTAATAGCCATCGATCTGACTGCGCTCTTCCCGCGACTGAAGTCGCTCCTTCTCCGGTTTCGGCGTCTTGGAGCGGAGCCATGGCTGGATTGCCGCGTACTGTGCAAAGACGTGGGTCTGGTCGGGCACGAGGTCCTTGACGATCCTCATGTTGGCGAGCGGGTAAATCGTCGCCGGGGTCGCCATGTCGGAGATGAAACGCGTGCAAGCCAGCCAATTGGTGCCGTCCATAGTCATGGAGCAGGAGCCGCACACGCCTTCGCGGCACGAACGGCGAAACGTGAGGGTCGAATCCACGTTGTTCTTGATCCAGATCAGCGCATCGAGAACCATCGGCCCGCAATCGTCGAGGTCGACGTGAAACCTGTCGAGCCGAGGATTGCGGCCAGAATCGGGATCGTAGCGATAGATGTCGAATGCCTTTTTTCGTATCGCGCCGGCGGTGGCGGGCCATGCGCGTCCTGGCTCGATGCGCGATTCTAGCGTGACGTTAAAGTTGCGCGGAATGGGAAAGCGCTTGAGCCAGGTGAAGCGAGATACTTGATCTGCGGTCTTAATGATCATGCTCTTCCGCCTTCGCCGCAATCCGACGGCGTGCTTGACGCCTACGCAGGGTAGCGATGGGCGGAGAAGCCTGCGCTACATAAAAGACCGCTTCGCGCCGCGCCTGTCGAGGCGAGGATTGCCGCCGGAAGCATGATCGTAGCGATAGATGTCGAATGCCTTTGTTCGCGTCGCGCCGGCGGTGGCGGGCCATGTGCCCCTGCATTTAAGGTCGCCGCGACAGGATAGAAACAACCAGTCTCTGATTGCATTGGCGATTCGGACAGTCCGGCGCCATCGCACCCTGCCCCAGCAAGCCCCGGTTCCCAGAGCTGGGGCTTTCACCATGGAGATTGCGACGACCGATCAACTGGACTGTAACATGTGTTCTTATTTGCCAGCCCTGCTCAGGGGTACGTCTTCACCAAAGTTGGGCCACGAAGAAGCGAAGCTTTGTCCGAACACCCGGTCACTCATCAACGCAGCTTGCGCCCAGGTACAAGAAAGCTCTTCTAGGGCGCGCCTCTCATCTTCGCTCACGGCATTGGCTGCGCCGCGCATAGCCTCTTCGGCAAACAGTCGAAACACGCTCGCATCTGACATAACATACCTCTACCTGTTGGAGGCGATGCCTTTGTGAGCATCTTCCACGATAGGAGACTCGGCCCGATTGGAGCTTTGGTTCTGTACAAAAGTGCTCACTTCGCAAGTGCGGGCGGAAATGCCACTGCTATTCACTTTCTCGGGAAGCGAAAAAGCTGACATCTATCTTAAGAAAAAATAAAGCAGCCCAATAACGATCGCCGCTGTGAGATTGGCACAAAGCGGACGTGACAAGCGCACAATGCGATGTCTGCTCATTGGGCAGAAGCGGACGTCTCCCGTCGATGTTCCGATGTCCGAGTAGTGCCAAAAGCGGTCGTGAACAAATGCAGCAAAGAGCGCAGTTATTCGATGCGCACCAAGCCCCGTTAGTGCCGTTCGGCTAATGACGACCGCAGTTTGCCTTGCTGCAGTTCGCGACGCTGACCGTAAAAAATGGTCTACCACTCTTCGAACAGGTACCGGCCGGGCAGCGACCACCCACACCTGCACCGTGTCCGCTTCCATTCGACCCAAACCCAGTTCCCCCACCAGACCCATACCCACAGGAGGGATTTCTTCTGGGATCGCATGATTTTATGTTTTGGGCGGTCGCAGCGGTAACAACCACCTCTGATACTATCAGTGTAATTGCGACGGCCAGGGGCCAGCTCAGCGATATCTTGGTTGGCACGGTTGCTCTCCGCCGCGCTTCAAGAACACTCGGAGAAATTGTATCTGATCTTGCACAACCCGACAATGATGATGGGAACGGTCACAGCAAAATGGACTGGTCGATGTCTCCGTAGGGTCATTAGGCGACATCAGACCAGCGACAGCTAAGGTCCGCTTGCACCCGAAAGCGGACACCGCACTGCGGTCACGCGATGTCCGCTTTGTGCCACAAGGCGACATTCAGCAGCAGCGCTACGTTGCGGTTAGTAAGCTGAGCCTTCCCGCCTGGGCCGACAGAGGCAAAACTGCCCCGTCAAGTGACCGGCGCACCACGACTGTGCCAGCGTTCAGCGCTAATCCGGCGGGTGGGACGAAGCTAAAACTGTGGCGACCGCTGCCCAAACCGGTTTGTTTGAGGTCAGCGCGATAGCGATTGGCGAGCACCTGGCCGATCAGAAGGCCGCCGGCGTAAATGTCGAGACAGACCGAGGCTTCTGGATGGTCGACATTCTGAGCCCAGCCTTCGACAACATGCGGTGTGACCCGATCGACAAAGCCGCGCATCGCGCCGCCCATGACGTGATCGCGTAACTCCAGCCCAGCGCGCGCGGCGAGCCGCTGCCTGACCGCTTCCAGTTCGTAGCCGCCGTCGAGCCGCGGCGCGCAGTAGCACGCGACCGTTTGTGTCGCGGCCGGATAGAGCAACGGGTATTCGTGAGCGTTGTGGAACATGGCGCGGCTGTCGTCGTCAATGAAGGTCTCCGCCAGTGCGCCCTCGGCGACGATCACGTCGTGCGTGTCGAGTTCGATGTGGAAGTACTCCACCTGCTCGACATGCTCGGCCTGGATGATCGACACGCCGTCGACGAGGTCTTTGGCCTCGATCAGCGCGCCGTCGAGATAAAGCGCATGATTGGGCGAAATCCAAAGGTCGTGCGTCGGCACATTGTCGTCGAGCGCACCGGCCTTGATGCAGATCGGAAGAATGTCCTTGCGTCCCATGACGAAGCGACCGGCATAGCTTCTTCGCCCGATCCATTTGATCGGCCGTTCCGCGCCCGACCGCGTCACCACGTGGTCGCCGATGGCTAGCGTTTCCACCGGCACCTCGCCTGTCGGCACGGCGATCCGCGTGCCGGCGCAATAGCAGGCGGCGATCGCGGCGGTGTCGGTTGCCGTCGCCAACTGGTCACCGGTAGAATCGTCGATATACACGATCGGCTGGAACGAGCCTGCGTCGAAATAGGTGTGCGGCTCCGCCAGGACTGCAAAGCCGGTTTGGGTCTCCAAGATCGTCAGATTGGTGGAGATGTCGGGGGGGTTACCGGTACCGCCGTCGCCCCAATCGATGATCGCAGAGAAGTCGCTGGGAAAGGCGTTCGGATTGACGTCCGTAAAGGTCGCAACGACAAAGCCGAACGCCGCGGCGCCGGGGAGAGTAACGCCGCTGTCCGCCGGGGCCTCCTCGGTGCCGGTGATAACGAAGCCGCCCGTCGCCGTCACCGGGGCCGGGGCGGCGATCGTCGCGGTGTCGGTTACCGTTGCCGTGTTGTTGGCCTCATCGGTGATCGTCACAACTGGTGCGAACGAGCCTGATACGGCATACGCATGGGTTGCTTCGACGTCCCAGACGCCATCGTTGAAAACAATGGTGCCGGCCGATGTCGAGCCGTCGCCCCAATTGATGCTGGCGCTGTAATAGCCGGGAAGGTTGGAGCCGGGGCCCACGAAGTCGTCTGTAAAGGTCGCAACCGTCCCGCCGACGGCTATCCCCGCCGTGGCGGTGAAAACGAAGCCGCCCGTCGCACTGATTTCGGAGCCACTCATAGGTGCGCCTTCGGATTGGAGAGCCAGGTGATCGTCGCCATACGAATCTTTCACATTTGACGGCGCAAACCAACACGCGATTGCGCAAGACACCGCGCGGCGTCCGGCTGAACGCCCGCACGGCCCGCATGAGGACGGTTCACCTCACCCTCTCCTCGGCCAAAGCGTTAACCCGGCGCTAGCGAAACACCAACGGAACTTTTGCCAACGATCGAGAGCCGTGCCGGCATCCTTAACATCTTTGGCCCCGCTAGCGGCCCCGCGATGAACGTCGCTTTGTTCTGTCTGGGCCAATGTCTCAGATGGGTCATTCGCCGACATCGGCCTAGGCGGGATACAAGTCCGCTTCTCTGTCGAAAGCGGACATCAAGCTGTCGTCGGGCCATGTCAATGATGTGCCAGTAGCGGCAGTAGCCGCTTTTTGATTGGAACGACCAAGGAAGGTCTGGCAAAATCGTTATTAGGACGCGAGAGCCTCTATGAACAAACTCACATTTGATGATTATTGGCTTAGCTATCTTGCCGGCCATGCCAGTCTATCAACCCGGCTGCTCCATTATTTCGGGCTGTTTTTTGGGCAGCTGCTCGGTCTTTTTTTATCGTTTTCCTATGCCTGGTGGGCGGCACTGATCGTCTGTCCGTTGAGCTACATGATTGCTTATTTTAGTCATGAGTTCATTGAGGGCAACACCAACCAGCCTTATGCGACAAGGCCCGTTTGGAGTGTCGTGAGTTTTTTCCGAATGCTTACGCTTGAGTTGACGGGACGGCTAAATATCCAGCTTGCTCGGCTGACACCGGCGCATTTTGCCGCGGAGCACCCGTGACGCTGCTGATTGCGCTGTCTATGGGAATGTTTCTTGCGGCCGCGGTGGTATTTCATTTTTATTGGGGATTTGGGGGGCAATACGGTCGGAATGTCGCCGTGCCGCAGCGTGAGGATGGAACTCCACTATTTGTACCAACTGCTACAGCGATGTTGGCCGTGGCAGTGGTCCTTTCCCTCATACTTGTTGCGTTCGTGATCTATGTAATGCGCTTCGACCTTCTGCTACCGCGAAGCCTACTTCGGTCGGGAATGGTTTTTATCGCAGTGATATTTCTGGCTCGCGGACTGAGTTGGCACCCGTATGTTGGACTCTTCAAGACTGTCCGAGCCACGGACTTTGCTCGAAATGACACTCTCCTTTACAGCCCAGGCTGCGTCGCCACTGGGGTCGGCTTTCTCCTCCTTGCTTGGCAAGGCTGACGCCCGGTTGGAATCTCAATTATCTTTTGATGTCCGCTTAGGGTCATTCGGCGACATCGAGGCTGCGCTGTGGAACGTCCGGTCCAGCCTCAAGAGCGGACATTCGTCAGAGATCGCGGCATGTCTGCGATGTGCCAATAGGCGACGTTCTTCTTAGTGAGACCGACTCCAGCAGCGGCCGATGCGGGCGTTCGTATCGCATGGCCTGACAGTGGCAAAGCCGCTCCATCAAGCGAGCGTCGCACACCTCTATGGCGTCGGGAGCAAAGAATGTGGCGGCATGAATTTCCGCAAGAAATGGGCGATTGCCGCAAAGGCCTCATCGCCCTCCTTGAACAAGCCAGGGAAGAAGTAGTAGCCGTGCGGCATCCCTTCGCTTACGAGGTGTTCGACCTGCGCGTTACCGTGCTCGCGCAGTTTCCACGCGAAGGCGCGGTTGTCGTCGATGAGCGGGTCGGCGGTGCCGGAAATGATCAGTGCCGGCGGATATCCGCGCAGGTCGCCGCGTATCGGACTTACGTGGGGGTGGCTCCAGTTCTTGCGATGGACCGCATAGGCGCCGCGGATGAAGCCGATGAACGCTGTGTCGTAGACGATACCGAGCGGCCCCAGACGCTCGAACGAGGCATAGTCCTCGAAGTGGAAATCCGTGATCGGACATAACGGAATGACTGCGTCCGGCGGCGCGATCCCCTCCATACCCGCCTTCAGCGGCAATGCCGCAGCGAAATTTCCGCCGGAGGAATCGCCGGCGACGGCAACCCACGACGGATCGCCGCCGATTGTCGAACCTTGCTCGCGCATCCAGCGCAGCACGGCAGTGCAGTCGTCGAGACCGGCCGGGAAGGGCCATTCCGGTGCAAGCCGGTAGTTGACGCCGAGCGCCACCATGCCGTTCTCGGCGACAATGCGGCTCGCGATATAGGCCGTGTCCTCGGATTGGCCGACCGTGAAGCCTCCGCCGTGAACATAGAGCAGCATCGGCCGGGCCGGTGCCGCCTGCGAATGGGCGAACACCTGACAGCGGATCGGACCGGCCGGCGACGGCACAAAAATCTCGGAAACTAAAACCTGCGGGTAAAGCTGTGCGGCGCTCGGCGGCAGTTCCTTCGGATCGATCGGATGATCCTGCCCGATATAGCCGGTTCGAACGGGCTTGATCATCAGCTCGCGCAGCGTGACCGGCGAGCGCATCCGCGCAAGCATCCGATATTGCGGAGCCGCCGGGTCGGAGGGATCGATCTTGGAACAGCCCGGCCCGCCGGAGCGCTGGTCCACCGCTCCCTTCGGATCGGCGCTGATGGAGCGACTAGCCATGCGACACCGCCCGAATAGCTGCGCGGAAAGCGCTGATGATCCCGATCACTCCGCCTTGTCTGAGAGCGGTTTCCTATACGATCACTCACGCAACTTAATTCGCAGTTCAATTCGAGCTCTAAACTGCAGTGGAATCGCTGACTGTTTGATTTGATTTTGGCAGGCCGCAGCGGCCGCTTGCCCATTCCATGACCGGCGACTGTGACAATGAAAGCTCGCCGCGCGCGGCGCAATGTAGCACGGCGGCGCCATTCATCGGGGCTGGAGAATGTGAACGATCTGCTCAACGGCTTCTTCACCACCAAAAACGACTCCGTCGAACACGATAGGGTCCGATCAACGGCTTTGTGTCAGCCTATCGTCGACCGCTTTTCCGGCATCATTGACTTGAGCGATCCGAGGCCTCCTTTGCAGCACAGCGGCGCCCGCATGACGCGTTTTCATCCTTCGCGCAGGCAAATGCTGCGCGCGAGTTTGATCGGCGGCATCGCGGTGTATCTCGCGCCGCTCGGGACGCGCGCTTTTGCGTCACTGTTCAAAGATGCGCTGCTGACGCGGCCTGCTTGGAACAGTCACGAGGGCCTCCTCAAGTACCGTGTTGACGGCACCTCGAAAGTGACAGGCGGGAAAGTCTTCGCCCGTGATATCCGCGCTCGCGATATGCCGCATTGGCCGCGCCAACAGGCACATGCGCTGGTTCTGCGCGCGACCATGGCAGATCGCCGTTACGTCGGGTTCGATCTGTCGCCGCTCGGGTCCGATCTCAAACCCGACCGCGTGGTGACGGCGGCAGAGCTCAAACGCGATGCCCTCGACTTTCCGTCTTTCTACGGCGAGGACGTGCTGCTGCCGGAAGGCCAAACACCAGCCTATTTGGGTCAGGCGGTCGCGATTCTGATCTTTCGGGATTTCGCCCGCTTTCGATTTGCCAAAGAGAAGCTGCAGTTCAACGACGCCGTGATCCGCTATGGCGAGGTCACCGGGCCGTTGCAGCGCGACCCATGGGGTTCAGCCCGGTTCGTGCGCGTCGGCGGCAAGACCGCTTACGACGAGGACGATTTTTCCACCATGAAACAGGGGCCGATATCCCCTTCCTACGACAACCATGAACCGGTCTGGCCGAAACCCGTGCTCAATAGCGATGTCGGCGCGCAGGGCATGTATTGCGCCGAACGCATCGACGACGAACTCGCGCACCCACCCGCCGATTGGCTGGTACTGACACGCGATTACGCCACGCAATCCGGCGACACGGCCGCGCTGGAGCCGGACTGTGCCAATGCCTGGTACGATGCGGACAAGCAGGATCTGCATCTGGTCGTGCCGACGCAATCGCCGCAGGAAGTGGCCGAAGGCGCTGCGACCATGCTGGGCAAAAGCCGCGTCGGCCTGAAGCGGCTGTTTCTGCACCCGTGCTTCACAGTCGGTTATGGATCGAAAGATCACTGCACCATGCCTTACTATGGTCTTGTCGCCGCGCTGTACGGCGACGGTTGGCCGGTGCGATTAGCCAATGATCGTTTCGAACAATTCCAGGCCGGCCTGAAGCGACATCAGTTCAGCATGGCTTACACAGCCGCAGTCGACAGGCGCACCGGCTTGCTGCAATCGTTCCAGGCCAGCATTGTCGCCAACGGCGGCGGCCGCGCGAATTGCTCCGTCGCCCTCACCATGGTGGGCGCGACCTCGGCCCAGTCAGTCTACTATTTTCCAAAGAGCGATGTGGCCGCAACCGCGATTGCGTCACGCGCCATCGATTGCGGTCCGGCGCGCGGTTATGGCGCGCTCGAGACTTTGACTGCGACCGAGTTGATGATGGACGAACTCGCCGGCGAACTCGGCCTTGATCCCATCGAGTTCCGTCTGCGCAATGTGCTGAAGACCGGAATGAGGAACGCTCAGGGCGCGATCCCGCTGGGGACACAACGCGCGGAGGCGGTGCTGGAAAAGGCGCGGATGCATGAGCTGTGGGTTAGCCGGGCGGCGCGCAAGCAGGCCTACGATGCCACCCATCCCGGAAAATATTACGGGGTCGGGTTCGGCTGCATCCAGCGCCGCTTCGGCACCGGAGCGGAAGGAAGTCTCGCCAAGGTGGAGATTGCGCCGGACGGGCGCATCACGCTCTCTCACAGTGGGACGGAAATCGGCACCGGCGCTTCATCTGCTCAGGCCGTCGCCTGCGCCCTGTGGCTCGGCCGGCCGGCGGATAGCCTCGACATGGCCGTCACCCAGTGGGTCGACCTGCCGGTGGAAACCAGCGGTGATCCGGCCACGATGAGCCAAGCCGACCAGGATCGCATGGCGAAAAACCCGCGCTGGAGCCCGGTTTTTGCGTCGGCCTCCAGTGCCAGCAATTCGGCCTATTACTTTTCGCATGTGACGCGGCAGGCGGCGCGCATCGTCTTTCTTCACGGGCTGTGGCCGGCCGCGTTAGCGATCTGGGCGCGCAGCGGACAAGCGCCAGCGCCCGCGCTGAAGTCCGAAAACGCGCGTTGGAGCGACGGATCACTGACGGTCAAAGGCACGGCTGACGACTTGGAGCCGTTACCGTTGGGGCGGCTGGCGCAGGAAGCGCACGCGCGCGGCCTCGTGATCGGCGCGGCGGTGCACGGCTTCAATCGCTGGCAATGGGCAGAAGCTGATTTCACGGTGGATGGCGCTTCGGTGCGCGTGCCGGTGGACGCCTTGTCGGTGCGGTACGGCAATGGCGCAGACTCCGCGAAGCGGGCGGTAGCGACCACGCCCAACCATTATCAGGTGCTGGACCGCGGGACCGTGTCCTTTCCGCCGACGCAGAACAATAACGCGATGGTTGGCTACAATACCGCAATAGGCACACTGGCCGAGCTCGCGGTCGACGCAAACGGCGGAACGGTCGCGCTGCTGAGGCATCACACCATACTTGAATGCGGCAACATGCTGGTACCGGAGCTGGTATCGGGTCAAATCCAGGGCGGTGTCGCCTCGGGTATCGGCCTCGCCTTGCACGAAGAGCTGCCGCTCTACGAGGATGGTCCGGGCAACGGCACCTGGAATTTCAACCGCTACCACCTGCCGCGTGGCAGCGACGTGGCAGTGTGGTCACAGACCACCGATATTTTGCCAGCACTATCGGACAGCGAGCCGCCGAAAGGCATGGCCGAAGTGGTGATGATCCCGATCATCGCCGCCGTCGTGAACGGCATTGCGAACGCGATCGGTCGTCGCTTCCGGACACTGCCTGTGACACCGGACCAGATTCAGAAGGCTTTGTCATGAGTCTGCCGACCCGCCCACTGACGCTGACGATCAATGGACGACGTCACGGCCCGATCGACGTGCCGGAAGGCATGATGATGATCGATGTGCTGCACGAAATGCTCGACTTGACCGGCTCGCGCTTGGGCTGCGGCCAGGGAATCTGCCATGCGTGCGTTGTGATCTGGGATCGGGACGATCAGACCAGCGAAGAGGTGCCGACCTGCATCACCGGCGCAGACTTCTTTAACGGCAAGCGCATCCGCACCATCGAGGGTGCTGCGCAAACGAACGACAAGGGCGAGGTCATCGCGCTTTCCGCCGTGCAGCAGGCCTTCCTCGACCGGTTCAGCTTCCAGTGCGGCTATTGCACTCCCGGCTTCGTCAATGCCGCCACTGTGCTGCTCGAGCGCCTCAAGCGCGCACCGGTGCCGCGCGCCGAGCTCGAAGCGACCATCACCGCGGCGCTAGAGAACCATATCTGCCGTTGCACCGGCTATGTGCGTTACTACCAGGCAGTCCGAGATGTGATCCTGGCAACACCCGGGCTGACGCGAGAGAATGCGTGACCGTTCGTCGACCAGCTGCGCTGCTGATCGCCGCAGCCGCTGTCGGCGTCATCGCCATAGCTGCGGTGATCGCGAGCAGCTTTTTAAGTGAACAGACAGTAGCCCCGGCCCAAGCGGCGGACGCGCAGCCGGACGTTGTCGCGCGCGGAAAATACCTGGCCGAGGCGGCCGACTGCGCGGCTTGCCATTCCGCGCCCGGCGGCGCGCCATTTGCCGGTGGCCTGCCGATGCAAAGCGGCTTCGGCATGATCTATGCGACGAACATCACGCCCGATCCCGACGACGGTATTGGCCGCTGGAGCGCGGAGGATTTTTGGCATGCGCTCCATGACGGGGTCAGACGCGATGGGCGGCAGCTCTACCCTGCAATGCCGTACACATCTTATCGTGGCATAACGCGGGCCGATGCGGACGCGCTCTACACTTACGTGATGCAACTGCGCCCGATGAAGGTGGCGAACCGCAGGACTGAGCTGAATTTCCCGTTCAACATCCGCCTCGGGATGCTGGGCTGGAACCTCCTGTTCCTGCATGACAGTCTTCCCGCGGTGTCGATCGGAAATTCCCCAGCCTGGCGGCGCGGCCGCTATCTGGTGGACGTGCTCGGGCATTGCGGCGAGTGTCACACGCCGCGCGGCATGTTGGGTCAGATGGAGTTGTCGCGGACGTTCGCCGGGTCCGCGCTCAGCCGCGTTGCGGCGCCCGACATCACACCGGCGGCGCTTACATCGCGGGGCTGGACAGTCGCCGGACTCCGCGCCTTTCTGGGACGCGGCCTTGCTCCTCAAGGCTCGGCATTCGGCGACATGCACCCTGTGGTCGTCCTCAGCACGGGAAGCTTGACGGAAGACGATCTGAACGCGGCGGTGACCTATCTCCTCGGCGACAGACCGCCCGCGATAGTGCCCGTATCGACAAACAATCCAGCGAACATCGGCGCGGCGGCAAACGGCGCAGGGCGGATCACCTACCTGGCACTGTGCGCCGGTTGCCACGGCCTTGATGGCAATGGCGTACCAAACACCGTGGTGGCCATGCGCAGCAACAGTACGCTGCGGCTAGTTGATCCACGCAATCTGCTTGTTACGATGCTCGACGGAATTGTGCCGGAGAATTTCCCGTATCGTGAGAGTATGCAGAAGATGCCGGGCTTTGCCGACAAGCTAAGCGACAACGACGCGGCCACGCTCGCGAACTATTTGCGTGTTACGTGGGGCGGGCAGAACGACGATGTGACGCCGGCGATGGTGCGCGCGTTACGCTGAATTGGCGGCTCGCTGCGGCGTCGGATCTCGGAAAACCCGCGATGTCCGCCTTGGGTCATTCGGCGACATTTGGACGGCGGCGACCGATGTCCCCTCCAACCTCGAAAGCAGACATTTGATCGCTGCGAGATGATGTCGCAGAAGTGCCAAAAGGCGACATTCTTCTTCGTGAGACCGGCTCAGGCGGCCGTCGATGTAGGAGCTCGTTTCGCATGGGTTGATGGTAACAAGGCCGCGCCGTCGAGCGAGCGACAGACCTCGACTGCACCGGGAACAACGACGAGGCCCGCCGGCGGCGTGAACGTAAAAGCGTGGCGGCCAGAGCCGAGGCCGGCAGCTTTGAGGTCTTCGCGATAGCTGTTCGCGAGCACCTGTCCGATCCGTTTGCCGTCGGCGAAAATGTCGAGACAGACCGGCGCTTCGGGCGCGTCGATGTTTTGCGCCCAGCCGGCGATGCTGCTTGAGCGGATGCGGTCGATGTAGCCGCGGAGCGCGCCGGTCTGCGGCGCATCGGCTGAACGAAGAAGCCCGGCGCGCAGCGCCAGCCGCGCCCGCACCGCTTCGACCTCATAGCCTTCATCGAGACGCGGTGCGCAAAACCGCGCCGACGCCGCGTGCTCTTTCGCATACAGCGTTTCGTAGTCATGCGCATTGTGGAACAAGCCGCGGCTGTCGTCGTCGATAAAGCTCTCCGACAGCGCGCCTTCGGCGATGATCACGTCATGCGTCTCAAGCTCGATATGGAAATATTCGAGTGTTTCGACCCGCTCGGCCTGCACGATCGAGGCGCCGTTGATCAGATCCTTGGCCTCGATCAGCACCCGAGAGAGATACATTGCATGATTAGGCGAAACCCACAGGTCGCGCGCTGGCAAGTTGTCGGCAAGCGCGCCGGCCTTGATGCAGACCGGCAAAATATCCTTCCGCCCCATGACGAAGCGGCCGCCATAGCTGCGCCGTCCGATCCATTTGATCGGGCGCAGCGCGCCTGACGCGGTGCGGACTTTGTCGCCGATTTGCAGTGTCTCGACTTCCTGTTGTCCACGTTCGATTTCGATCAAGGTGCCGCGGCAGTAGCAGGCGACGTAGTCGATCACCGTATCGGTCGCACCAACATTGACTTGGAAATCCGACAGCGCCTGACCGGGGACGTTAAGCGTGACAGTCTCAGGGGTATTTCCGGTTTGATCGGTGCCGTGCAGTGTGAGAAACCCGCCTGAATAGGTCGGCGCCGATGTCTCCAGGAAATTGTCGATCTGGATGACGTCGCCAGTGCCGAAATTATCAATCGCATTGGTCGGCGCATTCGTCGCGGTGAGTTCCAGCGTCGCATCGACTGTTTGATTCTGGAACGTGATTGCGCCGGAGCCGGCGGCTCCTGCGGTCGTCAGGTCCAAAGTGCCGTCGTCGATTGTGGTGCCGCCCGAATAAGTGTTCGAACCGCCAGTCGGATCGAGCACCAGGGTGCCCGCGCCCTGCATTGATACGGATCCGGCCGACGTGCCATCAGAAATTACGCCCGAGATCGTGTCGGTCTGCCCACTCGGCGGCGTGAAGATCGGATCGCCTGAGACCTGGATGTTGTTGGCGATCGTGTAGTCGGCGCCGGTGGCGAAAGAGAGTGTGGTGCCGGCCGCCATCGCCAGCGTTCCGCTGCCGAGCGCGCTGTTGTTGCC
>Ga0102924_1002018_pt1 | contig 22658 bp, 20 predicted proteins | sample PaiPotPPM11metaG_FD_80116 | JGI IMG/M metagenome (GOLD analysis project Ga0102924, IMG submission 80116) | Iron sulfur acid spring bacterial and archeal communities from Banff, Canada, to study Microbial Dark Matter (Phase II) - Paint Pots PPM... ...
CGGTCCGCCGGGTCCGCGCCCCGCGCCGGCGCCAGCCCCCGCGCCCGCCCGGGCGCGGCGCCAGGTCTCCGGGTCCACGTCCTGCGGCACCTGGCGGAAGTCGGCGCCGAACGCGTCGTACCGGCGGCGGGTCTGCGGATCGGACAGCACCGCGTAGGCCTCGGAGATGTCCTTGAACCGGTCCTCGGCCTGCGGGTCGGAGTTGACGTCCGGGTGGTAGGTGCGCGCGAGCCTGCGATAGGCCTGCTGGATCTCGTCCTGGCTCGCGCTCTTCGGCACGCCCAGGATCTCGTAGAAGTCACGGCTGTCAGCCACGGGTCCGCCTCGCCATCAGTCCGCCGCGGACACCACGACTTGCGCGGGCCGAAGCTGGTGTTCTCCCTCACCGTAGGCCGGCTGCAGCACTTCCACGACCGTGCCGGGCGCAGCCCCGGGTTCGGGCCGGGAGGCCACCGCGTCGTGGCGGGCCGGGTCGAACGTCGCGCCGCTGCCTCATCTCGGACTAGGCGTAGGCGCGGTGGAACCGATGCTGCCCGGTGAGCCCCCGCACCATGGCTGCCAGTTTCTAGTATGCGGGACCCCGCGGGGCGCCGCCCAGGGCAGGTCGCGGCGGACCGGTTTCGGGCTACCTGCGGCTTATGTTCCAGTCGGGCGCTGGGTCAGTCGGCGGCGAGCATCGCGCGCAGGAGCCTACGATCGGTCTTCATCACGCTGGTCGTCGGGATCGCGTCGACCAGGCGGACCTCACGCGGGTACTTCACCGCAGACAGGCGCCGCCGGGCGAATTCGATCAGGTCATCGGGCCGGGCCAGGGCGCCCTCGCGGAGCTGGACGAACGCGGCGACCTCCTCGCCGTACTTCGGGTGCGGGCGGCCGACCACGGCCGCCGCGATCACGTCGGGGTGCTTGAGCAGGACGTCCTCGACGTCGCGCGGGTACACGTTGATCCCGCCGCGGATGATCACGTCCTTGATCCGGTCCACGACGTAGAGGTAGCCGTCGTGGTCGAGCCGGCCCACGTCGCCGGTGTGCAGCCAGCCCTCGCGCATGACCTCGGCGGTCTCCTCCTCGGCGTGCCAGTACCCGCTCATCAGCACCGGGCCGCGCACGCAGATCTCACCGTCCTGGCCCGGCTCCGCCGCCATGCCGTCGGGAAGCTCGATGCGGACCTCGGCGCCCGGCGCCGGGCGGCCCACGCTGCCCGCCCGCACCTGGCCGAGCGGCGAGGTCGAGATGATCCCGGCCGTCTCGGTACAGCCGTAGCCCTCGGCGATCTCGACGTGCGGCAGCCGCTTGCGGAAGTCCTCGACGACCTGGGCCGGCAACGGCGCGCTGCCGCTGGTCAGCCGGGCCAGGGCCGACAGGTCGTAGTCCTCCAGCGGTAGCTGGAGCAGCATGTGCAGCATCGACGGCACCAGCGGGCTGACGTTGACCCGGTGCTCTTGCGCCAGCTCCAGCCAGCTCGCGGGATCGAACCAGCGCATCAGCACCGAGGTCCCCGGGCCGGGCGTGTGCAGGCCCATCACGCTCACCATCAGCCCGTAGACGTGCGAGAGCGGCAGCGGCAGCAGCGCCGTGTTCAGCGCCTCGTCGTAGGAGGTGGCGGTGGCCGCCCAGGCCGCCGTGGACAGCGCGTCGTGGCTGATCATTACCCCTTTGGAACGACCGGTCGTGCCGCCGGTGTACAACAGCGCGGCCAGGGCGGACGGATCGGAGTCGACCAGCCGGCTCTCCGGCGCGGTCTCCAGCTCCGCGAACGGCAGCAACGGCGGCGCGGCGGAGCTGGCCGGACGGTAGGCGGCCAGCTCGCCCACCACGATGATCGCGCGCACCGTGGGCAGGCTGGCCGACGTCGCCACGACCTTCGGCAGGAACTCCGGGGTAGTCACGACCAGGACGGCACCGCTGTCGCTCAGCACGTGCCGCATTTCGTCCTCGCTCAGCAGGAACAGCACCGGCGTCGCCACCGCTCCCGCGCGCCAGATGGCCGCGTAGGTGATGCCGACCTCGGGGCAGTTGGCCATGCAGACCACGACGCGCTCACCCGGCCGCAGGCCCGCCTCCAGCAGCCCGCCGGCGACCCGGCGGACGCGTTCCGCGAGCTGGTCTCCGGTCCAGCGCGTGTCCTCGTAGAGCAGCACGGAACGGCCGCCGAGCCGCTCCCAGGACCGCTCGGCGAGTCGCTGCAGGCTGGCGCCGGTGGGCGAGGTGACCATCGGTGCGGGCACGTGCTCTACCTCCGATCGGGCCGAGCGTCGATTGCGGGTGTCGGTCCGGCGAATGTCGCAAGCTGACGCGTTGAGTGCAAATCTATGCGGGATGGCACGTACGTTGCTGCCGCCTCGAGTCGACATTTCGTGGCGGAAACCTGCGCGTGACGCAGATCGGACACCGGCGCGGAGGCGGACGCTCAGCCGCCCGCGCCGAGGCCGAGCTCGAACCGGCCGCCGCTGAGCACGTCGATGGTGGCGGCCTGTTTGGCCAGCATGGCCGGGGGGCGCAGCGGCAGGTTGGCCACGTTGGGGAAGAAATGAACGTGGCTGGTGCGGCCCGCTAGCCAGGTGATCATCGTGAGCGTGTCGACGAACTCGGCGTTGCAGGGGTGGTCCTGGAGGCCGACGAGCTCCAGGCCGTTCTCGTCGGCGATCGCGGTGATCCGCTCGGCGATGGCCAGGCCACCGGAGTTGGGGTCGGCGTTGAGTCCGAATCTGACCGGTGCGGTCATGGCGCTGCTCCTTTACGCGTCAGGCTGGGTGATGCGGCTGAGGGCCCGGTCGAGCAGGCCGAGCTCGGCCGGGGTCAAGGGGTCGAGCAGGAACTCCCGGATCGTCTCGGCGTGCACGGCCGCGGCCCGGCGGACCACGTCGCGCCCGCCGGGGGAGATGCTGACCAGCACCCCGCGCCCGTCATCGGGGACGTCGGCGCGGGTCAGCCAGCCGCCGCGGCCGAGCCGGGCCACGGCGCGGCTGAGCGAGGGCTGGGTCAGCCGCACCGCCGGGTGCAGCTCGCCGAGCCGCAGCCCGGGCGGGGACGCCGAGTCCAGCCGAAGCAGGATCTCGAAGTCGTTGACGGTCAGGCCGCAGGTTCGCGACAGCGCGGCGGTGAGCTGGTCGGCGATCTTGGCGTGCGCCGCGGTCAGCGCCACCCAGGCCCGCGCGCAGGAGTAGCCGTCCGCGTGCGCGGCCGCGGGAACGTCCGGGATCATCGCGGCGCACTCCTTACCAGCTCGGCCACGCGGTCCAGGTGCGCAGCGTGTCCGAGATGTTCTCCTCCTCGTACTGCAGGTGGGCCAGCAGGTCCGTGCCCAGGTTCCGCAGCGCGGTGACGAGCCGGTCGCGCAGCGCGGGGTCCTCCTGGTCGCGGAGGGCCTGGGCCGCGGCCTCGACCTCGTCGAGCAGATCCGACACGCTGGCGTGATCGGCTTCCAGCTTGTCGACCACCGGGTTCAGCGCCGGGTTCGACCGGCGCAGCTGCGGGAACAGCATGATCGACTCGACGTGGTGATGGGTGTGGACGAAGCGGCAGTACTGCAGGCAGTTGATCTTTAGCTGCCAGAGGGGGCCGCTGGTGGCCAGCGACTCCAGCCCGGCCCGCACGTCCGCGGCGGGCAGCCCCGCCGCGACCTCGTCGGCCATGCGGCGGACTGTGGCCAGGTCCTGCCGGATCATGTCGTGCACCCACCGCAGCTCGGCCACCATGGCGTCGCCCCAGCGATTCGGGGACGCCGCCGACGAGGTCTCAGCCGCAGTCACGACCAGTCCGTTCCGGTCCGCGACCGGCCGGCCGGGCAGTTAGATACATGCGCATGTATCTAACCTACCGGCCATGAGGCGGGGCGCTACCAGATCGAGATCGGGCCGTAGTGGGCGAACGGGAGGAGCGGGCCGGCCTCCTGGACCTGGACGGAAGCGGCCGCGGGGGCCTCCTGCTCGATGACCCGGGCCAGCGCCTGGGCGTCATCGGAGTCATTGGCCCCGAGGACCAGGAACTTCCAGCGGCGGATCACCGAACGGCCTTCCGCCTGCAGCCGGTCGGCCAGCGCCACCGCGTCGTGGTGCGAGGGCAATTCGACGCGCACCTCGAACTGGGCGTGCCCGGTGGTCCGAGACTCGCGCGCCTCCTCGTCCTCCAGGCGCTGGTGCTCGGCCTGGCGCTGCTCGTCGGTCTGCGGCAGCGGGACGGTCGCGTCCTGCCACTCCTCCTCGGCCGGATGCCACCGGTCGAGGGCGAAGTCGGCGCCGATGCCCCGCTGGGCCAGCACCTGGTGCACGACCTGATCGGCCTCCCGGGCGGCGGCCTCGGTGCCCGCGTAGACGAACACGCGCGGGCCGTCCGCGCTCACCGCGACCCGGTGCCCGAGCCTGCGCCGCACGTCGCCAGAGACCTCGTGGTCGCGGAGGGACTCCACCGCCCGCCCCGCATGCGCCTCATCGTGAAGCGTGACCGTTACCCGCCAGTCCTCGTCTGCCACGCACCGACCCTACCGTCCCATCCGCGACGACAGGTGCTTGCCGTCCACCCGGGCCCGGCGGCGGTTCAGTCATCGTCCTCGGGACCCTTGACCCAACCCAGATGGGCCAGGCGGGCCCGGAGCCGCTCGTCCGCGGTGATCAATTCGGTACCGAGGCGCTCCGCGAGGGCCAGGTACACCATGTCGTACACCGGCCAGTTGTCGTACCGCCGGGCCAGCTCGAAGGCGCGGGCCTGGTCCCGCGCGGTATCGGCACGCCGCAGCGGTATCCGCGTGAGCCGGGCCGATGCGGCATCGGCGTCGGCCCCGCTCCACCGGCGGCGGCGGATCCCCGTCAGCAGGGCGTTCGACGCCTCGAGCCAGAGCAGGCCAGGAGCGACCGGCTCGACGCGGGCCGCGGCCCACCGGCCGAACAGGAGCCGGGCCGGAGTATCCGGGCGGACGTCCGGTGCAACCAGGTCGACGACCACGGAGGCATCAACGACGGGCACGGCGGTCCTCGGTGACCAGGCCGGCCGCGCTGGCCTGCGTTCCGGCGGGCAGGCTCGTCTTCCAGCGGTCGAGATCGTCGAGCCACGCGGTCAGGTCATCCCCGGTCGCGGTCGCTTCCGCCGTGGCGTCCCCGGGATCGTAGAAGACGGCGATGCGATCGAGGTGGGCGATGTCGATCCGGTAGGAGTTCCCTTGCTTGCGCGCGGGAAGGCGGCCGGACCAGATCCAGCGGCGGATGGTTTCCTCGGAGCGATGCGTGCGCCGGGCCGCCTCGCGGACGGTGATCTCTTGCGCGGTCGTCATGCAATAACTCTACTACTACTACTACAACGACTACTGCGCCATAGGCCTGGGATAAGCGGATGGTGACGCGGGCCCGCGGCGAACGTCAGCCGGTGTTCTGGAGGCCGGCGGCCAGGCCGTTGACGGTGAGCAGGAGGAGGCGTTCCAGGCGCTCGCGCTCGGGGTCCTCGTTGCGGAGCGCGGTGAGCGCGCGAAGCTGTAGGTGGGAGAGGGCATCCACGTAGGGGTCACGGAGTGCGACGGCGCGGGAGAGCACGGGCCGGTTGGCCAGCAGCCGGTCGTGCCCGGTGACCGCGAGCACGAGCCGGCGGGTCAGGTCGTACTCGTCCAACACGGCCGCCGTCAGGTCGTCCCGGCCGCCGAGCGCGAGGTAGCCCTCGGCGATCCTGCGGTCGGTCTTGGCCAGGCTCATCTCCGCGTTGTCCAGCAGCACGGCCAGCAGCGGCCACTCCCGGTAAGCGTCCCGCACAACCTGCAACCCGGCGGCTCCCGGGCCCTCCGGGTCGCTGGCCGCGGCGGCGAGCCCGCTGCCCAGCCCGAACCAGCCGGGTAGGTTGATCCGGGTCTGGGACCACGCGAAGACCCACGGGATGGCCCGCAGGTCGTCGAGGCCGGCGGCCGGGGCGACACCGCGCCGGGCGGGCCGCGATCCGATCCGCAGCGCGCCGATCTCGCCGAGCGGGCTGATCCGGGCGAACCACTCGGCGAACCCCTCGGCCCCCACCAGGGACCGGTAGGCGCGCAGCGCCGCCGCGTCCATCCGCTCCGCGACCGCGCGGAACCGCTTCGCGGCCGGGTCCGGCTCGTCGGCCGACACCGGGGGCACCTCGGCCGAGGCGGTCAGCACGGCCGAGGCGACCTGCTCCAGGTGACGCCGGGCGATCACCGGGTGGCCGTACCGCGCGAAGATCACCTCGCCCTGCTCGGTGACCTTGAACCGCCCGCCGACCGAGCCCGCCGGCTGGGCCAGCACGGCCCGGCCCGCCGGGCCGCCGCCGCGTCCCAGAGCGCCGCCGCGGCCGTGGAACAGGGTCAGCCGGATGTCGTTGGCCGCCGCCCACCGGGTCAGCCGCTGCTGGGCGCGGAACAGCCGCAGCGTCGCGCTCACCGGGCCGAGTTCCTTGGCCGAGTCGGAGTACCCGAGCATGACCTCCAGGCGCCGCCCGCTGGCGGCCAGGCGGGCCGCGACGGGCTCCAGGAGCAGCATGTCGTCGAGCACCCGCGTCGCGTTGTCCAGGTCGGCCCCACTCTCGAACAGCGGGACCACGTCGAGCTCGGGCGGGCCGCCGCGCTCGGCGGAGCGCCGCGCGAGGTCGTACACGGCGGCGATGTCGGCGGCCGACCGGGTGAAGCTGACCACGTAGCGCCGGCAGGCCTCGGTGCCGAACCGCTCCTGGAGCCAGGCCACCGCCCGGAGCGTGGCGACGACCTCGCGGGTCGGCTCGGACAATTCCGGTCCGGGCCCGGCGGGGCCGGCCGAGTCGAGTTCGGCCAGCGCCCGGGCGTGCACGGCGCTGTGCTGGCGGATCTCGAGCTCGGCCAGGTGGAACCCGAACGTTTCCGCCTGCCACAGCAGGTGCTGCAGCTCGCCGAACGCCTGCCGCGGCGCCCCCGCCTGGTCCAGCGCGAGCTGGACCAGGCGGAGATCCGCGATGAACTCGGCGGGCCCGTCGTAGGCCAGCCGGGGCCGGCGGCCGGCCGGGCCGGCCTGGCTGGCCTGGTCCAGCGGGTCGGGCAGGGTCTCACGGGTGGCGCGGAGCCGGCGGGCCGCGTAGAGGAGGTAGGCGCGGAAGGGCTCCTCGGGGGAGCGGGCCATGATCTCGGCGAGCAGTTCCGGGTGGGCCCGGCGGGCTTGCGCCAGCGCGGCTTCCAGCGCCTCCGGCGCGCCGCTCGCCTGCACGGTCAGCGCGCGGCCGATCCGCTCGGTGGCGTTTTCCAGCGCGCGCAGCACGTGCTCGGCCTGGATCACGGCCGTCTGCCTGGTCACCTCCGCGGTCACGAACGGGTTGCCGTCCCGGTCCGCGCCGATCCAGCTCCCGAAACGAAGGAACGCCGGCCCGGCGGCGGCGGTCCGGCCCGCCTCGGGGCCGTTCAGCGCGAGATCCAGCGTCCGGTACAGGGCCGGGACGACGCGGAACAGGGTCTCGTCGAACGCGGCCATGGCCGTGCGGACCTCGTCCAGCGGCCGCATGGCCGCCTTCCGCAGCGCCGAGGTCCGCCAGAGCAGGTCGATTTCCTCGCGGAGCCTGCGCCGCAGGTCGGCGCGCTCGCCCGCACCGAGCCGCGGGTCGTCCAGGCTGGCCAGCAGAACGCTGATCCGGCGCAGCACCTCGGTGACCGCGCGCCGGCGGGCCTCGGTGGGGTGAGCGGTCAGCACCGGGTGCACGCGCAGCCCGTCCAGCAGGGCGGTGACGCGCGCGGGCCCGTGCTCGGCCCCGACGGCGGCCACCGTGGCGGCCAGCGACTCGCGCACCGGCTGGCCGCCGCTGTCGCGCTCGCGCAGCGTGCGGATGCGCTGGTGCTCCTCGGCCAGGTTGGCCAGGTGGAAGTACACGGTGAACGCGTGCGCCACGGCCTCGGCCCGGCTCAGCGGCCAGCCCGCGACCATCTCGGCGATCCCGGCGTTCCCGCCGGGCGCGAGGCCCGGCCGCCGCGCGGCGATCACCGCGTGCCGCAGCCGCTCCACGTCGTCCAAGAGCCCCTGGCCCCCGGACTCGAGCAGCACCTCGCCGAGCAGGTCGCCGAGCAGGCGGACATCCCGGCGCATCGGCGCCGGCACCTGCTGGCGGTCGGCGTCCCGGCCCACCAGGCCAGCGTAGCGACGGACTGTGCTGGCCCCCGGGGGGGCGCCCCCCAGACCCGCCGCGGGCCGGCGGGCCCAGTCCGCGCCCGAAAGCGTTCTGTTACGTTTTGGCGTGAGGTGCGGCGCGGAACATGAGCATGCGAACGGGGAGGACCAGTGCGCTTCGCGATCAAGACCAGGCCCGAGCACACGACGTGGGACGAGATCCTCGATGTGTGGCGGGCGGCCGATGAGATCGGCCTGTTCGAGTCGGGCTGGAACTGGGACCACTTCTACCCGCTCAGCGGCGACCTCACCGGCCCGAACCTGGAGGGCTGGACCATGCTCGCCGCGCTGGCCCAGGCCACGTCCCGGATCCGGATGGGCTGCCAGGTCACGGGCATGATCTACCGGCATCCGGCGGTGCTGGCCAACATGGCCGCGACCGTCGACATCATCTCCGGCGGGCGGCTCGAGATCGGGCTCGGCGCGGGCTGGAACCAGATGGAGTGCGACGCCTACGGGATCGACCTGCCGCCGCTGCGCGAGCGTTTCGACCGCTTCGACGAGGGGGTCGAGGTGATCGTCCGCCTGCTGAGCGACGTCACGACCACGTTCGACGGCAAGTACCTGCACCTGGCCGAGGCGCGGTGCGAGCCCAAGCCCGTGCAGCGGCCGCATCCCCCGATCACCATCGGCGGCCGTGGCCGGACGCGGACCCTGCGCACCGCGGCCCGCTGGGCCCAGCAGTGGAACGCGATCACGCAGAGCCCGGAGGACTGGAGCAGCCTCAAGCAGACCCTGGTCGAGCACTGCGAGCGGCTGGGCCGCGACCCGGGCGAGATCACCTGCTCGGTGAACATCCGGATCAACCCCGACGAGGGCGTGGGACCCGCGGCGGAGACCGCCGCGGCCTACCGGGACGCCGGCGCCGATCTGGCCATCATGAACCTGCCCCACCGGGCGGCGCCGGACCTGCTGGCCCCGCTCGCCGAGGTGCTGAGCCCGCTCGCCTGAGCGGGCCGGCCGCGCAAATCCGCATCATTGGCCGAATGGGCAGCCCAGAGCGCTGCCCGGGACCGGGATACTGAACTCATGGGATTCGACTTGCCCTCCATCCTCACCGCCCGCCGCGGTGAGGGATACGAGCTGAGCGCTCGCTACGGCAACCCGCAGCTCTCCCGGATGCTGCACGCGATCGGCTTTGACAAGGTCTACGAACGCGCGGAGGGCGCGTATCTGTACGACCGTGAAGGCAACCAGTACGCCGACTTCCTGGCCGGCTTCGGCGTGTTCGCCATGGGGCGCAACCACCCGGTGATCCGCAAGGCGCTGCAGGACGTGCTCGACGCCGAGCTGGCCGACCTGGTCCAGTTCGACGCGCCGCTGCTGGCCGGCCTGCTCGCCGAGCGGCTCCTGGCCCTGGCCCCCGGGATGGACCGGGTCTACTTCGGCAACAGCGGCACCGAGTCGGTCGAGGCGGCGCTGAAGTTCGCCCGGTACGCCACGGGCAAGCAGCGGATCCTCTACTGCGACCACAGCTTCCACGGCCTGACCACCGGATCGCTGTCGGTCAACGGCGCGACGGAGTTCCGGCGCGGCTTCGACCCGCTGCTGCCGGACGCCAAGATCCCGCTGGGCGACCTGGACGCGCTGGGCGCGGAGCTGCGCCGCGGGGATGTCGCGGCGCTGATCGTCGAGCCGATCCAGGGCAAGGGCGTGTACCTGACCCCGCCCGGGTTCCTCGCCGCCGCGGGCGAGCTGCTGAGGAAGAACGGCGCGCTGCTGATCTGCGACGAGGTCCAGACCGGCCTGGGGCGAACCGGCAAGTGCTTCGCCTATCAGCACGAGCCGGACGTCCAGCCGGACATCATCACCGTGGCCAAGGCGCTGTCCGGCGGGTTCGTCCCGGTCGGCGCGACCATGGCCAAGGGGTGGATCTTCGACAAGGTCTACTCGTCCATGGACCGGGTGCTGGTGCACGACTCGACGTTCGGCTCGAACGCCCTGGCCATGGCGGCCGGGCTGGCCTCGCTCGCGGTCATCGAGGACGAGGACCTGGTCAGCAACGCCGAGCGCACCGGGGACGCGCTGCGCGCGGCCCTGACCGAGATGGTCGGCAAGTACGAGCTGCTCGCCGACGTGCGCGGCCGCGGGCTGATGATCGGCCTGGAGTTCGGCAAGCCCGCCTCGCTGAAGCTGCGGCCCGGCTGGACCATGCTGCAAAAGGCCAGGACCGGGCTGTTCGCGCAGATGGTCGTCGTCGCGCTGTTCCAGCGGCACCGGATCCTGACCCAGGTGTCCGGCGACTACACCGAGGTGATCAAGCTCCTGCCGCCGCTGAACATCACCGAGGCCGAGGTGAAGCTGTTCTGCGACGCGTTCGCCGACGTCATGGACGACGCGCACCGCGGCAGCGGCCTGATGTGGGACTTCGGCCGCACGCTCGTCAAGCAGGCAGTTATCCGCTAGCCGCCGGATCGGCCATGATCACCTGGCCGGGCGCCTGATCTATCCGGGCAGGCCGGCCAGGCGGGCGCTGTCGTCCCAGAGGCGCTCACAGCGTTCGGCGTCCGTGGTGTGCGACGCGGTCTCGACCGCAGCGCGGTCGACGAAGAAGCGGCCGCTCACGCCAGCCACGTCCGGCGATGTGGCGAGCCAGGCCGGCGTGTCGGCTCCCACGTCCGGGCCGGGGCCGTCTCCGCCGCCGGCAAACCGCGCCGCGCCGTAGCCGCCGGGCTGCGGGCCGGGGGGCGGGAGCCTGCCCGACCGGAAGGCCTCCCTGACGAGCGCGCCGAGCCCCGGCACCTCGCGGCTGAGGCCCGTGCCGCCGATGATGCCGGGGTGGCAGGCGTTGACCGTGACCCCGGTCCCGGCCAGGCGGCGCGCGAGCGCGTAGGCGAACATCGCGTTCATGGTCTTGGTGCGGCCGTAGGCGAAGAACGGGCGCAGTTCGGCGGGCTCACCCAGGCGCTCGGGATGGGCGAACGTGAGGTCGTCGAGGTCGACCGGCCTGCGGCCGCCGGACACCGGGTCGGCGCCCACGACGACCAGCCGGGCCCGGCCCAGGGCCGCCGCCAGGGTGCGCAGCAGCAGGTAAGGCGCCAGGTGGTTGACGGCCAGCACCCGCGGCAGCCCGTCGGAGGTCCGCAGGTCCAGCGGCGTGACCAGTGCCGCGTTGCTGATCACCGCGTCGGGCGGCGGCCCGCCGAGCAGCCGGCCCGCGAGGTCGCGCACCTGCGCGAGCTCGGCCAGGTCGGCCCGCTCCAGGACGAGATCGGCGTCCGGCACGGCGGCCGCGATCCGCTCGCGTGCCGCCCGGAGGCGCTCGTCGCTCCGGCCGACCAGGGTCACGGTCAGGCCCTCGCTGGCGAGCCGGCGGGCTATCGCCTCGCCGATCCCGTTGGTCGAGCCCGTTACTATCGCGCGCATCACTGCTCCTCGCGTTGGTTCCCGGGGTCAGCCGGGTCCGGGCGCCCCGGCCCCGTCGCGCTGGCCGCCGAGGGGGCGACCAGGGCGTCGATCACGGCGTCCCGGACAGTGGCCGACATCAGGTCGTTCCCGGGATCCCCGGGATCGCGGATGATGGCCGCGGTGACCCCGCTCAGCGCGGCCGAAAGGGTCCGGGCGGCCTCCCGGGGCGTGACCCCCGGCCGGAGAGCGCCCCGGCGTTCCAGACGGGCGAAGCCCTCGCGCAGACTCCGGGCGCTCTCGGCCGCGGCAGGCGGCAGGCCGGCCTGCCCCGGCGGCCACATGAGCCGGTACAGGGCGGGGTTGGCGCCCGCAAAAGAGACGTGCAGGTCCCAGCCCTGGCGGATGACCTCCGCGGCGTTTCCCCGGGAGCGCAGCGCCCGCTTGGCGGCGAGGTATCGCTCGAACGCATCGGTGACCACGGCGTCCAGTAGCCCCTGCTTGTCGCCGAAGTGGTGGTACAGGGTCGGGGCCTTGACCCCCGCCCGGGCGTAGATCTCACGCGTGGACGCGGCCTCGACTCCGCGGAGGGCAATGACCTCCGCGGCCGCGTCGATGAGCGCCCGGCGCGTATCCCGCTGTACCATCGATATACCAGTATACCGATGGTACACACAGATGCGGCGCCGGCCAATCCGGTGGTGGGCACCTTGCGCGGGTTAGAGCCCTGCCGGGGGCACCCTCATCGGCCTGGGCTTGGGCGCCGAACCGGGTGGCGGGCACCTTGCCCGCGCCGGGCCGACCGCTGACCACCACGAGCACGGGACCGGAGGTCACTCCCGCGCGGCCCCGGTGCCGGGCTCGGCGAGCAGGTCGAGGATCTGCTGGCCGTACCGGGCCAGCTTGTTCTCACCGACGCCGTTCACCGCGGACAGCTCGCCCAGCGTCGACGGGGCCAGCGCCGCGATCTGCCGCAGCGCCGCGTCGTGGAAGATCACGTACGCGGGCACGCCCTGCTCCCGGGCGGCGTCGGCCCGCCACGCGCGAAGCCGCTCGAACACCGCCGCGTCGGCCTCGGACAGGTCGACCGCGGCCGCGGGCGCCGCGGCCGCGCCCGCCGACCGGGACCGCTCGCTCCTGGCCCGGGGGACGCGCGGCTCGCGGACCGGGTCGTCCCGCAGCCGGACCTGCCGTCCGCGGTGCAGCACCTCGTGGCTGGCCTCGGTGAGCAGCAGCGTGCCGTAGTCGCCCTCGACGGCCAGCAAGCCCTGGGCCAGGAGCTGGCGGATCACCGCGCGCCACTGGTGATCGGTGAGGTCGGTGCCCGCGCCGAATACCTTCAGCGAGTCGTGGCGGAACTGGGTGACCTTGGCCGTCGGCTTGCCCAGCAGGATGTCGATGACCTGGCCCGCGCCGAACTTCTGGTTGCGCTCGTGCTTCAGCCGCCAGACGGCGGACAGCAGCTTCTGCGCGGCGATCGTGCCGTCCGAGGCCTTGGGCGGCACCAGGCAAGTGTCGCAGTTGCCGCACGCGCCGGCCGGCTCGCCGAAGTAGCCGAGCAGTTGCTCGCGGCGGCACTCGATGGTCTCGCACAGGGCGAGCATGGCGTCGAGGTGGCTGGCCTGCAGGCGCCGGTGCGCGGCGTCGCCCTCGGAGCTGTCGATCAGCTTGCGCAGCAGCACGACGTCTTGCAGGCCGTAGGCCATCCAGGCGGTGGACGGCAGCCCGTCGCGCCCGGCCCGGCCGGTCTCCTGGTAGTAGCCCTCCACCGAGCGGGGCAGGTCGAGGTGGGCGATGAACCGCACGTCGGGCTTGTCGATGCCCATCCCGAACGCGATCGTGGCCACCATGATCAGGCCGTCCTCGCGCAGGAACCGGGCCTGGTTCGCGGCCCGCGTGCGCGCGTCAAGCCCCGCGTGGTAGGGCAGCGCCTCGATCCCGTTGCGCACCAGGAACTCGGCGATGGCCTCGACCGACGCCCGCGACAGGCAGTAGACGATGCCCGCGTGGCCGGCGTGCTCGGTGCGCAGCAGGTCCAGCAGCTGCCGCCGGGGCTCGTTCTTCGGCACGATGCGGTACTGGATGTTCGGGCGGTCGAAGCTCGCCACGAAGTGCCGCGCGTCGCGCAGGTTCAGCCGGTCCGCGATCTCGGCCCGCGTGGCCTGGGTGGCGGTCGCGGTCAGCGCGATGCGCGGCACGCTCGGCCAGCGCTCATGGAGCGCGGACAGCTCGAGGTAGTCGGGCCGGAAGTCGTGCCCCCACTGCGCCACGCAGTGCGCCTCGTCGATGGCGAACAGCGAGATCGCGCCCCGGTCGAGGAGCCGCAGCGTCGATTCGGTGCGCAGCCGCTCGGGCGCCAGGTAGAGCAGGTCGAGCTGGCCGTCGAGGAACAGCGCCTCGGTCAGCCGGCGCTCGTCGGGGTCCTGGGTGGAGTTGAGGAACCCGGCCCGGACACCGAGCGCCCGCAGCGCGTCCACCTGGTCCTGCATGAGCGCGATCAGTGGCGACACGACCACGCCGACGCCGTCGCGCACCAGCGCGGGGATCTGGTAGCACAGCGACTTGCCCCCGCCGGTCGGCATCAGCACCAGGGCGTCGCCGCCGGCGATCACGTGCTCGATGATCTCCTGCTGCTCGCCCCGGAACGAGTCGTAGCCGAACACGCGGTGCAGAGCCTGCCGGGCCTCGCTCGCCCCGAGGCTGATGTCAGACGCGGCCACCGGGCCATTCTAGGAAGGATCGCCGACGGTTTCAGACGACTGCGGCCCGCCCGCGCCCGGTTTCGGTCCGCTACGAGGCCAGCCGGGCGGCGGTGGCGGCGACCGTCGTGCAGGACACGGTGAACGTGCCGCCCGCCGCGTCGACCGCGGCGCCGAGGCCGTCGAGGAGTTCCCGCTGGATGGCCCCGGGGTGCTGGGTGAAGCCGCCGGTCGTCGGGACCAGGTCCAGCCACTCGTCCCGGGTATAGGGCCGCTCCCAGGAAGACAGCCATTCCTCCGGCTCGCCGAACGCCTCCGCGTGCCGTATCACCTCGGCCACCTTCGCGCACCCGGCCCGGTAGGTGTCGACGGCGGGCCTGGACCAGAAGCCGGCCAACGGCGAGTCCGGGAGCGCCCGGCGGAAGACCTCGCCGAACGCCTCGCGCAGGTCCGCCGACGAGTCGAACGCGTTCCAGAACACCGCCAGCCGGCCGCCGGGGCGCAGCACCTCGGCGGCCTTCGCCACGCCCCCGACCGGGTCCACCCAGTGCCAGGCCTGCGCGGCGATGACCGTATCGAACCTGCGCCCGGCCGGGTCCCAGTCCTCGAACTTCGCGACCTCCGTCTCGGTCCCGCCCTGCCGGGCCAGCTCGGCCATCCGCGGGTCGGGGTCCACGCCGAGTACCCGGCAGCCGGCCGCCTGGAACAGCCGGGCGGCAATCCCGGTGCCGCACCCGACGTCGAGCACGTACGGCTCCGAATAGGCGCGTCTCGGGCTGGCGGCGACGATGCGGTCCAACAGGTCGGCGGGATACGTGGGCCGGGCCCGGTCGTAGCGGCCGGCGCTGGCCCCGAATCCCTCGGCGACGCGCCGCTGGAGATGCGCGGCCTGCGCGAAGTTGAAGCCCCCGGTCTCAGTGGTTCCCTGCGGTTCGGGCGGTAGAGTGGTCATCCGCCCACTATAAGTGGGCGCACGCCCATTTAAAGGAACGTTCGCGGTCAGCGAAGGGAGGACGGACGACCTGTGCCGACCGGGGTGGCGATCCGCGACCCGCGCGGGCAGCTCTTCGACGCCGCCGAGCGCGTCCTGCTCCGGGACGGTCCCGGCGCCCTGACCAGCCGCGCGGTCACCGCGGAAGCGGGCGTGGCCAAAGGAGTGCTGCACCGGCACTTCGCCGACTTCGACGCGTTCCTGACCGAACTCGCGCTCGACCGGCTCGCCTGGATCGCCGCCCAGGCGGCGGCCCTGCAAGCCGGCGCGGGGCGCGGCACCGTCGCGGGCAACCTGGCCGCCGTGCTCCCGGGCCTGTTCAATCCGGCGATGCTCGCGCTCATCCGCCTGGTCATCGCGCGTGACAAACTGCGCGCCCGGCTGCGGGCCGCCACCGGCTCGCGCCTCCCGCCCTTGTCCGAGTCCACCGCCCTGGTCGCCGGCTACCTCACCGCCGAACGCGACCTGGGCCGCGTGGCCGCCGACGCTGATATCAGCACACTCGCCCCCACCTTGATCGGCGCCGCGCACCTGCTGTTCACCGACGCCGACGGCACGCCCGAGCCCGCCGCCGTCGAGCGGGTCGTGGCCACGGTCCTGCCCGCCGCCCGCCGACCCCCGTAACCTCCGCGGACCCCCGGTCGCCGGGGCGCGCTGCCGGGTGAATGAATGTACCGCTGGGCTCGCCACCACGAGCCCTCCGGTACTTTCACCGCCCCAGCACCGCACGGGCCGGCCGCCGGGCCCGGCACACGGGTCACGCGGATCGCATCTGCCCCGGCCGCATCACCAGGTCCGGGCCCAGGCGGCGCGCCGGCGGTCCGCGCCTGCGGCCGGCCTGAATGTGGCGACGGGCTCCCAGGCGGCTGTTCGATCATCGCCGACGGCCCGGGCTCGGCCGAGGCGAGACGCCAGGCCCGACTTAACTGGTTTCAGCCTGCCTGCGTGTCCATTCCGGACAGTCCGGAACCCCTCGACTTCATGATCGTGGTTGATTGGTTGCACTCGCCGCAATGGATCCACCACGATCATGAAACGGCCCGTGTCCGTTAACCGGCCCGGGCGGTTGCTGTGCCCGGAAGATGCCGGTTCGGCAGTTTCAATTCTCGAGCAGCCCGCAGGACCGGCCCTCCAACCACATTCATCTCGGTGAACCCGGCACGCCGCCCGGCGTGAGCTGGGAATTACTCAATCTCGGCGGAATCGGACTGGCGGAGCGTGATCATCGTCCAGGCGCCCAGGTGAATCCGGTCGCCGTCGCGCAGCGGCACCAGCACCCCGGTCGCGATCTCGTTGCCGTTGACCAGGGTTCCGTTCTCCGAGCCCGGATCGACCACGGCCCAGCCCGAGCCGGGCCGGGTGACCAGGACCGCGTGCAAGCGCGAGATCCCCGGGTCGAGCGGCGGGCCGGTCAGGTCGATCTCCGGGGTGAGCCCGCGCGAGGCGCTGCGGCGCCCGATCCGCATCTCCCGCCCGGTCAGCGCGAACGTCCGCTCCGGGCAGTAGGCCGGGAACGACACCGCGGCCGCGTCCGGGCCGCCCGAGGCCATCACCGTGTCGTAGTAGGCCCGGTCGGCGGTGGCCACCGCGGACCAGGCCGCGGGCGCGGGGGATCCCGCCTGGTCGCCCGCGGTATGGCTCGCGGCGCCTGCGCCGGTGAGGTGACCCAGCGGGCTGGCGCTGGTCACGCTGCTGCCGGTGGAACCCGCGCCCAGGCCGGTCCCGGCGAGTTCCGCGCTCGTTTGGTTCCCGGCCAGGTCGGCCGGCAGCCGCGCGTCGAGGTCCAGCCCGCAGCCTTCACAGAACCGACCCGACCGGACCGCATGACAGCGCGGGCACAGGGCGGTGGCCGGCCCGGGGGCCGCTTCGGCCGACCCGATGCCGGCCGACCCGGCTCCCGTCGCTGCCGACCCGGCTCCGCCCGACCCGGCTCCCGTCGACCCGGCTCCCGCCGGCCCGGAGGGCGCGTCCATCCGCCTGCCGCATACGTCGCAGTAGTCGGTCGCGACCGAGTCGTGGCCGACGGGGCAGGCTGTCATCGCGGTACCTCCCAGCACGCTACTTCTTGACTCGGACAGTCTTGTCCGAGCGAGTGTCGAGCGTCATCTCGTCGGCGTCGGCCACGCGCCGCTTGAGCCGGACGGTGCCGGTCGCGGCGTCCATCACGTCGACCACCCGGGCGAGGAGCTGGGCCGTGTCCTCGTTGCCGGACTGGTGGGCCAGGCTGACCGCGCGGCCCAGCCTCGAGGTCGCGGTGTCCTCGTCGCCCGCCTTGCGGGCGGCGAGGCCGTCCTGGATGGCCTGGGCCAGTTCGGTCTGGCCCGTGTAGTGCGCGACGTGCCGGTTGATCCGGGTGGACAGACCATCATCGTCGGTCCAGATCGCCTTCACCAGCCCCTGGCCAAGAACCTCCGGGCCCGAGTCCGAGGTGAGCACCAGGCTGACCCGGGCCGCGAGCATCTCCTGGCTGACCGAGGCCGGCTCGACCTCGACGCAGATGTGGTAATCACGGCTCTCCTCGCCCCAGGCGCCGGTCGGGTAGTCGCCCGCCTGCGGCCCGGCCTCGGTCCGCCGCGCGGTGAGCTCCTCGATCGTGGGCGCGACCTGCCGCACGAACCGGATCCTGGCGTGCTGCGGCGTGCGCACGCGCAGCGCGACGTCGGCCACCTCCTTGCCCATGGCGCTTTTCATCATGGCCTCGAAGTCGGCGGCCAGGCCGGACGGGTCGGCCACGATGTCGACCGAGCCGAGCAGGGCGCTGGAGACTTTGCGCAGCTCGGCGACGTTCCAGTCGGTGCCCACGCCCCGGCAGTCGCAGCTGAACACGCCCTCGCATTGCGCGATGGCCTCGTCGAAGTTCCGCCGGCGCTCGTTGTTCTTGCCGTCGGTGAGCAGGATCGCGTGCTGCAGTTCGGCCGGGCGGGTGCCGAAGATCTTGCGGGCCAGCAGCAGCCACTTGCCGATCGAGGTGCCGCCCCCCGCCTGCAGCCGCCGGACCGCGGCCTTCGCGGCCTCCCGGGTCTCCGGGTCGGCGACGGACAGCGTCCCGTCCCCCGGGTAAACCGGCTTGGCCCCGCTGGTCCCCGCCACCACCGCGAACGCCACGCCGTCCCGGATGGCGTCCAGCGCGGCCACGGTCGCCTGCCGCGCGGCCTCGATCTTCGTCCGCGGCGCGCTCATCGAACCCGAGCAGTCGACGATGATGATCTCTGACGCCTGGGCCGCGGCGGCCGGACCGGCCTCCAGCGCGCCCGATGACGTCACCGTGACGATCGCGTTGACTTCACGTCCCCCGGCCGGCAGGTACTCGTTCTGGAAAATCTCGACGTTGAAGTCTGGCTGGCTCATGTGGGCGTGCTCCCTGGGTCGCCTGATTTCGCCGGCTGGGCCGGGATGTTCGCGGGGATCGTCACCGGGACGGTGGCTTCGTGCGTGGCGTCGTCAGGCGGCGGCCAGGGGAACCGGGCCAGGACCACGGTTATGTTGTCCTGGCCGCCCGCGTCGAGCGCGAACTTGACCAGTGCGGACGCCGCGGCGAGCAGGTCGGTTCGCGCGGCAGGCCGGGTCAGCGCGGCGAGGCCGGCCGGGTCGGGCCGGTAGTTCCACAGCCCGTCCGAGCAGAGCAGGATGAACCCGCGCTCCGGCGGCTCGAAACTGGTCACGCCCGGGTCCTGAGCCCGGCCGTCCGCACCCAGCCAGCGGGTTATCTGGTGGGCCTGCGGCGACGCCTGGGCCTCGGCCTCCGACATCCCCTCGGCGATCAGCTCCTCGGCCCACGAGTCGTCCTTGGTGAGCTGCCGGGCGGGGCGGCCGGTGTCGGCGGGCAGCCAGTAGGCGCGGCTGTCCCCGGCCCAGCACACGGTCACCGTCTCGCCGCGAATCACCGCGGCCACGTAGGTGGCGGCAGGGGTGGACTCCGCGGGCCGGTCGGGGTCGCCGAGGTCGGTAACCGCTTGCGCGGCGGCGGTGATGGCCGCGGTCGACGCGTCGGCCGGGTCGTCGCCGCTCCGCAGCGCCGCGGTCAGCACCCGGGCCGCCGCGTTCGCGCCGGCCAGCGAGGCCTCGTCCGGGCGGTCCGAGCTCGACACGCCGTCGCAGACGACCGCGATCGCGGCCGGCCCGCTCGGCGTGTCGATGGCCGCGAGCGCCATCGCGTCCTCGTTGCGGTGGTGGCGCAGGCCGCGGTCGCTCACGCCGACCATCCCGCCGATGTCGATCTGGGCATGGTCGCGCCCGGAGGGGGCCTTCCGGCCGCACTCGTCGCAGAAGCGATCGGCGTCGATCTTCGTAGATCCGCAGCCCGGGCACGTCGCGGGCGGGCTGGCCTGGCCCACGGCCACGGCCGGGGCGGACAGGTCATGCCCGCACGCCTCACAGAACAGGCCCGGCGGGGTGACCGTCTCGCCGCACGCCGGGCAGGCGCTCACCGTGACGTCGCCCATCAGTGCCTCCTCCCGGTAAAGGTCAGCACCGCCTGCTGGTAGCGGGTCACCGCGTCCGTGGCGGCGGTCAGCGGGCACGGGGCCGTGTGCAGCAGGCGCTCGGCCCGCTCGTACTCCGTGGCCAGGCCAGGGTCCTCGGCGCCGCCCGACCGGTCGGCCATCGCGCGGTAGGCGCCGAGCAGGCCCCAGAGCTCGTGGCGCCGGCCCACGAGCCAGGAAGCTTCGCGCTGCGCCGCGCGGAGCCGCTCGGCCGCGGCCGCCGCGGCCTGCTCGATCGACGCCAGCTCGGCGGCCAGCCGGGACCACTGCCCGCTGGACCGCAGCCCCTGCGCCGCGGCGAGCCGTCCGTCCAGGTCGCGGCCATTGCGCGCCGGGCCGGCCAGGTCGGTGGGGGACCCGCCGGCCCAGGGCAGCTCGGCCGCGCTGACCTTCTCGGCCGCCGCGGCCCGCGCCGCCGCCGCGTCCCGCTCGGCGGTGTGCGCGTCCGCCACGGCCCGGGCCACCTCGGCGATCCGGCGGTCGATCCCGTCCCGCAGCCGGGCCACCTCCGCGACCCGGGCCGCGACCGCGCCGACCTGGGCCCGGATCCGGTCCGGCCGCGCCGTGTCGACCTGGTTGCCCTGGGCGTCCTGGGCGAGCGCGAGCGGGTCGGAGTTGAGCAGGCCGCGCAGGGCCCGCAGGCCGTCCTCGGCCACGGCCAGGTCCGTGGTCAGCGCGTCGTCGGCCAGCCCGGCCGCCTGCTGCCGGGCCTGGGCGAGCTCCTCGTCCACCCCGCCCAGCCGGCCCGTGATCTCGTTCCAGACCGCCTCGGCCTGCGCCGCGACCTTGGAGACCCGGGCGAACGCGGTCCGCATCTGCTGCACGGCGGTGGCGAGCGTCACGTCCCGCTGCGCGCTCTCGGTCAGGCCGCGCCGGCCGAGCGGCGCCGGCGCCGCCGTCAGCCGGACCGACGGCCCGGTCAGCAAAGTGGTGACCTCGGCCAGCGCCGGGCCGGCCGGACGGCGGCCCCGTCCGAGCACCGCGCCCGCCCGGTCGAGGACCTCCGAATAGGCCGTGAACGTTTCCAGCATCGCGGCCAGGTCGGTGCTGGCGGCCTCCCACTTCTGTTTCGTGGCGCCGGTGAGGGTCGCGCCCGAGAGCAGCCTCATCCCGATGCTCTCGTAGAGCTCGTGCAGGTTCTGGCTGATCAGATCGCGCTCGGCGATCCGGGTCGCCAGCGCCGTGCGCGCCTCGTCGGGGGATATCGTCATGCCGCGCGGCGCAATCCCCGACGGACCATGATGACGTTGTCCCCTTCCACCCGGAGCCGGGCGAACCTGCCAGGACGGCCGCTTCGCAGGGTCTGCTCAGATCGTAGCCCGGGAACGTTCGTGACGACGGCACGCAAACGGGCCCCGGACGGGAATGCCCTGGGTGCCGCCCGGTCCGCCCGGGTCCGGCCGGGAGCAGGCGGCCCGCGGCCCGCGGCTTGTCGGTCGCCCGCGGTACGGTCAGCGAGTCGGCGCGATCCGGCGCCGCGAACCTGGCCATTCGGGCGGGACGCACTCCGGCGGAGACGATGACGAACGTGGGCCTGACGGCCGAGCAGGTGGCCGGGCTGGCCACGGACCCGGGCTCGCTCAAGGCCGGCCGCGGGCTGGCCAGCGAGCATCGCTGGTCGGGCCTGGGCCAGCGCGGCCCGGCCGTCTGGGGCCTGTGCCACGGCTCCGGGGCGAAGCCCTACCAGACGCAGGCCGACCTGAGCGGCCCGGCGTTCCGCTGCTCGTGCCCGAGCCGGAAGTTCCCCTGCAAGCACGCGGTCGGCCTGCTGCTGCTGGCGGCCGGGCCGCCGGGCGCGGTGCCGCCGGCCGAGCCGCCCGAATGGGTGACCCACTGGCTGACCACCCGCGGGCAGCGCGCGGAACGTGACCCGGCCGCCGGGCCGCGGACGGCCGCCGACCCGCAGGCGCGGGCCCGCCGCGAGGCGCGACGGGCGGAGCGGGTCGAGTCCGGCCTGTCCGAACTCGAACGCTGGCTGCACGACCTGATCCGCCAAGGACTCGCGCAGGCCAGGGAGCGACCGTACCGGTTCTGGGACGAGGCGGCCGAGCGCCTGGTCGACGCGCAGGCACCGGCCCTGGCCGGCCGGGTTCAGGGCATGGGCGGGATAGCCGCGGCCGGCGGGACCGCCTGGGCCGAGGGGCTGCTGGAGGAGGCCGGCCTCACGGCGCTGCTGCTCGCCGCGCACCGGCACCTGGATGACCTGCCGGACCCGCTGCGCGCCGACGTCCGGGGGCTGATCGGCTGGACGGTCTCGCGCGACGAGGTGCTGGCGGGCGCGCCGGTCCGTGATCGCTGGGCCGTGCTCGGGCGGGTCGTCGAGCCCGAGGCGCGGCTCCTGGTCCAGCGGCTCTGGCTGCACGGCCGCCACACCGGGCGCAGCGCCCTGGTGCTGTCGTTCGCCGCTCCCGGTCAGTCGCTCGAGGTCGGCCTGCCCGCCGGCGTGATCGTCGACGCGTCGCTGGCCTTCTACCCGGGGGCCGCGCCGCTGCGGGCGCTGGTCGCCGAGCAGCACGCGGCGCCCGAACCGCTGCGGGGCGAGCCCGGGGCGCTGGGCGTCGGCTCGATCGACGACGCCCTCGCGGCCCGCGCCGAGGCCCTGGCCCGCCAGCCGTGGCTGTGGCGGCTCCCGGTCGGCTTGGCCGAGGTGGTGCCCGTGCGTACGGACGGCGGCTGGGTCGCGGGCGAGCCCGGCGGCCTGGCCATCTCGCTGGCCTGCGACGACCTCTCCGGCTGGCGGCTGGCCGCGCTGGCCGGCGGTCGCCCGGTCGGGCTGTTCGGCGAGTGGCGCCGGACCGCGGTCCGCCCGGTCAGCGTCTGGACCGAAGACCGGCTGGTGCTCCTGTGAGTATTTCGGAGGGCTGGTCCGGGCTGGTCTCGGCCGCCCTGCTCGGGACCGAGCGGCGCGAGCCGCCGGCCATGACGGACCCGGCCCTGGCCGGGCTGGAAGGCGGCGGCGGCCCGGAAGACCGGCTGTTGTCGGCGGCCGGGTCGCTGGCGGTCATCCGCCGCGCGGGCTGGCGCGCCC
>Ga0102924_1002020_pt1 | contig 22637 bp, 18 predicted proteins | sample PaiPotPPM11metaG_FD_80116 | JGI IMG/M metagenome (GOLD analysis project Ga0102924, IMG submission 80116) | Iron sulfur acid spring bacterial and archeal communities from Banff, Canada, to study Microbial Dark Matter (Phase II) - Paint Pots PPM... ...
CATATTTTCAGTGAGAATGACGTCAAAATCTCGAGGCCGGCGGATCAGTTGCATGGCGGCGTTGTCGACGAGCAGGTGCTCGAGCCGTACATCAGGATAATCGCGCGAGACACGGTTCACGATTCGACGCCAGAGACCTGACGTTTCGAGTATATTGTGCTTGTCAACCGATGTGACGTGCTTACGCCGGCCTTGTGCGAATTCGAATGCCACGCGCGCGATTCGTTCCACTTCCGGCGCCCGATAGAACATCGTATCAACCGCTTCCTCGACGCCATCCGCTCCCTTGCGTTGTTCTTTTGGCGCCCCGAAGTAAATCCCACCCGTCAATTCCCGGATAACTATGAGATCCAAACCTTCGACGAGTCCGGGAAGAAGGCTGGATTCGGATTCCAGACCAGGGTACACGCGCACCGGCCGAATGTTGGCGAAGAGCCCGTAGTCGTGGCGCAACGAGAAAAGCGCTTTCTCGGGGCGACGCGAGAGTGGCGCCTCGTCATACTCCGAGGAGCCCACGGCACCGAAGAGGATAGCGGCGCTCCGGTCGCATAAAGCGCGCGTTTCATCTGGCAAAGGCGCTTTGCCGGCACGCAGGGCTGCTGCACCGACTGCTGCCTCAATGCATTCCAGATCTGGGCGGATCACCGCCAAAACGCCAACTGCGGCATGAATGACCTCGGGCCCGATTCCATCGCCGGGCAAGACGGCAATGCGTTTCACAACGAGGCAATGAGGTCTTTGGCGCGTTGCACGATAGCGGCGCTGCTTAAACCATATTTCTCTATAAGGGCGTCGTTGGGAGCGCTCTCGCCGTCGACGTCGCGCAGACCTAGCCGGTCAACACGAGTTGGATGAAGCTTTCCTAAGACTTCCGCGACCGCACCACCGAGGCCGCCGAAAATTGAATGCTCCTCGCAGGTTAAAACGCAACGCGCCCTTTTTGCCACCCCCACGATCGCTGCCTCGTCCAGCGGCTTGATGGTCGGCACGTGGAGCACCGCAGCAGACACGCGGTTGGCCGCGAGGATCTCCGCCGCCTCAAGAGCACGCAGCGTTTGTGCACCCGTCGTCACCAGGGCAATATCGGTGCCGCTGCGCAACTCAATCGTGCGGCCGAGGCTGAACACGTAATTCTCAGGCGTGACGACGGACGCGGGGTCACGGGTAAGGCGCAGGTAGACGGGGCCATCATACTCGTTGAGCGCGAGCATTGCTGCACGAGCTTCGACCGCGTCGCAAGGCGCCACAACCATCATATTTGGGAAGGAGCGCATGATAGCAATATCGTTGACGACCTGATGCGTTTTGCCGGTATAACCGGTTAGAATCCCGCTATAGTGCGCTGCGAGTTTGACGTTCAGTTTGGGCTGCGCGACCACGACACGCACCTGATCGAGGTCGCGCGTCGCGATGAACGCGGCGAATGACGCGACCCATGGCTTCAACCCTAAGGTCGCCATGCCAGCGGCGACGCCGACGAGATTCTGCTCCGCAATGCCCATCATGAAGAAGCGGTCAGGCCGGGCAACAGCAAGCTTGTCCGATTTAGTCGAATTCGCGAGATCGCCGTCGACAAGCACGACGCGCGGATCTCGATCGCAGAGCTCGATCATTGCATCGCCGAAGCTATCCCGCTGTGCGAGCAAGCCGCTCATAGAACCGGGCCCTTTTCTGCGGTCACGAGACGGTCGGCTCTGTCAATCTCCTCGAGGGCGCGCCGCAGGTCGTCATCGGAGATCGGTCGTGAGTGCCAGGCGAACTCGTTCTCCATGAATGAGACGCCCTTGCCCTTAATGGTGTGCGCCACAATGAGCGTAGGGCGTTGCCGCACCGCTCGAGCCTCCGAACATGCGCGCAGAAAATCCGCCACGTCGTGCCCATCGCACTCAGTGACGTGCCAGCCGAACGCTCTCCATTTTTCTGCGGGGGAGTCAGTTGGATCGCGTCGCGCGCTGCTCGCATAACCCGCTTGCGTTGACCACCCGAATTGTTGAAAATGATTCCAATCGAGAATACCAGTCAAATTCTCCAGCTCGTAGCGAGCGGCGATAAAAGCTGCCTCCCAGATCTGACCTTCCTGTATTTCGCCGTCACCCAGCATGACCCACGTGCGGAAGCCCTTCCCGAGAATGCGCGCACCAAGCGCCATGCCAACTCCTGGCGATAATCCTTGACCGAGTGAGCCGGTGGACATGTCCAAGCCCGGGAGCTTTGTCATGTCCGGATGACCTTGCAGCCGTGAGTTGATCGCGTCGAACGTGGCGAGTTCTTCAATGGGGAAGTATCCACGCATCGCGAGGGCGGCATAAAGACCGATAGCGCAGTGTCCCTTTGACAGGATGAAACGGTCACGATCGTCCCAGCGCGGGTGCTTTGGGTCAATGCGCAGTTCCGAAAAATAGAGAGCAGCGAAAATATCAGCGGCCGACAGCACCCCTCCGATGTGGCCCGCGCCTGCGTGGTGCACGGTTCGAAGAACGTGTCGGCGGACCTCGTTGCCTAAGCGCTGCAACTCAAGCGTGTTCATAGACCAAATTTCTCGCGCAGGTATTTGCGATTCTCGATGGCAGCGCCGAGCGGATTCTCAGGCGCATCTTGTTCGACGATAACCCAGCCGCGATAGGCAGCACATTTGAGTGCGTCGATGATGCGGGAAATCATCACCATGCCTGTTCCGAGCTCCACGAAAAGCCCGAGTGCAACGGCACGAACAAAGTCGACACGGTCCGCTCTTACGCGCGAGAGTTTCCCCGGGTCGACGTCTTTGAGGTGGACGTAGCCGATGCGATCTGCATAGTCGTTGAAGATCTGCGCGGGGTCGACGCCTGCGTACGCGAGATGACCGGTATCGGGGCAAAGCCCGACAATTGTCGGATCGGTCATTTCGCAGAGCCGATCGATTTCGGCACGCGTCTCGACGTATGTTCCAACGTGTGGATGGAAAACCGCACGCATACCGCGCGCAGCCAAAAACTCACCGATGCAGTTCAATCCGTGACTCAACGCTGCCCAGCCACTCTCGGGAAGACCGTCGCTCCCATCTGAGGCGACCCGCCCCGCCACAGCCAGTCGCCGCTCGGAGGGCTCATCGGATAGAATGAGGACATCCGCGCCTAACGCTTGCAGCCGATCTGCAACGGGTGTGACGCTCTGTAGCGCGGCATGGAGCTTTGATGGCTCGCGTAAGTCGAGGGCATGAAAGGTGCCGGCGGCTCGAAGCTTGCGGCGTCCGAGCTCGCTGCGCAATTTAGTCACGTCGTTCGGGAAATTGTAGCTAATCTCGGTTCCGCTGTAACCGGACGCGGCCATCTCATCTAACATCTGCACAAAGGTCGGAGTCCTCGCCCATGTGTACAGAGGGTCGAATCCCCAGTTGACAGATGCTGTGCCGATCTCAATCGTACTTACCATACCCAGTTTTCTTTGATCCAGGCGTGCTCCGGATCGAACGTCATGTGATAGACGTGCTTGGGCCCCGCCAGCACGTTGAGATAGTAGATCCAATACTCGGCTGCAGCCGCGCATACGTGATAGCCGCGCGGAACCAGAACAACGTCACCGTCATGGACCGTGAGCGTCTGGTCAATGTCGCCGCTTGGCGTGTAAACTCTTTGAAACGCAAACCCTTGTGCCGGCTTGGCGCGGTAGTAGTAGATCTCTTCGAGCTGCGATTCGAAAGGGGGATTATCTTCATCGTGCTTATGTGGCGGATAGCTCGACCAGTTTCCAGGCAATGTAATAACCTCGGTGAGGAAGAGACTGCTCGCCTCGTTCTCGCCCATCAGGATGTTCTGGATACGGCGCTGCGCGTTGCCCTTGCCCCGTGTGTATTGTGCATCCGGTGCCGGAGCAATGACGCGAGCCTCTTTGCGATCTTCGCGCGTCGGAGCTGCGCAAATCGCAACCTCTGCATCGCTGGCGGCCTTGATTTCGTACGTCGTCTTGTGTGGCAAATACACGGCAGCCGGCGGCCCAGAAAAGGGGTCCACCCGATTCCCGACCCGGTTCCACGAGCCTGCAGACGATGTAACATTAATCGTACCGGCTATGACGACGAGCGCAACCTCACTGGCATCTGTCTGGTCAGCGATACGTTGCCCCGCCATCATGCGAACAACTCGAAAATTAATGTATTTCCAATCGTCGCCGTGCGGCGCGATCGTAACGACCTCGCCGTATTGAACGTTATTGCCCCGGATGAGCAGCGATGTGCGCGAGTCGTCGTCAGTCATCGGCTACCTCAAGCAGTTTGACCGGCCGCCGCGCGCGCAGCGACCGATCCGCCGCTATCGCGATGCGCAGCGCTTCGAGAGCGTCAAGTGCGCCGACGCGTGGCGCGCGCTGGTCGCGGATCGCCCGGACAAAATCCACAAGCTCAGCTCGATATGCGTCGGCGAAGCGTTCGATAAATGAGTCGGAATCAGCATTCGCGTGCGTTGCATCGAGGAGCGCGCCATTTCGAAGTCGCCCTTGTCCAACGAGCATCATGCCCTTCGATCCGTGAATCTCACCGCGCACGTCGTACCCATAAACCGCCTCGCGCGAATCGTCGATAACCCCGATGGGGCCGCCCGAGAAACGCAAGACAACAAGCGACGTGTCGATATCGCCGAACGTGGCGATCGCAGGGTCAACCAGGGCGGAGCCGGTCGCATATACCTCGTCGATCTCAATCGGCGTCATAAGCCAGCGCGCCAAATCGAACTCGTGCACCATTTGGTCTTTGAACTGACCGCCGCTCGTGCGAAGATACGCAGAAGACGGCATTCGGTGGTCACGCCCGACGAGCCGCAGAAAGCGGACATCGCCGATGCTGCCATCTTCCACGAGTCGCCGCGCTTGCATGAATTCTTGATCGAAGCGCCGCTGGAACCCGACTTGCAAAATGACCCCGGCTTTCTTCGCGCTGTCGGTCGCGGCGCGCGTCTCCGCAAGGCGAAGCGATATCGGCTTCTCGCAGAAGATGTGTTTGCCCGCATTGGCCGCTTGAGCGATAAGTGCTGCGTGGGTGTGCGTCGGGGTTGCGATGACGACGCCGTGCACTGCCGGATCTGCGAGCAAGGTTCCCACATCATCGATGCGATCCACGCCCGTGTCCGCGAGCACGCGTTGCGCGGCTGCCCGGTCAACGTCAGCAACACCGACGAGGTGTGCACCCGGCACGTGGCGTGCGGCGTTGCGAACGTGTAGTGCGCCAATCCGTCCGGCGCCGAACACCGCCAGCCCTAAGGACGAAGACGGCACTCTACGTTAACGCCTCTCCTGAACGAAGTTTCTCATAGGCGGCACGCTTCTCGCGATGATAGGCAGGCACGGTAACATCCCACCACCCGGTGGCGGTCAATCCGCTGAAGGGAAGTTCACGGCTACAAAGCGCTTCGACCACAGCCGGCCGGCCCGACGAAATCGCGCGACGGAGCGCGGGGCCCACTTCGGCTGGATGCTCGATCCGTTCTGCGTGGCAGCCAAGGCCCTGCGCAACCTGGGCGAGGTTGGCAGAAAACGGCGTGCCGTCACGTTTTCGAAAACTTGTCACGATTTCGCGGTCAGGCCCGAATTGCAGAGTCTGAAGATTCTTGATGCATTCCCAGCCAAAATTGTTGAAGACTAAAAAGACTGCGGGAATGTCGTACTGCGCGGCCATGGCGAGTTCTTGGGCTGTCTGCAAGAAGCTACCATCGCCGACGAGTGCGATGACCTGGCGATTGGGCGCTGCAAGCTTTGCGCCGATTGCAGCCGGCAGTTCGAATCCCATCGCCGAAAAACCACCGGCAGTAATATGCTGATCCGACCCAAACACGGGAAATTCAGTGAAGACCTGGCTCTGTGGATTGCCGGCACCCGTCACCACGATCGCGTCACGCGCGAGGACGGCACGCGTTTCGACCAGCGCACGCGAGATGGTCATTGGCGAGTTGTTGCTCTCGCGGGTCGGCCGGAGCGCCTCCTGCCAAGCCGACTTCAGCTGCTGGATGCGGGCGAAATAAGCCGAGTTTCGGTAATCGATAGGCTTGCTCTGAGCGCGGAGCGACGTGAGAAGGTCGCCAAGCGTCGCCTTGGCATCGCCCACAAGTCCGAGCTCTACCGGGTAATTCTTGCCGATCTCGTAGGGATCGAGGTCAATGTGGATCAGCTTCGTCGGCGGAATGTTGAATGTGACATCCCGTCTGAACGACGACGCGGTGCGGTCGGTGAACCTGCAGCCCAACGCAAGGATCACGTCCGCCTCGCGTGCGAGAGTGTTCCCGGAGATGGAGCCGAGATCGCCGCACGGCCATGCGTACAGCGGATGATCTTCAGGGATTGCTCCCTTGCCCATCCAGGTGACCGTTACCGGAGCCCCGAGAAATTCGGCAAGCGCAAGCAGTTCGGGCTCGGCTTCAGAGGCGACCACACCTCCACCCGCGAGCACAAGTGGGCGTTTGGCTTCCCGAAGCAACCTGGCCGCCCGGTCGACGATCTGCGGATCGGCGTGGATGCGGCCTTTGGGGCGTCGCGTTACTGGGTCAGGCAGTGACGAAATCTCGGCCTCTTCGGCTTGGACGTCCATTGGCACGTCGATGTAGGCGGGGCCCTGTCTGCCCTCGAGCATCACGTTGAACGCGAGGTGCAGAACGTTAGGAAGCTGGTCGACCCGGCTCGGCTGCCACCAGCGTTTGACGACAGGCTCCATCATACGCGGGAAGTTTGCCCAGTGCGTGCGCTCGAGCTCCTGCAAAACGCCGCGCCCGCGCATGTATGTGTGCACGGAACCTGTGAGGAGCAAGAGCGGGATCGAATCGATATATGCGTTGGCAACGCCCATCGCTGTATTTGCTGCTCCGGGACCAATGGATGTGAACACGCCGCAAATCCGGCGGGCGACGCGGTAGAACGCGTCTGCCATATGCGCGGCTCCTTGCTCGTGAATGGCTTGGATAACGGAGATTTTGTCGCGACGGTCAACGAACGCGTCGATAAGCGCCGTGTTCCCATGGCCTGACACGCCAAAAAGATAGGGCATTCCCTCGCTGATTAGGTAATCAGCGATGATCTGGCCCCCTGTCATTCGCACGGCCGGTACCTCAGGAGGACGTCACAGCCGGCTTTGCGATATGGCCGAGCTGCGCCGAAATCGCCTCCGCTGCGCCGACGATCTGGGTGACCAGTGCAGGGATATGTTCCCGCGTGAGCCGCGTGGCCGGCATCGAAAGCCCGAACGCGGCCGCGATTCGTCCACGATGGTCTCTGACCGGTGCGGCAAGGCAGCGCACTCCCGGATGGAGTTCCTCATCGTCGTAGGCGTAGCCGTTGCGCCGAACGCGGCTGAGCTCCGTCACGAGGTCGGCAATCGTCGTAATGGTGTGAGGCGTGTACCTGGCGAGCGGCTCGACGTAGAGATGCCGCAGGTCATCCTCGGTATGATCCGAGAGTAACGCCTTTCCCACCGCCGTGCAATACGCGGGTTCGGAGCTGCCCACCGTGGTCTCGACGCGTAAGATACCCGGCCCTGACTGCCGCGCGACGAAAACGGCCCGAGGGCCGTCCAAAACGGCCACATGGGTGCTTTCACTCGTGAGGGTGGCGATCGAACGAAGATAGTGATCAGCTGCGGTCACGACGCTCATCCGGCGCAGAAGTCCGTTGGCGATCTCCAAAACGCCGTAGCCGATGCCATACTTTTTTGAGTCAACGTCCTGCGTAACGAGTGCACCATGCTCGAGCGTGGCGAGCAATCGATACGCGGTGCTCGGGTCTACCTTGAGGCGCTCGGCAACTTCGGTAACGCCGAGCGGTCCGTCGGCATCCCCGAGCAAACGCAGAATTTCCACGCCACGTGAGAGCGAATTGATAATGCGCCCATCACGCATTGGCTTGATAGTCATTCAGGTCAACGCTATTGCGCCATGGTCAACGTATTCCTTCATGGGGAGCCCAGTTTACAGCAGGAAGTCCAGATTCTGCAATTGTATTGACGATATCGCAATCGCTGCTCACGGCACCTAGTGCCTTGTGCTGATGCGGTCGTTCATTTAACAACGGCAAGACGCTGGGCTCGCTTCGAGACACGGGGACCGGAGGGTTCGGATGACGGGTCGGAAGGACGCGCAAAAATTCAGTCGCCGGATGTTGTTGCAAGCTAGCGCAAGCGTGGGGTTAGGCGTAGGCGCTATCGGCACTGTAGCGTTGAGCGGCTGTAACCCTCAACCGAAGTCTACGCTCGGCGGCGTGCGGTTCGTCTTCATCGTTAAGACCGTCAACTCGACCTATTGGCAAACCTGCCTCGCGGGAGGCCATCTGGCAGCCGAGCAGCTTGGGCTGCAAGCGCTGCAATTCACGGGTGCAAATTCCGAAGCGAACATCCAGCGCCAAATAGAGCTGGTTGAGGACGCGCTCGCGAAACGGCCCGACTTCATCGTCTTGGCGCCGACGAGTGCAACCGCTCTCGACGCGACCATCGAGACCGTTCACAAATCCGGAGTCAAGATGATCCTCATTGATTCCGGGGCAAACACGAACGCATACGATACGTTCTTGGCCACCGACAATCATGCGGGCGGCATTCTTGCCGCAACGACGCTTGCCGAGGCGATCAAGAGGAAAATAGGCGCAGCGGTTGGACAGGTCGCGTATTCGACATTTCTAAGTGGCGTCGGCTCGCTCAGCCAGCGTGACCGCGGCTTCGTAGACGGCCTGAAGGCATATCCCGGCTTGGAGCTCGTCGCGCACAAGGACGCGGGCGGCGATCAATCGGTCAAGCCGATCGGAATTGTGGCCGACACGCTTACGCGTTTCCCCAAACTTGTCGGCTACTTCTCGGACTCGTTGGTCACGCTGCAGGGCGCTGTGGTAGCGTTCCGAGAGAATCACGTCGACGCGTCAAAGGTCTCGCTGGTGGGTTTCGACCCGACGCCAATACTCGTGCAGCTGCTCAAGGATCGCAAGATAGACGGCATCATTCTGCAAGACAACTTCCAGATGGGATATGGTGGCGTGGCGTATGGCGTCCTCGCGGCGGCAGGACTGAAAACACCAAAGTTCATCAATACCGGCGTCACTGCCGCAACGCCAGACAATGTGAATTCTCCAGATATTCAAGGGCTACTAAATCCAGTGACGCAGCACCGCGTCGGTCTCCATGCGATGTCGTCGCAGAGCAGTTGGAAAGCTCGCACTTGGGTGGAGGCCAATACTTAAAGCCGTGTCACAACACCTCAAGGGCGGAAATGCAAGAGAGCTAGCCGGAGAACAGGAGGCAACGCTGGTCGCGCGCCCGGAAACGGGCTCGCGTTCTACTCGCTGGGACCTCGTGATGCGGCTCGGACTGCTCGGCATCATCCTGATCCTGGTTGTGATCTTCTCGGTAACCGCCCAAGGCTTTTTGACGTTGCAAAACCTCGACAACAACGCCCGGCAGATGGCGGTCGTAGGCATCCTCGCCGTCGGCGAAACGTTCGTCATCATCACAGCCGGCATCGACCTTTCGGTCGGATCACTCTTGGGCTTTGGCGGCATCATCGTAGCCTTGGGTTTGGCGCACAATCTACCAACACTGGTGGCGATCATGGCAGTCCTGGTCACGGCGATTGCCATAGGTCTCTTGAACGGGGCGCTCATCAACGCCGCAGCCTTGCCGCCATTCATCGTGACGCTCGGGATGCTCGGGATCTTGCGCGGCCTGACACAAATCCTCGGCAACGGACAGCAAGTTGGTTACGATGCGCCAGCTTTTACAAACTTCGCAGCCGGCACGACGCTCGGGGTGCCGAATTTGTTTTGGATATTGGCCCTCGTGTGTGTCGTCTCAGGACTATTCTTGCATCTTACTCGACGCGGGCGCTACATGTACGCAATCGGCAGCAATCTGGAAAGCGCCCGACGTGCCGGCATCAATACCGGTGCTTCGATCTTGACCGTGTACGCCATCAGCGGTCTCCTCGCTGGGATCGCCGGCATATTGTTGACGGCGCGTCAGGCACAGGGAGATCCCAACGCCGGCACCGGATACGAACTCGACGCCATTGCGGCTGCGGTACTTGGAGGAGCAAGCCTTTTCGGAGCGCGCGGCTCCATCATCGGTACGTTTCTCGGCGTGACGCTCGTGCAAATCATGACGAACGGTCTGAACCTGCTGAATTTCGACCCGCAGGTTGCGCGTATGCTTGAGGGCGCGCTTCTGATCTCGTTCGTATATCTTGATCACTGGCGCAAGCCGAAAGTGGCGGCAGCTTGATAATGGTCGCGACTGTCCTTCCCAACCAACCTGTCCTCGAGGCGAGAGCCATTTCGAAGCGCTTTGGAAATGTTGTTGCGCTCGACGATGTGGACTTCGAGGCGTATGCCGGCGAGGTCACCGCACTCATCGGCGACAACGGCGCGGGAAAGTCAACGCTCATAAAAGTCATCTCGGGTGTGATCGCTCCGGACTCTGGAACGGTATGCTTGCACGGAAAACCCGTAACATTTCATAGCCCTCGCGATGCAAGGGAGGCGGGTATTGAAACCGCCTACCAGGATCTCGCTCTTGCACCCGACCTCGATATTGCCGCTAATCTCTTCCTTGCGCGGGAAATTCTTAGGCCTGGCCTTCTCGGGAGACTTGATATCTTCGACCGGCGCGCCATGCGCAAACGCGCTGAAGAGCACTTACGGGATTTCGGTATCAAAGTTGGTTCCATCAATCAACGCGTTGACACGCTGTCTGGCGGGCAGCGACAATCCATCGCAGTTGCTCGCACAGTCTTATGGGGATCTGCAGTCATTATCATGGACGAGCCGACCGCCGCGCTGGGCGTGGCGCAAACCGCGCTCGTCTTGGAACTGGTCAGCAAGGTGCGCGATGCCGGCACTGCCGTGATTTTCATCAGCCACAACTTGCCTCAGGTATTTGAGGTCGCCGATCGCGTACACGTTATGCGTCATGGACAGCACGTGGGAACGATGGACCCACGCACTACCACGATGGATCAAGCCGTGAGCCTGATGACGGGCGCCACGGATCTTAGTCGCCAGCGCCACTGAAGGAGGCATTTCGACATGGGCTCAGCTACAAAAAGCACGCTTGGGACGACGCTCTTGGGCCTCGTCCTGCTATTCATCGCCGCGGTTCCGGCGGTTGCCGACAATCCGTTGCAATCCTCGCCTGGGACTGTGGTGATCACCGGGAGCGTGGTTGATCGAGATGGCTCGATCCCAATCTCCGGCGCAACCGTGGAGCTTGTGCAAAATACGACGATCGTTGCCTCTATAAAGGCAGACCAGTTCGGTGCGTTCACCCTTCCTGGGGTGAAGCCGGGTACCTACGTCATCGTCGTTCGGGCGCAAGGCTACGGCACAGTACGGTCGGACGCGATACCAGTCACGACCGCTACCGTGAACCTCTCGCTTATCATGCAACGAACGCAGACAGCTGGTGCCGTTCGGACAATTGGCCACGTAGTTGTCAGTTCGCACGCGGCAGGACTGCAGACAACAACCACAATCCAATCCGTAGCCGACCCGAAGCTGGCACAGCGCACCAACCAGATCCGCATCGCCGAGTCACTGGGAAAGCTACCGGAGGTGAACCTGATTGGGCTCGATTCGGCGGTCGGCGACGACATCAGCATTGACATTCGTGGCCTGAAACCGAGCGAAACGCAAGTCTTGCTCGATGGGCACCCTATTGGCCCGCTCGGCGTGTATCCAGGTGACATCGGTGGCGGCGTGGGCGGCTTCAATTACCAGGATTCGCCGCTGTTCGCCACTGAGAGCACGCTTATAACCTATGGATCGGGCGCGACCGGTCTATACGGGGTTGACGCGGTCGGCGGTTCGGTCGACATGCAGACGCTCAATCCGACCCTACGGCCAGCGGGTGAAATACAGTATGGCGTAGCTGAGCAGGGCAAGCAGGTATTCGGAGTTCAGGCAACTGGGGCGTCGGACAAGCTCGGCTATGCGATGGCTTACGGCGTCACAGGAACCTATGGAGATTTTCCTCGTCAGATCATCGCGCAGACAGGCCTGCGTGGGACGGACTGGACACCGCAAACACTCGCAGGCGACACCTACGAGGTCACGGGCGATTATATTCTCCGCAACTCTCTCGGTAAGCTGCGCTACTCGTTTTCGCCGAGCACGTCCCTAACGCTCACGGGCTACAGCGCGACATCGTGGGACGACAAGACCGGCAACGGCGACAATGACAACATTTCACCTGAGTTCGCGGAATTTCAGGCGACGACTAACGCCAACTGCGTTACATCATCGGGCGCTGCCGGTATCACCGTCACCACGTCAAAGCCACCGCCGCCGTTGCCTCCGGTGACCGCCTGCATCACTCCCCAGCAATACGCTCAGGGAGCGAGCGGACCCGCTGGCGGAGGACCGGGTGCCTTTCAGGCTCTTGGTAACCAGGACTACCACGCCCGCTTTCTCACGACCGTTGGCAACAATCAGATCGCCCTCGATGGCTTCATCGACAACTTCAGCCAGAACCGTCAACGATCTGCGTCTTTCGTCAATGGAGCCGACGCCGTGCTGACAAACATCTACCACACCGTGGGCGCGCTGGTCAGCGACGAGATAACCGGCAACAAGAACGATTTCGGTTTCGGCTATTATCAACAGCGGCAGTACACCAACGGCAACTCGATCAATGGTGCTGCTTCACCTCCATTCATACCACATTCAGCTCTGTTCTCCAGACTGCAGAGCTATTTCATCCGTGACGCGTATACGCCGTCGCAGCAGCTATCGTTCTTCCTCAACGCTTGGGAGAAAAACTCGCTCATCGGAGGATGGTCCTTCGACCCGCGCTTGTCGATTGTGTATCGTCCTGAGGCGGCCGATGTCATACGGCTCACGGGCGGTGCGGCCTCGGCCGATCCCGCTCCGATCGCCGTCGATCTCACCGGCCCCGGCGGCATCAATCCTGGGGATTGCCAAAGGTTCTCGCTCGGAACAGTTCCGGCCATCGGGGTACTGCCTGAAAAATCGTCCGATGTTGAGGGATCGTTCGCGCATCGAGAGTTCGCCGACACGATCACTCAGTTCACCCTCTACGTGACGAACGAGCGAAACACGATCTTCGAGGGCGAGACGCCTGCGGCCGGTTATGTCAACGTCATCAATGAGTTCGGCGGCTCGACGTACCTCGCGTCAGCTATCGCTCACGTGACCTCAGTGTGTCCGAATTTCACGCCATCGAACCCGGCGACGATTGCGAATTTCTTCATCAATTCCAATCTCAACCTAGCGACGTCGCGCGCCCGTGGATTCGAACTTAGTCAGCGCGTTCGCGTAAATCCTCATCTCTTCTTCGACGGCTACTGGAATACACAATCTACTACGATTTTTGACGCTCCCGATAGTCTGTTAATGAATAACCCGACGCTCATCCCCGGTTCGCAGCTCCCCAAGATTCCGCTGCACAAATGGGGTCTGGCGGCGAATCTCACGACATCGCGAGGAGGCGAGCTCTACTTGGATTACGTGCAGGTCGACAGCAATAACGAACTGGCTCGACCATCTTACGGGGAAGCGAGCGTCGCACTTACACAACAGGTTGCGCCACACACTTTTGTTAACCTCGGCGTCTCGAACCTGTTCAACCAAGTCGTCGACAATTACGGACGCATCGGTTTGGGTCGTTTCGTTCCCGAAAACCAGTTCGGAGTCGATTCCACCGGTGTGAACCAGGGATCTGAGCGATTCGGGCTTGTTCCCGCCGCGATCAGTTTTACCGTGATACAACGCTATTGAAATACGTGTCGCGAATGCGGGCGCAAAATGTCGCGGGCCAATTTATTCGCGGCTAAGGAGGAAGGCATGAGTTCACGGCTGCTCGTCGCAGCTATCGTGGTCGGCTCGCTCGTCGGGTCGCTTGGGTTGAGGGTTAGCCACGGCGTGACGACGGGCGCCGCGCCGGCGGATGCGCAGGCTGCTGTGGTGCAAGCGCTGCGGCAGCACGTCAAGCACGTGTTTGTCATCTATCAGGAGAACCACTCATTCGACGAATACTTTGGTACCTATCCCGGCGCGGATAACCTCGCAAGTCCGCAAGCACGCTCCAACGGCTTTCGCCAGTACGATCCTATCGGTAAACAGTGGGTCACGCCGTTTCTGATAACCGATCCCGACATCGACAGTCCCGGGCACTCGCGCGCGGCGCTCCTTGCGAAAATGCACGGTGGCGTGAACGATCAATACGTAACGAGGCAAGAAAAAGATAGCGCAAAATCCGGGTATGATGCGTCGGATGCGCAAGCAATGGGCTTACTCACGATGTCGCACTACGATTGCGATACCATACCTTTCCTGTGGAAGTATGCGCACTCGTTTGCGCTCTACGACAAGTTCTTCCAGGGCATGACCGGACCATCGACACCCGGTAACATCGAGATCATCGCCGCGCAAACCGGGCAGACGCAGTGGGCGCGCGAACCGACCGACCGAGTGAAGGCGAACGGAAAGGGACCGGGCGTTCCCGTCCTCAGCAGCATCGACCCGGCGTTCGGTCCGTATCCCGGAAAGCCCGAACCACCGGTCGAGATACCATTACGATTTGCAACCGTTCTTATGACGCTTAACGGAACAAGCGATGCGCGTGCGACCAATGACACCCAAGGCGTCCGAGATGATCTCGCATTCATGACAGCCGGCGGGCGAGCTCCGATCGGTTGGGGGTGGTATCAGGAAGGCTATAACTACGCAAGCAACATCGCGCTCGAAGGCTATTCATCGCATCGCAACGTCGTGCAGTATTTCGGCTACATGCGCCACAACGGCGTCTTCTGGGACAACGTGCACAGTGTGCGCGAGCTGCTCCCTGCGCTGCGCGACGGTACGCTGGCGGATCGCTCGGTCGTGTACATTAAAGGCGGAGGGCTAAACCACTTCGGCTGGCGTCCGGCAAACAAAGACCCGTTCATCCAAAAGCATTTCTTAGGCGATGATGATCATCCCGGCGCTGACGATTCGGACCGCCAGGTCGCGGAAGCCTTCGTTGCAACATTCGTCAACGCGATCGTTCGCAGCCGTTACTGGAAGGACTCTGCCATCATCATAGCGTGGGACGACAGCGGCGGCTTCTACGACCACGCCGTGCCGCCGCAATTCGAGCGTTGCCCGGACGGCCTTCCGTGTGGCGACGGCCCGCGCGTGCCGCTTATCCTCATCTCGCCGTATGCAAAGTCGGCTGCCATCGTGCACGACGTTGGCGATACCGGTTCTGTCGTGAAGTTCGTTGACATGCTCTTCGGATTGCCGGCGCTTTCTACGCTCCCAGATGAGAAGCCGTATATGCCGCAAGGACCGCGCGACGGAGATCCTCGGCTTTCAGATTTGACAGGAGGTTTTGATCTGCAGCGGCTTTCGGGAGCGGCACCGCCGATCGCGGCCTCAGCGGCGCAAATCCCGGACGCTGACGTCAACATGATACCGACGAAAATGAGCTGCTCGAGTCTTGGAATCACACCCATGGCGTTGCCGGGCGCACCTGGCTCACCGCCGCTTGGTTACGCGCCCCGTCCTCGCAAGTACATCCCATGATCTTCAGTTAGCACTTTTCTTCACGCCACACAGAGAGGAGCAACATGCAACTCGTTCCGGTAACTCCCCCAGCCCAAGTGCAGGTCTTCGGTGGATTCGACTATGTGACGACTGACGCCGAACGCCGGCGCGTGTACGCTGCGCATGACGGCAGCCGGACTTTGCTGGTCGTTAACGCGGATACTGGCGCGGTTCTCAGTCAGATAGATGTCGGACCAGTTCACGGGGTCGCTGTTGATCCGGAGACCGGTCACGTCTACACAGGCGACGGAGAGGCGCTGACGGTTTCCGAGGTCGATCCGGTTGCGAAAACGGTCGTCCGTTCAGCCGACGTCGGCGGCAAGATCGACGCCATCGCTTACGATCCCGGCCTCCACCGTGTGTATGCTGATGAAGATGATGGGACTCATGTCTTCGTCGTCGATACGAAAACAATGAAGCAGATCGCCGCTATCAAGATCCCGGGGCATAAGCCGGAATACTTGGCGGTCGATCCGCAGACACACGAGCTGTATCAGAACATCGACAATCTTGGCGAAGTAGCTGTGATAAACTCAGATCAAATGAAAGTCACGAGGACATTTGAGACACCGGCGATCAAGCACAATCACCCCCTGCAGTATGATTCGTCGTATCACATCCTCATGGTGGGCGGGAAGAACGGAACGATAGCGAGCTATAACCGCGACGGCAAGCTATTGGGGACGGCGAGCATCCAGAAATCAGTCGACCAGTGCGATTACGATCCCGGAACACATTTGCTCGCCTGCGCCGGATCCGGCAAAGTCGTGGTCCTACAACTCTCAGCGCAAGGGGCGTTGTCGGTCACATCGAGTCTCGACGTCCCGGCGGGGGTGCACACCTTGGCATTTGACGACAAAACCGGACGCATTTGGATCGTGTGGTCTGAGGACAAAGGGGACTTCGTACAAGAGCTCGCGCTAAAAGTGTGACGTCAGATCGCACGCGATTAGCTCTCGGATGATACATCGTCGTCCATGGTTCGCGTCTGCGCGAGCGCTGATCTTGTGTTTGTTGTTCCTTGCGTGCGTTATCCCCGCAGGGCGCGCGACGGCGGGTCAGCCATTTGAGACGGACGACCCTGAGCCGGTTGCCTGCCATCACGTTGAGGTCGACCTGCAGTACTCGAGACAGAGCCCGAATCCAAGCACCGCTCCTTCCGTTGAAGTGGACTATGGACCGACCCAGAACATTGAGCTCTCGGTTGCCGCGCAGCCTGGAGAAACAGGCGTCGGCAGCGCTATCCGTTTCGTCACCGAGACGAAGAGTAAGCCGCAGGTAGGATTTCTTCCAGAGATCGTCTTCAAACGCGACGGCAGCAGCGAGTACTTCTTGCCGATATGGATTCAAAAACGCGTTGGGAAGTTCACGATTTACGGCGGCTCCGGCGTTTCCCAAACCTATGCCTCAAGCGGAGTCACCGTGCAATACCACGCGAATCACAACTCGAGTTACGGCATGGAATTCTATACCGACAATCCACTGACCGTGGGCGCTCAAGCCATGCCGCGATTCAATCTTGGGTACACTGGCCAGCTCGATGAAGCACACGCTGTTATGCTATCGGCAGGCCGCAATTTTGGTCCAGATCCTCGCTACACGTTCTACGTCGGGTACCAGGTGATCTTAGCGCCGAAGGGGCACGCGTCCAACTGTGGGGAGTGAGTCGGGTATATGTGCTTATTTGCACGTCACATCGTCGTTATTGCTGCCATTTATACCACCTGCGTTGCACTCACGAGTTGCGTGCGGCAGCAGGTGTCGATTTCGCGGCGGGCATCTTCGCCTTTGTTTGATTCCTTGACGAACGGCCGCGCGATCTTCCAAACCGGTCGCAATCTTGCAGGCAAGCAAATCGTTGCGCAGAGCACGCCGCTGTTCGGTCGGTGTTCAGCATGTCATCGAGCCGATGGCTCGGGCGGTAAGCATTTAACCGGAGGGGCGGTAAGCGCCGACTTACGTCACCATGCGCTTGTCACGGAGCAGCCGCATCCCTACAACCTCGCGTTGCTGGAGCGCGCGATTTCGACTGGTGTCGACAATGACGGCCATAAGCTTGACCCGGCGATGCCGCGCTGGCGGCTTTCGCGCCGCGACCTTCACGACGTTGCCGAATATGTGCTAACACAGCTGAAGTGAGCAAGAAAACGGGCGTCGGTTCTCTATCACACAACAAGGGTCGGGCGCAAGATCGCTGAAAACCACCTGCAACCCATGCAGGACGTTTACATAGTATCAGCCGTGCGAACGCCGATCGGACGGTTTGGAGGCATGCTCAAAGATCTTTCTGCGGTTGAGCTTGGCGCGCACGTGATGCGCGCCGCACTCGATCGCGCGGGAGTCGAAGGCAAGCAGCTGGATTTGTATGTCTTCGGCAACGTCCTGCGCGCAGGCCATGGGCAGCTCTTGCCGCGGCAGGCCGCAATCAAAGCCGGCATTCCCGAATCGGTTGACGGCTATGCAGTCGACATGGTCTGCTCCTCGGCCATGATGAGCGTAATCAATGGTGCGAACGCAATCCGGGTGGGTGACGCGGACATTGTACTTACCGGTGGGTTCGAGTCGATGACGCAAAGCAGCTTCGTGCTCTCGCAGCGGGCACGGTGGGGCTACAAGACATTGCTTGGATCGCCCGAACAGCTCATCGACACGCTTCAGTACGACGGCCTCACCGATCCGATCACCGGTGAAGCGATGGGTGCGGAAACGGACCGCCTGGCGCGTGAAAAGGGTGTCACCCGCGCACAGCTCGATGAAGTAGCGGCGGCTTCCCACGCGCGCGCAGCGCAGGCGACCAAGAAAGAAATTTTCGTACGCGAGATTGCGGCAATCGAGATCACGACGAAGAAGGGTAAAGAGAAAATCGATCAGGATGAGGGCATCAGACCCGATACCACAGTTGAGACCCTCGCCAAATTACGGCCGGCGTTTGCGGCAGACGGTCTGTTGACGGCTGGCAACTCCAGTCAGATTTCTGATGGTGCTGCAGCCGTTGTTTTGGCGAGCAAGAGTGCCGTTGATGCTCATAAGCTTCGGCCAATTGGCAAGATTCTCGGCGGATCTTGGGCTGCCGGCGCAACATGGCGATTTCCGGAAGCACCAATCCCAGCCGTGCGTAAGCTGCTCGAGAAATTGAAGATGAAGTTAAGCGATTTCGAGCTTTTCGAGAACAACGAAGCCTTCGCGCTCAACAACCTGCTCTTCGAGCGCGAGCTTGGTATTTCGCGCGATAAGCTTAACGTTCACGGAGGCGCGATTGCGCTTGGTCATCCCATCGGTGCTTCGGGCACCCGTCTTATGGTAACGTTGCTCAACGCTTTGCAAGAGCGGGACGCAACTTACGGCATCGCCGCATTGTGCCACGGCACAGGCGGCGGTACCGCGCTAGCCGTCGAGCGATTGTGATCCGAGCTGCCAGTTGTCGGACGCCGTCGCTGCCCGGCACTCTGCCGGATATTGTTATGTGCCGATGCCGCCACGGCCGATGTGGACTGCATATTTTACGATCAGCCGGTTAAGCGTGACCGACGAAGCCGGAGAGCCGAATGCCACAAACAATTCGTCGCCGGTGGGGAACCTGTCGTGGAACGATGCGGCGAAGTTGAGCCCGGGCTCGGCGAAGCCGCCGGTACCATTGATATATCGCAATCCAAGCGAGACGGTTGCATTCGCGCTAACGTTCTCAGCCAGCGAAATTCGCCGAAGCCACTGTCCGTCGCTTGGCCACACAAACGGGTGCTCATCGGTGCCGTCAACCTCTACCGATAGGTTGAACCGAGTGCCAATCTGGTGCGCTACCGACGAGCTCAACTGCTGAAGGTAAAGGTTCGCGTAAAGGTTCGGATACGGTCCGCAAAATATTGGATTCGGAGTTGTCTCCTCGGGCGGCACCGAGCAGAGCGTGGCAAAGGCTCCCCACGAGTACGACACCGAAACGGGGGAGGCCGTTTCTTGAGCGTAGCTCAACTTGATGTGTGTCTGATTATACGGCAGCGTCTGCGAATCGGTATATGCCGGATAGCCGTTGCTCGTTCTCTGCTCGCTGATCGATGGACCCATATCGAGCGTCATGAGATTTCTGAAATTCAGCGTTAGGCCGCCGACCAGTTGAGCGAAGCTTACTTGGCCTGAACGATCGAGGTCACGGTTTGCGCCAAAAAAGCCGGACCAATTCTTGATGGCGGCACCCTGGCTGCCGCTGGCGTTAAAGTCGCTATAAAAGCCGACACCACGCAAGTCGCTGATGAGCGTGAACCCGTCAACCGGACTGAAGTACGGCCCGATGTCATCATAGTAAACGTACACGTCGGAATACTGTCGCTCGCGCCCGATCGCGCCGCGGAAATTGTGGCCCAAACCGGGATCGGCGACATAGTCGCCTGACTCGCCTGCGTAGGTGAGATTCATCAGCCAACCGCTGATGCTTGACTGCTTATGCAGCCCGAATTCGTACGTATCGTCGCGGCAGGCGAGCAGGACGCCTGGGCAAGCCGTTACGCTAGACCCGTCCTGGGTGTGGTGCGCGAAGACGCCATCGGCGAAATATCGGAAATCTTGAGATGGCGAGCGGTGGTCGAATCCGAACGCCTGATCGGCAAAGCCCGGTCCGCCGATGTCGAGGATACCGATTGCGTTGGATCGCGTGGTGCCCTCGATCTTTCCGCCCCAATTGAACGTGCCGATGCTCGGGGAGTAAAACACCTCATCTTTTGTGCCGCTCACGTTGAAGTGAGCCCCGGGAGTTAGGTAGTTCGAACCCTGAGCGAAAAACGGCCGGTACTCATTGAGTACCCGCTGGAATTGTTGCGGTGCAATGGTCTGCTGGTCAAGTTCGACGTTAGAGAAATCGGGATTTCCGGTACCGACGAGGGCAAGGGTGTTCGTGAACGGGTACGTAACGTCGCCGCCGAAGTAGCGCGGTTTTTGGTAAACGAAGGTGCCGTCGGTCTGTTGAAACTGATTGCGGTCGGAACCCGCGCTTGCCAATCCAAAAACGTCTGCGTAAGGAAACGGTCGCATGGAACTGCCGCTGATGCGCAAACCTACCAACCCGGCCAGTAGCGGCTGTCATCGGGCCCTGGCATTCGCGGGTCGTACACCCAGGAGAACGTTTCTTCTTTAGCTGCGATGCGTCGCTGAAAATTGATGCGCCACGCACGCGGTCCCGAACGAAGCTCGCGAAGCGGAATTGCCATCTCCGCAGTCCATAGGCCCTGCCCGATGCTGGCCGATGCCTGCCAGGGCGGGTTGAAGCGATTCGATTCGGTCGATTCCTGGTAGCGAATGCCTCGCGGTGTCGTTTTGAACGAGTACACACGGGTTCCGTTGGCGCTCGTGTCAATGTTGATCTCAACCTGATCGTCGAGCTCCTCACCGACGCCGTTGGTGGTTTGATTTGCAGTAACAGGTGCTGATGTTTGAGTGCATACGAAGCCGATGTACAAATTCACGCTGTCGTAAAGAATGTAGGCCGTTGTCGCTTCCTCCGCAGACGCGGGCCGTCGCACCGTTAAATTGTAAAAATCATCGGCAACGACGCCTTGACGCCACTGCGAACTCACGACCTTTCCATTAAGCGTGATGGGGCCTGAAGCTGCCACTGCCGTAAAAGCTGAGGATTCATCCACAAATGCTGCGGCGATGGCCGGCGCAATGACCGCCAGGGCAGCCGCAAGTGCGGCGCACAGGCATCGGCACCGCGACCTCACCGTAAACAGCTGTCCGGAGGTGGGCAAGCGCTTAGACCCATCACTGCGGTGCGGGCCCCTGCGTGACTTGCACGAACGCATCCGGCCGAATCCACTTGGCAAAAGCCGCTTGTATTTGTGGCGCGCTGATGTCTGCATAGTGACGCGCAGCGATTGTCGGCTCGTCCAGCGGCAATTCGTCGACGGAACGGGTGAGCAGGCCGCGCGCAATGCTGTCTTCACTTGCCTCCCGCAAGGGAATCTCGCGCAGGAGCAAGGCTTTGGCAATCTGCAGCTCACCCGGCGTCACGGGCGCTGTCTGCATCGCCTTGACGTCGCGAACGATAATGCTGCGTGCCTTGCCGACGTTTGGCGGATCCGATCCGTACTCCACCGTGTAGGTCGCACGAGTCTTGCCGACGTCGAGGCTGTTGCTCACCGAGTATGCCAGTCCAGCCTCAGCGCGAACGTCTTTGTATAGCCTCGTTGCGTAAAACCCTCCGCCGAGGACATGATTGCCGACCACAAGCGCGTAATAGTCGGGATTCGAGCGCGTTATGGCGACGGTCTCAGCAAGCGTGACGTCATCCTGGAGCCGCTGTGCGTTTGGCACGTTGACCGAGGAGGCATCATTTGGCGGGACCGGAGGCAACATGGTCGCCGGCTTCGGTCCCGATGCCGTCCACCCACCGAACCACTTCGTAATGCTCGCGGTGGCTTGATCCGCCGAGACGTCGCCGATCACGACGATCGTCGTCAGGTCCGGCCGAAATGCCGCCGCGTAGTAATCCTTGACGTCAGCGAGGGTCAACTTGTTCACTGTGTCGGGCGTCGCTTCACGCTGCGACGGGTCGTTGCGAGGGTACAGAGCCGCATTGAGCGCGCGTTCCGCAAGATAGCTGGGCGTTGTAAGTCTGCCCTTGAGCGCAAATGCAGTCTGCTGCTGCACGATTGGGAAATTGCGCGCCGGGAGTGCAGGATGAAGCTCGTTGTCCGCCAGCAGTTCAACGCCCTTGTCAAAATTCGACGACAGGACGGAGAGCGAGAAATCCGTACCCGCGCTCTCGGACGCGGCGATGTCGTCGAGCGCGCTCTGGAAGGCGACCCGGTCGCGTGTCTGCGTGCCGAAGCTGAAGAGATCGTCGAGCACCGATGAGACGCCCTCTTTACCTGGCGGCGTTTGCAGATCGGAGTTTGATTTTACTCGGCCAAAGATAGTCACGGTTTTTGAGACTGTTGCGGGCTGCACGATGAGCACGATCCCATTCGGCAGCGTCGTCTCAAAAGGAGCGTTGGTTGACAGCGGCACGCTGACGTTCGCGAGCGCAGCTTGTGCCCAACTAGGGAGCTCGACCGCAACGGTTTGCTTCGGCGTGAACGACTCGCTGCCGCCGAATCCCCTGGTTGCTGCGGGCG
>Ga0102924_1002021_pt1 | contig 22633 bp, 22 predicted proteins | sample PaiPotPPM11metaG_FD_80116 | JGI IMG/M metagenome (GOLD analysis project Ga0102924, IMG submission 80116) | Iron sulfur acid spring bacterial and archeal communities from Banff, Canada, to study Microbial Dark Matter (Phase II) - Paint Pots PPM... ...
GCCCCGACCCGACCCAGGAGGTCGAGCGCGACACCTGGGCCGACGAGCCGCGCGCGGGCGAGCCCGATCCGACCCTGGGAGCCGCGGTCGAGGCGCCCGATCGTCGCTGGTCCCCCCGGCGCTGGTGGGCGAAGCCCCGCCACCGGGCCCTGGTCGCGATCGCGGTCTGCGGCGTCCTGCTCGGCGTCGCGGTCGGGCTCGCGTTCGCGGTCGGGAACCAGACCGTCGACACGAACCGGGTCGTCCCGGCGAAGCCGGCGGCCCGCCGCCAGCCGCGCCGGCTCACCGCCGCGCCAGCCACCGCGCCCGCCATCAGCCCCGACGACCAGCGCGAGATCGCCTACCTGAGCCAGCTCGAATCGGTCCTGCAGCAGGCGGCGGTCGGCCGCACCGTGCTCGTCGGGTCGCTGCGAGGCGCGCCGGCGACGTGCGCCATGCCGCCCGCGGCGGCTGCGGTGTTCGTCCGCTCGGTGGTCCAGAACCGCACCAACCTCCTCAACACCCTCGGGGCCCTGTCGCCCGCGCCGAACCCGGACTCCCAGCGGCTCGAGCAGCTGCTGGCGGCGGCGCTGCACGCGTCGTCGCAGGCCGACGGCGAGTACGCGGCGTGGCTCGACGCGAACGGTGCGACCGACCCGCAGTCGTGCTCGGCCAGCTCGACGCCGGCGATCGCGCTGTTCTGGAACAGCGCCCGGGCCTCAGATTCCACCGCGACGACGGCGAAGACCGCGTTCATCACTGCGTTCAACCCGGTCGCGGTCGCGTACTCGCTGCCGACGTGGACGGAGTCACAGTTCTGACGATCTGCGCCGCGCGGCGCGGCTTCGGCCATCCCGGCCCGGCTCAGCCGGACGCGGTGGCCCGGTCGAGCTCGGCGAGGTGCCGCTCGCGCTGAGCGTCGTCGAGGAACGACGCCGCGAACGAGTTGCGGGCCACCTGAACCATCTCGTCCCGGCCGAGGCCGAGCGCCTCGGCGGTCGCGGCGTAGTTGTCGCCGATGTACCCGCCGAAGTAGGCGGGGTCGTCGGAGTTGATGGTCGCGCACAGGCCGCGGGCGAGCAGCCGCCCGACGTTGTGGTGCGCGAGGTCGGGGAACACCCGGAGCTTCACGTTCGACATCGGGCAGACCGTGAGCGGCACCTGCTCGGCGACGAGCCGGTCGACGAGGGCGTCGTCCTCGAGGCACCGCACCCCATGGTCGACGCGCCGGACGTGGAGGAGGTCGAGGGCCTCGGTGATGTACGCGGGCGGGCCCTCCTCGCCGGCGTGGGCGACGGTCAGGAAGCCCTCGGCGCGGGCCCGGTCGAACACGGCCGCGAACTTCGACGGCGGATTGCCGACCTCGGACGAGTCCAGCCCGACCGCGGTGATGACGTCCCCGTGCGGCAGGGCGGTCTCGAGGGTCGCCATGGCCGCCTCGGCGCTCAGGTGGCGCAAGAAGCAGAGGATCAGCCGCCACGTGACGCCGAGGTCGCGCTCGCCCTCGGCCAAGCCGGCGGTGATGCCCTCGAGCACCACCTCGAACGGGATGCCCCGGTCGGTGTGGGTCTGGGGGTCGAAGAAGATCTCGGCGTGGCGCACCCCTTGCCCGGCCGCGCGCCCGAGGTAGGCGCGGGTCAGCGCGTGGAAGTCGCGCTCGGTCTGCAGCACCGTACAGCCGGCGTAGTAGATGTCCAGGAACGACTGCAGGTCCTCGAACACGTACGCGGCGCGCACCGCCTCGACGTCCGCGTACGGCAGGTCGACGCGGTTCCGTCGCGCCAGCTCGAAGAGGAGCTCCGGCTCGAGGGTGCCCTCGATGTGCAGGTGCAGCTCGGCCTTCGGCAGCGTGCGCAGCGTCGCGTCCATCGAGCATCCCTCCCGCGCCGGACGACCACCGGACACTACGCAGCCGGCGCGGGCGCAGGGGTCGACCGTGCGGCGGGGCGGGTGGCAGCATGCGACGCCGGCCCGCGGGAGCCGGCGAGGCATCGGGAGCCATGTTCGAGCGCCGTCGCGAGAAGAAGGCCGCCGAGAAGTATCAGGCCGCGCTCGCCCAGTGGCAGCACGAGCGCGACGGCCAGGCCGCCGCGCTCGCGCTCGCGCAGACCTACCGGGGCGAGCCGACGACCGAGCTCATGCTCCACCGCGGCGAGGCACTGGTCGCCAAGATCACGAACGTCGGCCTAATCGAGGAGCGCAAGGGCCCCGGCCGTTGGCAGGGTGGCTCGTCCGGCGTGTCGATCCCGGTCGGCAGCCTCGGCGGTCACGCCATCCGCTACCACGTCGGCGCGACGCGCGGTCACTACGTCCAGGGCACCCCGCACCCGACCGCGATCGACACCGGCACCGTCTTCATCACCAACCAGCGGCTCGTGTTCACCGGGCACGCCCAGACTCGGGAGTGCGCGTTCACGAAGCTGCTCGGGTACCAGCACGGGGCCGACGGGTCGACGACCCTGTCGGTGTCGAACCGCCAGAAGCCGGTCACCATCTTCCACGGGGCCGCCGTGAGCGGCTGGGTCCAGCTGCGGCTCGAGCTGGCGCTGGCCCAGTTCCGCGGCGAGGTGCCGGCGCTGGTGCAGCGGATCCAGGAGGGCCTGACCCGCCTCGACGCCGACAAGCCCCAGCCGCCGCCGCCCCCCGCCTGACCGGCGCGCGTCAGCGCTCGACGAGCGCGAAGAGGTGCTGCCCGTGTCCCATCGGGTCGGGCACCAGCCGGTGGAAGACGACCCGGTAGCCGGCCTCGCCGAGCAGGGTCAGGTTCGTCTCGGCGTCGAAGTGGCTCCAGAACATCGGCGTCCCGAGCCAGCTCTCGGGGTCGAGGTCCTCCGCCAGGTCGCGGGCGCCCAGGCAGAGCAGGGCGGCGCCGCCCGGACGCAGGACGCGCCGCAACTCGGCGAAGACGTCGGCGTGCTCGGACCGCGGGACGTGGATCACCGCGTAGAACGACACGACGCCGTCGAAGGCCGCGGCGGGGAAGGGCAGGGCGGTCAGGTCGGCGTGCACCACGGTCACCGTCGGGACGAGGCGACGGGCCAGCTCGAGCTGCGCCCGGGCGAGGTCCAGGCCGACGACCTCGAGCCCGGCCCGCCGGAGCCCCTCGGCCACCGGGACCCCGGCGCCGCAGCCGGCGTCGAGGACGCGGCCCCCCGACGGCACCCGGGCCACCAGCTCGGCTAGCAGCCGAACGTCGCCCGCGTCGCGCGGGCGGGCGGCCAGGTAGTCGGCCGCGATCCGGTCGTACCCGGCTCGCACGATCCGCCGCGGGTCCCGCACCCGCGCAGTCTCTCGAAACCGGCCCCCGGTGCCCCCGCGAATTGTCCAGGATGGAGGCGGGCGACGAGAGGAGCGTCGGTGCCGGAGGCGGTGGTGCGCGCGGGCAGGGTCGAGGACCTGGTCGCCATCAACGACATCTACAACCACTACATCCTCGAGACCGCGATCACCTTCGAGATCGATCCGGCGACGATGGACGCCCGCCGGGAGTGGTTCGGGCACTACGCGCCGACGGGGCGCCATCGGCTGTTCGTCGCCGCGGCCGGCGACGACGTGCTCGGCTACGCGACGAGCAGCGAGTACAAGGACCGCGCCGCCTACGAGACGTCGGTCGAGGTGAGCGTCTACCTCGATCCCGGGTCGGTGGGCCGGGGCCTCGGCTCCCGGCTCTACGCGACGCTGCTGACGGCCCTCGAGCCCGAGGACGTCCACCGCGCCTACGGCGGCGTCGCGATGCCGAACCCGGCGTCGGTCGCCCTCCACGAGCGGTTCGGCTTCCGCCTCGTCGCCTACTTCACCGAGCAGGGCCGCAAGTTCGGGCGCTACTGGGACGTCGCCCACTACGAGAAGGCGCTGTAGGCGCCGCTGCCGCTACCCGTCGGGCTCGGCGGCGGTGGCGGTCGCCCGCCGACGGGCCTGACCGGGCCCCGGGGTCCCGGTGAGCGTCGTCACCGGGTGGACCGGGAGCAGGACCGGGCTCCGGGGGCTCTGGTTGAAGTCGAAGTCGCTCGCCAGGTCCCCGAGGATCTTCACGTTCTCCCGGACCGTGGGGCGCGGGTCGGGCCGGCCGTCGGTGGCCGGGTTCAGGCGCTGGCCGCCGAGGAAGTCGTCCTCGATGAACTTCACGTAGGCGTCGAACGACAGGGTCTGGTGGTCGACGTAGCCGTGCTTGGCGTAGGGGCTGATCACGATGGCGGGGACCCGCAGCCCGTAGCCGTTGACGTCCACGGTCGGCGGCGCCACGTGGTCGTAGAACCCGCCCCAGTCGTCCCAGGCGAGGAAGATCGCGGTCGACTTCCAGTCCGGGCTCCGCATGACCGCGTTCACGAGGCTGGTCACGTACGCCTGGCCGGCACTGACCGCCGCCGGCGGGTGCTCGCTCACCGCGCCCGACGGCACGACCCACGACACCGCCGGCAGCTTCCCTTTGCTCGCCGACGAATAGAAGTTCGCGACCGACTGGACGTTGCCGAGCTGGCCGTCGTTGCGCACAGTGTCGAAGGAGGGCAGCGGGTTCCAGATCCCGGGCGTCTTGGCGTTCTGGCGGCGCGGCGCGCAGGAGATGGAGGAGTCGTTGCGGCAGTCGGGCTCGGTGCCGGCGACGACGTAGTAGCCCCACGAGACGTTGTCCTTGTGCAGCAGGTACGTGAGGTCGGTCCAGGCGTAGATCGGCGGCGGGCCGCCACCACCCCGGAAGTCGGCCGGGAGGCCGGGGGACTGCAGCGCGTTCACGCAGCTCGACGGCTGGTTGTGCTGGGTGCAGCTCGCCGACCACTCCGAGACCTGGAACAGGTGCTCGGGCAGGCTCCACGACGCGTTCGGCTCGAACATGCGGTCCTGGAGCACGAAGTTGTTGGCGTAGCTCCAGTAGTTCGGGATGTCGCCCTGGGTGTGGTACCCCATGACGTCGGGCTGGGACGAGTTCGTGCAGGCCGGGTTGGTCGTGTTCAGGCAGCCCCGCCGGCCCTTCGCGGCCTCGTTGACGAACCCGTCCATGCGGCCGCCGTTGATGTCGGCGGTGGCGTTGCTCTGGCCGTGGGGACCACCGCCGTTCACGTCGGCGTGGTCGACGAACGGCCGCACGCACGGTCCGGTCGGCCCGTTCGGCACGCAGGTGGTCGGGGTCCCGTTCTGCATCGGCAGCCCGTCGGCGCCCGGGTAGGTGCCGAAGTAGCTGTCGAAGGACCGGTTCTCCTGCATGATCACGACGACGTGCTTGATCTTGTGGAGGCCGCCGGCCGCGGTCTTGGTCGCCGCCTGGGCGCTCGAGCCTGAGCTGCCGCAGGCCGTCACGCCGAGCATCGCGGCGGCGGCCGCCGCGATGCCGAGCCGGACCCGGTTCTTGCCTTGCACCACGTTGGTTCTCCTCGTCGCGTCCGCCGGTGACACTGGCACGGACGGGCTCGCCGGTGGCGCGGTTCGTGTTAGGCGTCGGTTAGGGCACGCCGCTCGTCAGGCGGGGTGGGCGCAGGCCGCGGCGGCCGCCGGCCCGGCCTCGTACAGGGCGACGTGGTCGGCGAGCGCGACCCGCCCCAGGCCCGGGCCGTGCAGCGTGCGGTCGGTGAGCAGCCCGGCGTCGGCGTGCCGCTGCCCGGCGAGGCGGCCGGCCGCGCAGACGAGCCCGGCGTCGGTGAGGGCCCGCATCCGGCGCGCCTGGAGGTCGTCGTGCACGAAGAACCGGGTCCAGGCCTGGCGCGCCACCGAGTACGTCGCGTGGTCGAGGTAGCCGGCGACGCCGACGGCGGTGAAGTCCTCGCCCGACGCCACCCGGTCCGACAGGTGGTGGGCGCGAGCCGCGTCGGCGAGGGCTCGGTCGGGTGAGAACGGGTGGACCGTCGCGCTCGGGTACACCGCGAGCGTGGCCGCGACCTGGACCGCGAGCACGGCGACGACAATCGCCGGCAGCCGGCCCGCACGCGCGCCGCGCCCCGGTGGCCGAGGGTCGGCCGCGCCGCCAGGGCCGACGCCGGTCTGGGCCAGCCAGACCGCGGCGAGGAACACCAGGAAGACGGTGCCCGCGTACCGGGCGTGGTCGGGCAGCACGACGACCACGAAGAACACCTCCGCCGCCGCGACGCCGAGCAGCCAGCAGCGGCGGGCCAGCGGGCTCCGCAGCGTGACCGCGACCGCGACCACGAGCACGATCGAGGCGGCGACCTCGACCCACGCCGCGCCGGGCAGGCGGTCGAGCAGCTGGGTGTTCCATCCCCCCAGCCGGGCCGGCAGTGGCACCAAGGCCCGCCACACGCCGCCCGCGGCGTGGAGCACGCGGGTGGGACCGGCGACGCCGACCGTGGCCAGGTTGCCCAGCCCGGGCGTGAACTCGTGGAAGTCCGACGGCGGGAGGCAGGTCAACGCGGCACCGATCGCGGCCAGCAGGCTTCCGAGCACGAAGCGACGGCGCCCCGGGCTCGGGTGCCCGTCCCCGCTGGCGCGGCTGGCCACCGCGACCGCGAGCACCGCGGCCACCAGCGCGCCGGCGACGCTCGTCCAGGCCAGCAGCACGGCCGCGGCCAGCGCCGCGCTCCACGCCGGCCGGGGCCGGGCGACGAGGACGAGGACGGTCACGAGCGCGAGCGCGCCGAGTCCGTACGAGCGGCTGATCACGCCGTACTCGAACGCGAGGAAGTAGCCGGTCACCGCGCCGATCCGCCCCGGCACCGAGAACGGGGCCCGGAGCAGCACGAGCCCCGCCGTCGCCGTCATGACGACCAGCTCGAGTGCCTGCATGGCGCGCGGGTCGCCGGTGAACCGGGTCAGGACGTACAGGACCAGGTACCAGGCGATCGGGTGGCCTTCGTACCGGAGGTTCGCGTGGAGCCCGCCGAGGGAGTGGCTGGCCCGGGCGATGTTCCAGGCCTGCAGCTCGTCGAACCACATGACGTGCTGCCAGAGCCCGACTGCGCTGAGCCCCGCGTAGGCGGCCAGGACGCCGCCCAGCAGCAGGGCCCGGCGGCGGCCGACGCGGTCCGCTCCGGCCGGGTCGGCGCCACCGACCGAGGACCGCTCGAGACCCGGCGCGGCTCGGGGGGCCGGAGGCGCGGCGGTCGAGGCCGGAGCTAGGGCCCGGGCCATCGCGGGCGGCCCAGCCGGGAAGCCGAATCAGGGCCGGGAGTCACCCCGCGGGGATCGACCGGCCGGCGCGGGGGCTGAAGGACCGCGGGGAACGCTCAAGTTTTCGAGCCGCCGGGACGATATGTCTGCCTGCGGGGAGGGCTTTCCGGGAGGTCGTGGGCTATGGACACGAATCCGACCGGAAGGACGGGGCAACCTGATGAACTTCTTCGTACTGCGTAGCTGGCTGCAGGCCAAGCTCGGTCGTGACGAGCGGGGTGCCAACCTCGTTGAGTACATCCTCCTCGTTGCGCTCATCACGCTGGCCGTGATCGCGGCCGTGGTCTTCCTGCGCGGCCAGGTGAACAGCCAGTTCAACAACGCTGGTAGCCACCTGAGCCAGGGCTCGTAAGGCCACCTGCTCCGGGTCGGCCGTGCCATCCGGCACGGGCGACCTGAACGTCTCGACGCTGGCCGCCCTTCGGGGCGGCCAGCTCGCGTCCGGAGCCAGAAGTCGATCACGCTCGCTGCGCTTCGGCGTCTCGGTGGGATGTGAGTCCAGGCCGGGGGGACCGGACGACCGTGGTGAGCCGCCGCGCCGCGACGAATCGCTCGCGGCCCGGGCTGGCGCCCCGGGGCCTGTCGGCGCTGCGCTGGGTCGCCGAGCAGCGGGCGGTGCGGCTCGACGTGCTCGCCCACGTCCTCGATCCCGCCGAGCCGTACTCACCGGCTCGGACCCGCGCCGTGGTTCGCAGCTGGCAGCGACGCGGCCTCGTCGAGTGCCGACGCCTGCTGTTCGGCACCAGCCCGCTGGTGTGGCCCACCGCGGCCGGGCTGCGGGCGTCGGCCGTCCCGTCCCGCGCCGCGCCGCCGCCGCTCGGCCTGCTCGCCCACCTCCATGCCCTCTGCCTGGTCCGCCTCGGTGTCGAGCGGCTCGGTGGCGCGTGGACCAGTGAGCTGCACCTCGCCCGCGCCCGCTGGAGCGCGGACGCGCACGTCGCCGACGCGGTGGTCCGGACCGGCCGGGGCGAGGCGGCGGTCGAGGTCGAGCTCACGCCGAAAGGCGCGTCGCGACTGCGCCTGATCGTCGACGAGCTCACCCTCGACCACGAGCACGTCGTCTACGTGGTCGCCGGACCGCGGGTGCGCACCGTGGTCGAGCGGGCGGTCGACGACCTGGGTCGCCGACGACAGGTTTCGATCACGAATCTGGGCTCGTTCGCTCTGCCGACGTTGGCGCGCTGATGCCCGAGCCCGACGATCCGCTCGAACGGCTCGGGGCCGGCGCGCTGGTCCTGCTCGGGGCGGTCCTGCTCGCGCCGGTGGTCGTCGTCGCCGGTCCGCTGGCCGTCGTCGTGGACCGGCGCGGCTGGCGGCGCTGGCCGGCCACGGTGGCGGGGCTCGTCCTCAGCTCGGCGCTCGGCCTGGCCGGCGCCGGGGCCGCCTACGGCCGCGTGCTCGCCCGGCTGGCCGCCGGCATCGCGCCCGCGGTCCCTGACGTCCTGTTCGGCGTGGCCCTGGGCCTCGCGCTCGGCACCGCCGCCGGACCCGTCGGCCAGGCGCTCTGGCGCGCCGGTGACGAGCACGAGCACCACCGGCGCGCCAGCGAGCGGAGCCGGCACCGTCGCGCGGTGGCCCAAGCGGACCGGACCCTGCGACGACGGCGGTGGTTGACGCCGGCGGGCCAGACCGTCCTCGGGGTGCGCCTCGACGGCCGCGCCGGCACCGGATTCGGCCGCCGGCCGCCGGTCGTCGCGGTGCCGAACGCCACCTGGCAGCGTCAAGCGCTCGTGGTCGGCGAGACCGGCAGCGGCAAGACCATGACCGCGCTCACGGTGGCCAGCGAGGCGATGCGAGCCGGCTGGGACGTGTACTGGGTCGATGGCAAGGCGGACCCCGAGGTCGCCGAGCGCTTCGCCGCGCTGGCCCGCCGTTGGGGCGTTCCCGCCCGGGACGGTTCGCGCGACGCCATCGACGGCTGGCGGGGCGGTGCCGAGAGCATCGTGAACCGGCTGCTCGCCACCCAGCGGTTCACCGAGCCCTACTACGCCGGGATCGCCCGCAACGTGCTGCGCTGGGCGGTCGGCGGCGAGCCGCCGTCCAGCTTCACCGAGCTGGTGCGGCGGATGGACAAGCGCGAGCTGCGACGGCAGTGGGGCGAGGACCCGTGGGAGGCGGACACCATCCGCCGGCTCCCCACGCCCGAGCTCAACGGTGCCCGGTACCGGTACGAGGGGGTCGCGTGGGCGGTGGGCACCGCGCTCGACGGCGACTGGTCCTACGAGGACGTGCCGGCCGCGTACGTCCCCGTCGGCCGGCCCGAGCACCGCGACCAGGCGGCCGAGATCGGCGCCTTCATGCTCGAGGACCTGCTCCACTGGGCGATGGCGCGCAAGCCCCGGCACCGGGACGCGCTCGTCGTGATCGACGAGTTCTCGAAGCTCGCGGCCCGGCCCGACGCCGCCGTCGACCTCGTCGAGCGGGTGCGCTCGTTCCGGGTCGGCGTCGTCCTCATCGGCCAGACCTGGGCCAGCCTCGGGAGCACCGACACCGTCCGCGAGCGGTTGGCCGGCACCGTCGGCACGATCCTCGTCCACCGCCTGAAGGCCCCCGAGCGCCTGGTCGCGCTGGCCGGGACCGAGTGGGCCCTCGAGCGCACCGAGCACCTCGCCGGGCTCGCGCCGACGGGACGGGCCAGCCAGCGGCTCGGGCGGCGCTTCGTCGTCAGTCCCGACGACGTGCGCGCGCTCGGCTGCGGCGAGGCGTTCCTCGTCACCGCCGACGGCGCGGTCCGGCTGCGGGTGCGGCCGCCCGACGGCGCGGCGGCCCGGAGGGCAACGAGGCCCTGACCGGCGGGTACCGTCGGGCGCGACGCCGGACCGTCGGCGTCGAGACCCACGCCCGCGAGGCCCCGGGGGTGCGCCATGCCCATGCGCGAGGACTGCCGGCACTTCGAGAGCCGGAGCTACGACGACGGGGAGGTCGCGCGCTACTGCGTGCTCGGGCTGGCGCCGGAGCAGCCGTGGCGCTGCCCCGACCACTGCCCGAAGTACGAGCCGTCGCTGATCGAGGGCGGCTTCACGGTCGGGTCGCTGGCGAGGCCCCCGGTGGAGGACGAGCCCGACGAGCGGCCGGACGACGCCGCCGCCCTGCTCGAGGACGCGGAGGCGATCGTCGAGGCCGCCGAGCACGACACGATCATCGAGCTGCAGCGCCAGGAATCGGCCGGGTCGCGCAAGTGGTGGCAGGTCTGGAAGCGGCGTCCCCCCGACGACGACGACTTCCGGCTGAGCCAGCGCTGACGTCGCCCCCGGGGCGCCCGGACCGCAGCTCGGCGCGGGCGGTCTCGTTCCGGCCGCTTACCCGCGCCGACCTCCCCCAGCTGCGCGACTGGCTGAACGAGCCGCACGTCGCCGCGTGGTGGGGCGTCGGCACCGGGCCCGACGGAATCGGCGGCGCCGGCGCGGACGCCGCGACGCTCGAGCAGGTCGCGGCCGAGTTCGACGATCCGATCGAGGGCCGCGACTCGACGCGTTGCTTCGTGATCGTCGTCGGCGGGACGGCGGTCGGCCTCATCCAGTGGTACCGGCTCCGCGACGAGCCCGACTACGCGGCCGAGATCGGCGAGGCCGACGGTGCCGGCGTCGACCTGCTCATCGGCGACCCCGATCAGGTCGGGCACGGGTTGGGGAGCGAGGTCATCGACGCCTTCGTGGCGTCGGTCGTCTTCGGCGAGCCGGGCGTCGACCGGTGCGTCGCCGGTCCCGACGTCCGGAACGCGCGCTCCATCGGTGCCTTCCAGCGGGCCGGGTTCCGCTGGATGCGCGACGCGTCCGTCACCGGTGAACCCGCCCCCGAGCACGTGATGGTCCGGGACCGGCCCGGGCCCGCGCCGCTCAGGCCCCGGTCGCCCGAAGCCGGTTGACGACCGCGCCGACGATGGCCGGCGCCTGGCTCAGGTCGGTGTCCTGGTTGGTGAGGTTGAAGCCGACCAGGGCTCGCCCGACCCGCACCACGTCGATGTCCAGGACCGCCGTCACCGGTGCGCCCGACACGTCATGCGCCTGCAGCGAGACCTGGTAGGCGACGAGGTCGGCACCGGTCCCCGACAGGTTCGTGATCGGCGTGACCGCGGCCTGGGCGCCCTTCCCGCCCCCCTTCTTGGCCGCGTTGACCAGACAGGTCGTCACGGCCGCCGGGCGGAAGCGGTTCAGCAATCTCGCCGCCGCGCCGCGGTCCGGGAACGCGTACACGGCGTCCGACGCCGACGCGAGCTCGTGGGGCGAGCGGGGGTCGGTGAACTGCGGTGACAGCTTGTGCGGCGCGGCCCCTCGGAGGGCATCGATGGTGCTGACCAGCTGCGTGCACCCCGGGATTCCCCGGTACTCGCCCGCCCCCGGGTCGGCCTGCTTCGAGCGCTTCCATCCCGCCGGGACGTCGGCCCGAGTGAGCAGGCCCGCCGCGTAGATCGCCGAGTTGGACGGCGCCCGCACCCGCGCCGCAGCCGGGCCGACGAGCCCGCCGACCACGAGCACGCCGACGAGCGGCGCGACGATCCGCGCCGGGATCCGGGTGCGGGGTCGGCGGGCTATGACCGACGCATCAGGCGTTGGCGACCCGGTTGACGACCGCGTTCACGATCGCGGGGGCCTGCGGCAGCCGGGCGTCCTGGTTGGCGAAGTCGAAGCCGAGCACGGCCCGGCCGACCCGCACCACCACGATGTCGAGGAGTGCCGTCACCTGCCCGCCCGACTGGTCGGTCGCGTGCACGGTGACCTCGTACCCGAGCTGGTCGTCACCGGCACCCTGCAGCGCGCTGCTGATGTCGGCCACGTCCGCGGTCGTCTGGGGGCCACCGCCCTTCTTGGCCACCTGGGCCAAGCAGTTCGGCGCCGGCGCGGCCTTCAGGGCGTTGACGGCCTTGCTCGCGGCCCCGGTGGACTTGAACACGTAGACCGTGTCGGCAGCCGACGTCAGCCGATTCGGCGAGGTGTCGTCGGTGAAGGTCGGCGACAGCTTGCGCGGCCCGCCCTTGCGGAGGCCGTCGATGGCGCTCACCAGCTGCTTGCACGCCGAGATGCCGCGGTAGTCCTTCGCTCCGCTGTCGGCCTGCTTCGACGGCGTCCACCCGGCGGGGACGTCGCTGGCGGCGATCAACCCGGCCGAGAAGATGGCCTGGTTCGACGCTGCCGCGTGCACCCCGGCACCGGCGGGGCTGACGAGGGCGGCCGTGAGCAGCAGGCCGACCAGGGGAGCGATCGTTCGCGCGAGACGCATTCGGGTGGGGTTCCTCTCTCGGGTCCGGTCGCCCAGGCGGACGAGCGGCGACACGCTAGTGCGGACGCCGCCGCCGGCCCGGCATCTCAGGCCTTGCGGCGCGGGACGGCGACGGCCGACCGGAAGGCGGCGACCCGGTTCGCGGCCTCTACCACCACCCAGCCGCCGCCGACGTTGGCGGTCGGGAAGTGCTGGCTCGAGTCGAGCCCGACCGGGTGCCGGGCCACGACGCGCCCGGTGGCCGGGTCGAGCCCGTAGACGACGCCGCCCGAGGTGTCGACCGACCACACCGAGCCGTCGCCGACGGTGACCGGCCCGTCGGTGCTCGCGTCGGCGGTCCACCCCCTTCGCAGCCGGGGCGGGCTGGTGCTGCGGTCGATCACGATCTGCTCGGTGCCGTCGCGGCAGGCGACGAACACCGAGGTGCCGAGCAGCGCGTTGGAGCCGTACGCCTCGCAGGTGTCGAGCGCGGCCAGCGGGGTGTGGCGGTCGGTGCCCCCGAGTGGGCTGCCCGCCAGCAGGTAGGCGTGGTGTGGCTTGCCGAGTATGAACACCTGCCCGTCGCCCACCAGCACCGGCGCCGTCGAGCCGAGGTCGAGGTCGCTGGCGTTGTCGTCCTGGATCGTCGGCGACTGGAACTCGTCGGTCGGCGCGCCGAGCGCGGCGGGCAGGCGCAGCACCGCGTCGCTGTGGTCGGTGGCGGGGGGCGGTGGGGCGTTGAAGCTGTTCCCCGTCGACACGAGGATCGACCCGTCGGTGTCGACCGGCGGCGGGGCGGTCGCCCACACCGCCGCGGCGCGGTTCCCGTTGCCGCTGCTGGCGAGCTCGGTCGTCCCGGCGACGCCGCTGCCGTCCTCCTTGGCCGCGACGATGAACCCGTGGTAGTCGCCGCAGTCGCCGTACAGGCCGCCGAAGCCGACGTACACGTTGCCGTTGGCGACGGTGAGCCCGGCCCGCTGCTGCTCCAGCTCGGGGTGGGTCATGGCCGGCGGGTCGATCGGCGTCGGGCCGACGACGACCCGGCCCGTGTCGGCGTCCACGCCCACGAGCTCATGGACCGGCGTCCGCCCGCTGGCGGGCAGGACCTCGGCGACCGCGAACACCCGGGCCGGGTTGGTGGCGGGGTCGACGGCGAGCGAGCTCGTGATCCCAAGCGGGTCGATGTCGCCGCAGTGGGTGGCCGACGGCGACAGCTCGGCGATGACGGCGTGCGGCACCGGCTCGCCCAGGTGCTGGGGTCCCCACACGATGTGGCCGTCGCGCAGCGAGAGCCCGTACAGCGAATCGTGCTCGGTCCCGACCACGACCGTCCCGCCCACGATGGCCGGGCGCCCCTGGATGATCCCGTCGAGCGCCGGCGACCGCCAGGAGGTGGCCGGCTTCCGCGGCGCGGCCGTCGCGGGCGAGCCCGGCAGCGTCGCGAGGACGGCGGCCGCCGCGAGCACGATCCCGATGCGGCGTCGCCGGTGCACGGCGGCAGGGTACGACCTCGACTACCGGCGGACGGATCGACCCCGCCCCGCTCCTGGCTGCGATCACGCGGCGCACCCGAGCGCTAGCGTGGGCGGCCCGTGGTCCCCGAGCTTCGAACCGACCGCGTGCTCTTGCGCGCCTGGCGGCCGGAGGATCGCGAGCCGTTCGCGACGCTGAACCGTGACCCCGAGGTCGTGGAGTTCCTCCCGGGCCCGTTGGACCGCGAGTCGAGCGACGCCCTGGCCGCCCGCTGCGAGGCCCACTTCGACCGGGAGGGCTTCGGGCTCTGGGCGGTCGAGATCCCGGGCGTCGCGCCGTTCGTCGGGTTCGTCGGCTTGAGCCGGATCGTCTTCGAGGCCGCGTTCACCCCCGCGGTCGAGGTGGGCTGGCGGCTGGCCCGGCCGGCGTGGGGGCACGGCTATGCGACCGAGGGCGGACGAACGGCGCTGCGGTTCGGGTTCGAGGTCGTCGGCCTCGACCAGATCGTGTCGTTCACGACCGTTCGCAACGTCCGCTCGCGCGCGGTGATGGAGCGCCTCGGGATGCGCCACGACCCCGCGGACGACTTCGAGCACCCGTTGCTGGCCCCGGAGAGCCCGCTGCGCTCCCACGTCCTGTACCGGCTGGATCGCGCCGGCGCGAGACCCGGCTGAGCCGACCCGGTCCACGCGTCGTCCTGGCATTCCGCGTCACGCCGCGGGGCCGCCGGTAGTTTCGACCGTCGTGAGCGACCGCTCGGCGTTGACGATCCTGGACCGCTGCGTGCGCGGCCTCGGCGGTGAGGAACGGGCCGGGCAGCGGGAGCTCACCGCCGCCGTCGCCGAGGCGCTCGAGGGATCGCACCACCTCGTCGCGGAGGCCCCGACCGGGTCGGGCAAGAGCCTCGCCTACCTCTCGGCGCTGGTGGCGTCGGGGCGGGTGGCGGTCGTCGCGACCGCGACGCTGGCGCTCCAGGACCAGCTCTGGCGCAAGGACTTGCCGCTCGTCCGCGAGCACGGCGGCGTCCCGTTCGAGGCCGCGGTGCTGAAGGGCCGCAGCCAGTACCTGTGCCTCGCCCGGCTGCGGGCCGCGGTCGGCGGCGAGGCCCTCTTCGACGAGCGACCGGGCCCGTTCTTCGCCGCCCAGCTCCGGACCCTCGAGCGGTACGCGGCGCGCACCGAGACCGGCGACGCGGCCGACCTCGACGACCTGCCGCCGGAGGCGTGGCGAGCGGTGAGCTGCGGGCCGAACGAGTGCCCGGGCGCGTCCCGGTGCCCGGAGGGCGGCGAGTGCTTCGCGGAGCGGGCCCGGGTGGTCGCCGACGGCGCCGACCTCCTCGTCGTCAACCACGCCCTCTACCTCGCGCATCTCGCCGCCGGCGGCGGCGTCCTCCCCGCGCACGACGTCGTCGTGTTCGACGAGGCGCACGCGCTCGCCGACGTCGCGACCCGAGCCCTCGGCGCCGAGGTCGCGCCGGGCGGGCTGCGCCAGCTCGGGGCTCGGCTGCGGTCGGCGGGCGCGGCGGCGGCCGACGCCGACGGCCTGTTCGAGGTTGCGGACCGGCTCGAGGACTGCCTCGGCGAGCTCGACGGCCGGGTCGACCCGACCGACGGCCGACTGGCCGGGGTCCTGGCCGCCGCCGCCGAGCGGATGGCAAGCGCGGCGGCGTCGCTGCCGAAGGACTCCACCGAGCCGCGCCAGGCCCAGACCGCGAAGCTCGCGTCGGCGCGTGTCGAGGCGCTGCGGCACGTCCAGGCCCCCGCCACGGGTGAGGTGGCGTGGGTCGAGGGTGGCGAACGGCCCGTCTTGCGCCTGGCGCCGGTCGCGGTCGGCCCCCGGCTGGCGCCTCGACTCTTCGAGCAGCTCCCGTGCGTGCTGACCTCGGCGACGCTCGGCCCGGGGTCGCGCTTCGAGCCGCTCGCCCGTCGCCTCGGCCTGGATCCCGAGGCGGAGCCCACCTCCAAGCTCGGCTACGCGGCGGCGCGCCTCGACAGCCCGTTCGACGTCCGCGCCCAGGCGCTGCTCTACGTGCCGCGGTCGCTGCCCGATCCGCGCCAGCCCACCTGGGCCGACGCGGCGGCCGAGGAGCTGGCGGCGCTGGTGGACGGTGCCGGCGGCCGGGCGCTGGTCCTGTGCACCTCGCGCCGGTCGGTCGAGCGGTTCGCGACGTCGCTGCGGGCGAGCACGACCCACCCGGTGCTGGCCCAGGGCGAGGCCGCGAACGCGCAGCTGCTCGAGCGGTTCACGGCCGAGGAGACGTCGTGCTTGGTGGCGACGCGCGCGTTCTGGCAGGGCGTCGACGTGCCCGGCCCGTCGTGCGTCCTCGTCGTCATCGACCGGCTGCCGTTCGCGCGTCCGGACGACCCGCTCGAGCAGGCCCGCCGGGAGGCGGTCGAGGCCGCCGGCGGCTCGGCGTTCCGCGACGTCGACCTCCCGGCGGCGGCGCTCGTGCTCGCCCAGGGTGCGGGCCGCCTGCTGCGCCGGTCGACGGACCAGGGCGTGGTGGCGGTGCTCGACTCCCGGCTCGCCACCGCCGGCTACCGGCGCGCGCTCCTGGAGGCGCTGCCGCCGATGCGCCGCAGCGTCGACCGGGACGAGGCGATCGCGGTCCTGGCCGCCGCCGGCTCGCCGCAACCGGTGAGTCTCACAGCGTCTTGACGGAACGGGTCACGCGCCGATCCGGCTCGTAGCCGAGCGCGGCCCAGCACGCGACGGCGTCGGCGTGGTCGTGGACGACGAGCGCGCTGATCCGGCGGCCCCCGGCGGCGCGGAGCCGGCGCTCGGCGTTCTCCACGAGCGCGGTCGCCACTCCGCGCCGGCGGTGCTCGGGGTGCACGGCGAGCCGGTAGAGGTTGGCGCGCCAGCCGTCGAAGACGGCGACGACCGAGCCGATGACGGCCGCGTCGTCGGTCTCCGCCACCAGCAGACCCTCGGGCGCCCGGGCGAGGAGCAGCTCGAGGGCGGGCCGGTCGTCGGTCGCGCTCGGAACCGCGTCGGCGACCCGCCACAGCTCGAGGACCGCGGCCGCGTCGCCGGTCCCGGCCGGGCGGACCCGGTACGGCACCGGCGCCTCAGCGACCGGCCGGGGACGGGCTCGGCTCGTGCCGCCAGTGGGCGGGCGTGAACCCGTGGGCGAGCCGGTGGATCCGTCCCTCGTGCCGGGCGCGGCGCCGCCCCCACAGCGCGGGGCCGACGGCCAGGAACGAGAGGCCGGCCCCGAGGAGCATGACCGCCTGCAGTCCCTTCGAGAAAGCGTCGTCGACGATCGACGTCACCTGCGCCTGCCCGGGCGCGGCGAGCTTCCTCAGCTCGGCGCGCGCGTCCTGGGAGCCGGAGAGCAGCGACGCGATGTCGTGGCGCTGCGTCGCGGTGACCGGCGCCGGCCCGTTGGCGACATCGACGCGGCGGATCACCTCGTGGTTCTCGAGGCCGCGGAACAGCGCCACCGACAGCGCCAGCCCGACCACGATCCCCATCAGCCGCGCCGTCTGCAGCACGCCGGACGCGACGCCCGCCTTCTCGTCCGGCATCGACTCCATGCCGGCTGTGTTCGAGATGTTGTACGCGAAGCCCTGGCCGAGCCCAGCCACGACGAGCCCGGCGATGACGACGAGGACCGCCGAGGACGCGTCGAGGAACGCGAACACGAGCATCCCGGCGCCCACGCCGGCCATGCCGACGGCCATGAGCGCCTGCGACCCGTACTTGGGGATGAGCCGCCCGCCGATGGGCGACAGGACGACGAGCGGGACGCTGAAGGTCAAGAAGATGAGCCCGGCCGTGATCGGGTCCTTGAGCAGGATCTCCTGCAGGAAGAGGGTGAGGAAGAAGAGGATGGCGCCGAACTGCCAGTTGCCGAGGAACGCGACCGCCGAGGCGCCCGCGAACCGGGGGTCGCGGAACAGCGAGAACTCGACCAGCGGCGGGTGCCGCCGGGGTCGCAGCTCGAGGACCGCGAAGGCGGCGAGGATCAGGACGCCGACCGCGATCCCGCCCGCGACCAGTGGTGACGACCAGCCCGACTGCGCGCCCTGCTGGAGCCCGTAGATCAGGGGCACGAAGCCGAGGGTCAGGGTCGCGAACCCCGCCCAGTCGATCCCGCCGGTGAAGGTCTCGTCGCGCGATTCCTCGACCGCGGCGAGCGTGAGGAGGATCACGCCGACGCCGATCGGCACGTTGATGAAGAAGAACCAGCGCCACGACGCCAGCTGGGTCAGGAGCCCGGCGACCATGGGGCCGACCGCGGAGCCGACCAGCCCCACTCCCGACCAGATGCCGAGCGCCCTCGGCCGGTCCTCGGGCGCGAACGCGTTGTTCACGATCGACAGCGACGTGGTGAAGATCACGCCGCCCCCGAGTCCCTGCACCGCCCGGGCCACGATGAGGAAGATGTCGTCGGGCGCGAAGCCGCACGCGATCGAGCCGGCGACGAACAGCGCCACGCCGACCAACGCCACCTTGCGCCGCCCGACGATGTCGGCGAGCCGGCCGACGGCCACCATCGGCGACACGAACGCCAGCAGGTAGACATTCACCGTCCAGGCCAGCGTCTCGGTGGACGCGTCCAGGTCCTTGCCGATCTGGGGGAGGGCGACGGTGAGGCCGAAGAAGTCGAGGGTGAGCAGGATCATGATCCCCGACATGGCGACGACGACCCACCAGCGCCGGTTCTCGTCGGTGATCCCGAGCCGCATCCGTTGCGCAGGCTATCGACGACGGCCGCGCCGGCCGGTCATGGTCGATCGGGGGCCCGCGGGCACTACGCTGACGCAGCCGTGACGACCGACACCGCCGGACGGACGCTGCGGGAGCGGGCGGTCGACGTCGCGAACCGGGCCGGCGAGAAGCTGCTCCGCTGGCTCGACCGCTACTTCGGCCGGCACTCGCTCGTCGGCGACCGGACGTTCTTCGACCTGGCCGACTTCCCGTGGGTGGCGACGATGGAGGCCGGCTACCCGCGCATCCGGGCCGAGCTCGACGAGGTGCTGCGCTACCACGCCGACCTGCCGAACTTCCAGGACATCTCGACCGACCAGTACCAGCTGACGGACGACGACCGGTGGAAGACGTTCTTCTTCTACGGCTACGGCTTCACCGCCGGCAAGAACGTCGAGCGCTGCCCCGAGACGGCGCGCCTGCTGAACCAGATCCCGGGCATGACGACCGCGATGTTCTCGATCCTGTCGCCCCACAAGAAGATCCCGCCCCACGGCGGGCCCTACAAGGGCGTGCTCCGGTACCACCTCGGGCTGCTCGTCCCGACGCCGGCCGAAGCGTGCGGGATCCGAGTCGGCGGCGACGTGCGGCACTGGGCGGAGGGCAAGGGCCTCGTCTTCGACGACACCTATGAGCACGAGGCCTGGAACGACACCGACCGGGTCCGGGTGGTGCTCTTCGTCGACGTGAAGCGCCCGCTGCGGGGCCCGGCCCGGTGGCTGAACGAGATCGTGCTGAAGGCGATCGGGTTCTCGCCGTTCGTCCAGGACGCCAAGGCCCGGCACAACGCCTGGGAGCGACGGTTCGAGCAGCTCCGCGGCGGCGGCGCCTGAGCCTCCCGGTGGAGGCCGGCCGGCCCGCTACAGCTGGTCGTGGTCGTTTATGACCTTGTAGAGCAGGTCCGACGCCTCCTCGAGCATGGCGGCGTCGTGGTCGACCATGAGGCTGAGCCGGATGAGGCCGGCCTCGCCGGTGACGGCGGGCGGGATCACCGGGTTCACGAACACGCCGACCTCGAACAGGTCGCGGAACACGGTCGCCACCGACACGTCGTCGGCCCGCCGGAGCGGGATGGTCACGATGGCGCTCTCGGCCGGGTTGGTGGGGACGCCGCGCTCGGCCAGCAGCCCGAGGAACAGCGCCACGTTGGCTCGCAGCCGAGCCGGCAGCTCCGGCTGCTCCCGCAGGATGCGCAGCGCCTCGAGGGCGGCCGCCACCGAACCGGGCGTGTTCGAGGCTGTGAAGATGAACGGCTCCGAGCTGAGGGTCAGCAGCTCGATCGCCTCCGCCGGGCCGAGCAGCGCGCCGCCGCAGCTCCCGAGCGTCTTCGAGAAGGTGACGGTGACGAGGTCGACGTCGCGGAGGACGCCGTGGGCCTCGAGCGCGCCGCGGCCCCGCTCGCCGAGCACGCCGATGCCGTGGGCCTCGTCGTCGAGCAGGAAGGCGTTAGGCGTGCGGCGGCACACCTCGATGAGGTCGGGGAGGGGCGCGGTGTCGCCGCCCATCGAGTAGACGCCGTCGACGAGCACGCCCTTGGCCGCCTCGGCCGGCAGCCCGGACAGGACGTGCGCGAGGTGCTCGACGTCGTTGTGGCGGAAGCGCCGCATCGTGGAGCCGGAGAGTCGCACCCCGGCCAGCAGCGAGTTGTGCGCCTCCTTGTCGATCACCGTGAAGTCGTGGCGGCCGAGGAAGCCGGCGATGGCGCTCGCGTTGGCGACGTAGCCGGTCGAGAACACGAGGCAGGCCGGCGCCTCGTAGAAGTCGGCCAGCTCCTCCTCGAGCTCGCGGTGCAGGCTGAGCGTCCCGTTCAGGAGCCGGGACCCGGTGACGCCGGTGCCGAACCGGCGGGTGGCGGCGAGGGCGGCCTCGATCACGCGCGGGTGGTACGAGAGGCTGAGGTAGTTGTTGGAGCCGAAGTTGATGACCTCCCGGCCCTCGACCGTCAGCCGGGGTCGCGACGCGCTCTCCACCGAGCGGTAATAGGGGTAGATGCCGGCTTCGACCCCGGCCCGGTACAGCTCGTAGCGCGGGAAGGCGCGCAGCCGTTCCTCGAAGAAGCTCATGGCGGAGGGACGAGCCTAGGAGCGGCTGGCGTCGTCGTAGTGCTCGCCGACCGGGAACGCGCCGTCGGGGGCCACCGTCTCGACGTTGAGCCCGCAGCCGGCCGGGTCCTCCATGACCTGCCGGAACCGCCGGATCGCGAACCACGCCGTCAGCCCGTCCTCGGCCCGCTCGTCGAAGGTCCACCGCACCTGCATGGTCCGGCGCCGGCCGGGGCCGCTGGTCGGGCTGCCGGGCTCGGTCACCGGGCGCCCGAGCGACGAGAAGACGCCGGCCGTCCCGTACTCGTAGAGGTGGTGGTACACGGGCGGCATCCCGAGGCTGGCCATGTTGGCGAAGAAGGCGCTGGCGTACATCGGGTCGTTCTCGATGAACGACCGGGGCAGCACCCCGAGCCGGTCACCGAGGTTGATGGCCCGCATGATGATCCGCCGCACGAAGCCCGGGAATGCGAAGAGCAGGCCCAGCTCCCGCTCGACGCGCGCCGCCTCGCCGCGGCGGTAGGCGACTTCGGTCTCCTGCATACCGAGGACCATGGCCGCGAACGACGGGTCGAGGTCGAAGCGGCGCTTCACGACCAGCAGCGGCGCCCCGGTCTCGAGCTTGGCCTTGATCGCGTACGAGAACCAGATGCCGCGGCGGTCGTAGAGCCGGCCGCCGGCGACGAACCGGTGCATGGTCGGGAAGCGCTCGAGCGTGTCGCGCAGCGCCCAGATCGCGATGTGGAACACGTCGATGCGTAGGCCCGGGTTGGCCTGGTTCCACGCCCGGATGAAGGCGTCGGTCTTCGACAGCGCCACGTCGTGCTCGACGTACACGGCCGCCTCGTTGCGGCCGCGCATGACGTACGGCATGACGCGCCGTGTGCGCGGGAGCCCGCGGACGAGGTCGCCGTCGAAGCGGTGTCGCCACACGACCGACAAGCCTACCCTTACCCTCGGATGGCGGGCTGGGCGGGATAGCCCTCGGGCAGCTCGTAGGTGCCGGTCGACGTCTCGAAGACGACGGGCCACTGGTAGTAGCCGTCGAAGGCAGCGACGCTGTTGGCGAGCACACCCGCGTAGTCCTGCACCGCGCGCGCATACCGCTGGTCGTCGTTGTAGGAGAGCAGGGCGCGGTCGATGTTGGCCGCGCCGCCGTGCGCGGCGAGCAGCCGGGCCGCGGCGAGGATCGAGTCGTGGTCGTCGTCGATGTTGCCGCCCCGCCCGTAGGTCGCCCACGTGGCGGGCAGGAACTGCATCGGGCCCTGCGCGCCGGCGCTGCTCGGCCCCATGATCCGGCCCAGGCGCGACTCGATGAGGTGGATGCCGGCCAGGTACCCGAACGGGACGCCGGTCGCCTGCTCGGCCTCCTTGTAGTAGCCGAGCAGCGTCGCCTCCGGCTGCGGGGCGCGGATGGTCCAGCGGGGCAGCGTCGTCGCGGGCGGTCCGCCGGTGGTGAGCGACTCGAGCGACGCCGCCGCGTCGAGGTTGGCGGCCACCGCGGCCTGGACGTCGGGCGGCACGCCGGCGAGGACCTGGGCCCGCCACTCGGGATGCGACACGAGCGTGCCGTAGGCGCGGACCTGGGCCCGGCCGAGCCGCGCCGCGTCGGTGTCGCCCGGGCTGCGCAGCCCCTGCTCGACCGCGGTGAGGGTGCTGATGAGCGCGGTCGGGCTGTCGAGGCGGAGCGGGTTCGTGGTGACGGTGGTCGTGGTCGCGGCGCTGGCGGCGGTCGTCGACTGCGAGGCGGTGCTCGACGACCCGCCCGAGCAGCCGGCGATGACCATCGCGGCGCCGATCGCTGCCGCACCCGCCCCCCGACGCACGAGGGCAGGATCGCGCGTCCCGGGTAGCCTCCGCTCGCAGTGTTCGCCGAGTTCCTCGCCCACCCCGGCGTGGAGGAGCACGTGGCGCTGCGCTCCCGGGTCGGGTTCCTCGCGCTCCACGGCGGGCTCGAGCCGGGGACCGCCGAGTTGGCGATCGACGCCGCGGCGGCCAGCGGAGCGTCGCTGTACGCGGTGGTGCAGCCGAACGACCTGAAGTGGCACGTCCCGGCGCACCAGGTCGCACCAGTCGACGCGCCGTCGCTGGCCGCGTTCCTCGAGCACGTCGAC
>Ga0102924_1002022_pt1 | contig 22628 bp, 18 predicted proteins | sample PaiPotPPM11metaG_FD_80116 | JGI IMG/M metagenome (GOLD analysis project Ga0102924, IMG submission 80116) | Iron sulfur acid spring bacterial and archeal communities from Banff, Canada, to study Microbial Dark Matter (Phase II) - Paint Pots PPM... ...
GCCGCCCGGGCGGCGTCGATGGCCAGGTGAGCTCCCTTGTTAGGGTGCATTCGCCCCAGGAACAGGACGAAGTCTTCCTTGTCCGTCCGGAACGGGAACGTGCTGGGCCGGATCGCGTTGTGCACGGTGGCGGCCCAGGGCAGCCCTGGCCCGAACGAGCGCTGCGACTCGGAGATCGCGATCATCCGGACGGTGTCGCCCAGCGCCCGGTACAGGTGGCCTTCCTCGCGGTTTACCGGGCCGTGCACGGTGATGACGGTGGGAATGCGCCGGCCGCGCCCGAGCAGCGGGCCGGCCAGCGTGTGGTCGTGCACCACGTCGACCTCGAGCTCGTCCAGCGCCGCGGCGACCATCGCGGCGTGCACCACCTCGGGATACGGGTCCCCGAGCCGCTCGCTCGGCGGCTCAGGCCACAGGGAGATGAACCGGTGGGCCGCGGTCAGGTGCTTCCCGGCCCCGATCAGGGTGACCTCGTGCCCGCGGGCCGCGAGATCGTCGACCAGGTCCGCGACGACCGCCTCCACGCCGCCGTAGGCCGGCGGAGGCACCTCGAACCAGGGTGGTGCGACCATCGCGATGCGTAGCGGATCAGCACTATCAGGCATGAACACTGCCGAGGACACTGATTTCCTCCCGTTCTGCGCGCCCGACCCTCAGCGGCATTTGTTCGGCCCAGCCCGAAAAATGATCTCCCCAGCGGCCCAGTAGCGGAAACATGTCCCCGCGATCACGCTGAGTTACCGAGAAGCGGACAGCGGGCTCCGCGGCCGCCGGATCAGCTCTAGTCCCGGCGGCAGACCGTCGACCCGCCAGCCCCGGCGGGAGACCTCCACGGACGCGGTGCCGCCCGCGATGTGCAGCGCCTCGATGCTCAGCGGGAGCAGCCGGGCGGGAACCACCGGCGCGCACCAGACGCGGCCCGACGGCACCGCGGGATCGAACCGGAGCAGCGTCCTGAGCAGCAGGAACGGCGCGGCCGCCGCCCACGCCTGCGGCGAGCACGAGGTGGGATAGCCCACCGGGGAGGCGAGGTCGCCCCGGTCGAAGCCGCAGAACAGCTCGGGCAGGCGCCCGCCGAACTTGTCGGCGGCCTCCAGGATGCCGGTGGCGACCTGCTGCGCCTGCGGGACGAAGCCGTAGCGCATCAGCCCCGCCGCGCAGATCGCGTTGTCGTGCGGCCACACCGACCCGTTGTGGTAGCTCATCGGATTGAACGCCCCCGAGCCGGTGGCCAGCGTCCGGATCCCGAACCCGGAGAACATGCGCCGGCTGACCAGGTGCTCGGCTACCGAGGCCGCCTTGTCCCGGTCCACGATCCCGGTCCACAGGCAGTGGCCCATGTTCGAGCCGAGCGCGTCGATCGGGCGCTTTTCGCCGTCCAGGCCGAGCGCGAAGTAGCCGCGGTCCGGCAGCCAGAACGCCTGGTTGAAATCGCGCCGCAGCTTGCGCGCCCGGGCCCCCCAGTGCTGGGCCTCTTCGGTCTCGCCGCGCTCGGCGGCGAAGTGGGCCCGGGCCAGGTAGGCCGCGTACACGTAGCCCTGCACCTCGGCCAGCGCGATCGGCGCCTCGGCGATCCGGCCCGAGGCGAACGTGATCCCGTCGAACGAGTCCTTCCAGCCCTGGTTGACCAGGCCCTGGTCGGTGGCCCGCTGGTACTCGACGAACCCGTCGCCGTCCCGGTCGCCGTAGTCGGTCACCCACGCCAGGGCCCGGTCGGCGTGCGGGAGCAGTTCGTCCACGGCGTCGGCCCCGAGCCCCCAGCGGGCCAGCTCGCCGAGCAGCATGACGAACAGCGGCGTGGCGTCCGCCGTGCCGTAGTAGACGCTCCCGCCGCCCAGCGACAGCGAGGCGTCCCGGCCCGACCGGGTCTCGTGCAGGATCCGGCCCGGCTGCTCCTCGGTCAGCGGGTTCTCCCGCTCGCCCTGCAGGCTGGCCAAGGTGCGCAGCGTGCCCAGGGCCAGGGACATGTCCAGGGGCAGCAGCATCCAGGAGGTGATCAGCGAGTCGCGGCCGAACAAGGTCATGAACCAGGGGGCCCCCGCCGCGACGACCTCGTGCTCGGTCTCCTCGCTCTGCCCCCGGCCGAAGATCCGCAGCGCCCCGACGTCCTCGGCGCTGGCCGCGAACGTGGCCGCGAGCCGCTCGTCCGCCGAGGACAGCTGCGGGCTGCGGCGGCGCCAGTCGGCCAGCCGCCGGGCGGGCGCGGAGCGTTCGATCGGCTCGCCCTCCCGGTAGTAGGTGGGCGCGTCCTCGCCGTCCAGCGACGGCGTGACCAGCATCGACGCGGTCCAGCTCGCCCCGTGCGGGATGACCACCTGCCAGGTGAGCAGCCCGGGGGAGGCCAGCGGCCCGCCGGTGCCCGCCACCGACACCGCGCCCAGGTTGGTGCCGCGCCGGCAGCTCAGCCAGATCGTCCCGTCCCCGGCGCCCTCCTCGAGGTCGTCCTCATCGACGACCGGCCGCGCGCGGCCCTCCTTGACCTCGAACAGGTCGGCGAAGTCGCTGTCCACGGCGACGGTCAGCCGCGCCGCGGCCGGCTCGGGCCCGAGGTTGCGCAGCGTGATGTCGTCCCGCATGCCGTTGCCGACGTAGCGCCTGCGGATGACCAGCAGGGTGCTGTCCGCCCGGCGGATGCCCGGCGGCCTGCGGGCCAGGAACGTGCCGGCGAACGGCTCGGCCGGCTCGACGGCCACCGGCTCGGGCGGCTCGCCGTCCAGCCGCAGCTCTAGCCGGCTGATGAACCGGGTATCCCGGAAGAACAGGCCCTGGGCGCCGCCGGGCTGGATGTCGCCAGATGCCTCTGAAATGCAGAACGTGGTCTGTTCGAGCAGGGTGACCAGGCCACTGCCGGGCCGCCCGATCACCGGCGGGCCCCCGCTGGGCGTCCAGGCGTGTGTCATGGCCGTATGTGTGCCCATCCAGAGGCCCAGGGAAGACCGCGGCGGGTGATCGCGTTGACCGAAGGCGGCTAATCTCGGGTCAAACCCTGTCCGCGCCTGGAGTGATGTTCGTGACCAACCCCCGTCCCGCCCCGCCGGCCGCGACCGGTCCGGTCGTCGGCGTGCTCGCCCTGCAGGGCGATGTCGCCGAGCATCTCGCGGCGCTGCGCGGCGCGGGGGCGCGTCCGGTCCCGGTGCGCAGGCCGGCCGAGCTGGACGCCGTGGACGGGCTGGTGATCCCGGGCGGCGAGTCCACCACGATGTGGAAGCTCGCGGTGATCTTCGACCTGATGGAGCCGCTGCGCAAGCGGCTGGGCTCGGGGCTGCCGGCGTTCGGCTCGTGCGCCGGGATGATCATGCTGGCCGACCGGCTGAGGGACGGGATCGAGGGGCAGGAGACGGCCGGCGGCATCGACATGACCGTTCGGCGGAACGCTTTCGGTCGGCAGGTGGATTCGTTCGAAGCCGATATCACGCTGCACGACATTCCCGGGCCCGACTTCCGCGCGGTGTTCATCCGGGCCCCGTGGGTGGAGCAGACCGGCCCGGATGTCGAGATCATCGGAACCGAGTCGCGCACAGGTAGGATCGTCGCGGTCCGCCAGGGTCCGGTACTCGCCACCGCGTTTCACCCCGAGCTCACGCCGGACCTGCGCATTCATAGTCTGTTCGTCGAAATGGTGAGGGAACGATCATGAGCGGCCATTCGAAGTGGGCAACCACCAAGCACAAGAAGGCCGTCGTCGACGCCAAGCGGGGCAAGCTGTTCGCCAAGCTCATCAAGAACGTGGAGGTGGCGGCGAGGACCGGCGGCGGCGACCCGGCCGGCAACCCCACGCTGTACGACGCCATCCAGAAGGCGAAGAAGAACTCGGTCCCGAACGAGAACATCGACCGGGCCATGCGCCGCGGCGCCGGGCTGGAGGGCGGCGGCGCCACCTACGAGTCCGTCACCTACGAGGGCTACGCCCCGGGCGGGGTGGCGGTGCTGGTGCAGACGCTGACCGACAACCGCAACCGGGCCGCGGCCGACGTGCGCACCGCGCTCACCCGCAACGGCGGGTCGATGGCCGATCCGGGCTCGGTGTCCTACCTGTTCAACCGCAAGGGCGTGGTGATCGTGGCCAAGACCGGCGGGGTGACCGAGGACGACGTGCTCACGGCCGTGCTCGACGCCGGCGCCGAGGAGGTCAACGACCTCGGCGAGTCCCTCGAGGTGGTGAGCGAGCCCACGGACCTGATCGCGGTCCGCTCGGCGCTGCAGCAGGCCGGGATCGACTACGAGTCGGCGGAGGCCGCGTTCCTTCCCTCGGTCGAGGTGCCGCTGGACGAGGATCAGGCCAAGCGGGTGTTCCGGCTGATCGAGGCCATCGAGGACTCCGACGACGTGCAAGACGTCTACGCGAACTACTCGGTCTCCGACGAGGTGATGGAGAAGCTGGGCTGACCGTGGACATCCGCGCGCTGCGCTGGGATGACGATCTCGACGCCCAGCTCGACCTGGGCCGGCGGGCGTTCGGCCCGGCCGACGCGGCGGCCCAGGCCCGGTATCTGGCCGAGCTGGAGGCCGGCATCGGCGGCGGCCAGTACCACGCCGCGATCCCGGCCCGCTCGCTGGCCGCGCTGCCGCCCGCCGCGGCACCGGAGCCGGCGCCGCCCGCCCTGCGCCGCGCGGGCCCCGGCGACGCCGAGCAGGTCATCGCCGTGCTCGGGGCGGTCTACGCGTCGGCCCGGCACTGCGGCCCGGTCACCCGCGACACCGCGTCCGTGCAACGCTGGCTCAGCGACGAGAGCCTGTTCTGCTACCTGGCCGAGGACGGCTTCCTCGCGTACCGCTGGGCCGGCACCAACCGCGACATCCTGGTCCGGGCCGCCCTCGCCGGGTCAGCCGCGGCCACGCGGGCCCTCTGGTCGGTCGTCGGCTCGCACGCCTCGATCGCCGAGCGGGTGCTGGCCGTCCTGCCCCCCGACGACCCGGTCGCCTGGCTGCCCCGCGAGCCCGACGCCGAGCAGACCGAGCGCGAGCCCTGGATGCTGCGCGTCGTGGACGCGCCCGCGGCCGTCTCCGGCCGGGGCTACCCGGCCGTGGCGGACCTGTCGGTCACGCTGGAGCTCGAGGACGCGCAACTCGCGGGCAACGCGGGCCGCTGGACCCTGCACGTGGCCGGCGGCCGGGGATCACTGCGAAGACACGGAACGGAAGCGGGCGCCGCGGCCGGCCCCGGCGCGCCGGTCAGCCTCGGATCCCGCGGCTTCGCCGCGCTCTACGCGGGCGTCCCGATGCCCACGCTGCGCGCGGCCGGGCTGGCGGCGGGCGGCGACGCCGCCGCGGACGAGGCCCTCGACTGCGCGTTCGGCGCGTCGGCCTTCATGCTCGACGAGTTCTGAACGGTGTAACCGGGCAGGCGGCGGTGCCGGGCGACGACACGCCGGGGCGGGGATGCCGCGGGACGGCCGTGGAGCCGGTAATGTCACGTCCGAACAGATGTTCGTCCGTGGCGTACAGGCCGGCGACCGGGGTGGTGGCGAGATGCGGGTGCTCGGCGTCGACCCTGGCCTCACCCGCTGCGGGCTCGGGGTCATCGACGGCGAGCCCGGCCGCGCGGTGCGGCTGGTGGCCACCGGCGTGGTCAGCACGGCCGCGGCCGACGAGATCGGCACCCGGCTGCTGACTCTGGAGGAGCAGATCGAGAGCTGGCTGACCGCGCACGGGCCGGACGCGGTCGCGGTCGAGCGGGTCTTCAGCCAGCACAACGTGCGCACCGTGATGGGTACGGCGCAGGCCGGGGCGGTCGCGATCGTGTGCGCGGCGCGGCGCGGACTGCCGGTGGCCCTGCACACGCCGAGCGAGGTCAAGGCGGCCGTGACCGGGAACGGCCGGGCCGGGAAGGAGCAGGTGACCCAGATGGTGACCCGCCTGCTCGCCCTGACCGACCCCCCGCGGCCCGCCGACTCCGCCGACGCGCTGGCCCTCGCCATCTGTCACCTGTGGCGCGGCGGCGCCCAGCGCCGGCTGGCCGCGGCCGCGGCGGCCGCCCGGCCCGGACGGGGAGGTCCCGGGGCCTGGGACAAGTACCGGCCCGCCCCCGCTGAGCCGCGACTGGAGGGATGAGCATGATCGCGCACGTGGACGGGACCGTGTCGTCGGTGGCGCCCGACGGTGCGGTGATCGACGTCGGCGGCGTCGGGCTGCTCTTGCAGTGCACGCCGGGCACGCTGGCCGGGCTGCGCGCCGGGGAGCGGACCCGGGTGGCGACCTCGCTGGTCGTGCGAGAGGACGCGCTGACCCTCTACGGCTTCGCCGCCGAGGACGAGCGGAACATGTTCGAATTGCTGCAGACCGCCAGCGGGGTCGGACCCCGGCTGGCCCTGGCCATGCTGGCCGTGTTCACCCCGGACGCGCTGCGCCGGGCCGTGGCCGCCGAGGACCTGGCCGCGCTGACCACGGTGCCGGGGATCGGCCGGAAGGGCGCGCAGCGGATCGTGCTCGAGCTCGCGGGCCGGCTCGGTTCCCCGGGCGACGGGCCGGTCACGGGCCTGCCGGTCGCGGGCGCCGGCGCCGCGGCCCGGGCCGCGTCCTGGCGCGACCAGGTGCGCGCGGGCCTGGTGAGCCTGGGCTGGCAGGCGCGCGAGGCCGACCAGGCCATCGCGGCGGTCGAGCCGGAACTGCTGCCCCGCGGGCCGGGTCCGGACGGCGCCGGGGAGCCGGCCCTTGCGAACGGGCAGGCCATCGACGGGCAGGTCGACGTGGCCGTGGCGCTGCGGGCCGCGCTGCGCGTCCTGGGGCGGACTTGAGCGGGCCGCAGGGGCGCCCCGGAGGTGACCGGGACGACACGGTGACCGGCCCGGACGCCGGGGCCGCGCCGCCCGGGGCCGCGCCGCCCGGGACCGAGCGTGTGGTGTCGTCGGTGGCTGACGCCGACGACCGGGTGATCGAGAGCGCGCTGCGGCCGAAACGGCTGAGCGAGCTGGTCGGGCAGGTCCGCGTGCGCGAGCAGCTTTCGCTAGTCCTCGAGGGCGCGCTGCGCCGCGGCCGGCCGCCGGACCACGTGCTGATCTCCGGGCCGCCCGGCCTCGGGAAAACGACCATCGCCATGATCATCGCCGCCGAGCTCGGCGCGCCGCTGCGGATCGCCAGCGGGCCGGCCATCGAGCGCGCGGGCGACCTGGCCGCCGTGCTGTCCACCCTGAGCGAGGGCGAGGTGGTGTTCATCGACGAGATCCACCGCGTCGCCCGGCCGGCCGAGGAGATGCTGTACCTGGCCATGGAGGACTTCCGGGTCGACGTGGTGATCGGCAAGGGTCCCGGGGCGACCGCGATCCCGCTGGAGATCGCGCCTTTCACCCTGGTCGGCGCCACCACGCGGGCCGGGTTGCTGCCCGCGCCGCTGCGTGACCGGTTCGGGTTCACCGCCCACCTGGACTTCTACGAGCCCGCCGAGCTCGGGATCATCGTGCGCCGGTCCGCCGGGCTGCTCGGGGTGGCGCTGCGCGACGACGGCGCCGACGAGATCGCGGGCCGCTCGCGCGGCACCCCGCGGATCGCCAACCGGCTGCTGCGCCGGGTCCGCGACTACGCCGAGGTCCGCGCCGACGGCGTAGTGACCAGGGAGGTGGCCTGCGCCGCGCTCGAGCTCTACGAGGTAGACGACACCGGCCTGGACCGGCTGGACCGCGCCGTGCTGGGGGCGCTGGTGCGCCGGTTCGGCGGCGGCCCGGTCGGCCTGTCCACGCTGGCCGTGGCCGTGGGGGAAGAGTCAGAGACCGTGGAGGTCGTGGTCGAGCCGTTCCTGGTCCGGGTCGGCCTGATGGCGCGGACCCCGCGCGGGCGGGTGGCCACCCCGGCGGCCTGGGAACGCCTCGGCCTGGCCCGCCCGGACGCATCCGCCCCCGACCACGCCACCCTCTTCGGTTGACGGGCACGCGGTCGGGGGGTTGTGCGTTATGTGGTTATGCGGAACGTAACGGCAGATCGCGGGCTGGTTACGATCGCTGCTCGGACGCCGTAGCCTGTTGGTGCGTCGCTTATGCGCCGCTACACTTCGGCAGTTGGCTAACGACAACAGCGCGGCTCCGGTGTCCGCCTCGGGCAGGCTTCGGGCCCCGGGCCAGTCGTGGGCCACTGCGGCCATCAACTGGAAGGAAGCCCACGATGGGCGACATGATGATCCTCGCGGCCTCGAAGTCGTCGTCTGGCAGCACAAACCTCTTGCCGATCCTCATCATCGTGGTGCTGTTCGGAGTGCTCTACGTAACCATGATCAGGCCGCAGCGCAACCGGCAGCGCAATGCGCAGCAGATGCAGAGCACGGTCGTGCCCGGCTCGCGGATCCGGACCACCGCCGGAATGTACGGCACCGTAAAGTCCGTGGAGGATGGGGACGTCGTGGTGGAGATCGCTCCCGGCGTCGACATCCGGATGCTCCGGCGCGCGGTGATGGAAGTAGTGCAGGATGGCGGCGTCATGGGTGGTGGCGTCAACGGCTCCGCCCCGACGGCAGAAGCGGATGCGCCCGCAGACGAGCACGAGCCCCGGGCCGACGACTGGAACCCGCAAGACCGCAACGTTTAGGCGGAGGCAGGCCCTGTCGAGCTGCCGCAAGCCCTATCGAGCTAAGGACTAGCGAGAAGTGCCACCCCCAACCACCACGACGACCCGGCCCGGACGCTACCTCGCGGCGCTCGTCGTGTTGATCGTCATCATGCTCCTAGGGGTCCTCGGCGGCTCCCTGCCCCAGCCCGGCCACTGGCAACATCGCTTCAAGGTCGGCCTCGGCCTGGACTTGTCCAGCGGCACCACCGTGACCCTGAAAGCGGTCACGCCCAACAAGAAGGCGCCGAGTTCCCAGGCGATGGCCACCGCGGTCTCGATCATGAACAGCCGGGTCAACGGGGCGGGCTTCAACGGTGCCACGGTCGTCCCGCAGGGCAACGACCTCATCAACGTCACGGTGCCGGGCAAGGGTGTGCAGCAGGTCGTCAACCTGGTCGGCACCACGGCGCAGCTGCGGTTCCGCCAGGTGCTGCTGATGGCGCCGAACTACGCGTCCGCAGCCACCCCGTCGACCACGCCGACCCCCAGTCCGTCGACCAGCCCCACCACGTCGCCGTCCACGACGCCGAGTTCGTCCGGCTCGCCCAGCCCGCACGCGTCGTCGAGCACCAAGGCGAAGGTCAGCGCCCGGGCGGCTGCGCCGGGCGCACGGCTCCTCGCGGCCGGCGCCCAGCAACTGGGCGGCGCGCCAACGGCGGCCCGGGTCAAGCCCAAGCCCGCCGCCTCGCCCAGCCCGTCGGCCAGCGCCTCGCCCAGTTCCCCGGCGTCGTCGACGCCCAGGCTGTCTACGGTCGCCGACGGCACGGGCGCCCCCCTCAGCCAGCTCAGCAGCACGGTCAAGAGCCAGTTCAACCGGCTGAACTGCGCCGACAAGAACTGGCGGACGGTGATCTACGGGAACAACCCGAATAACTGGGACAACACGGGTATCCAGACCGTCGCCTGCTACCAGGACCAGAAGTACGTGCTGGACAAGTCCACCGTGACGGGCGAGATGCTCAAGCTGGGCGGGTCCTCGACTCAGTTGCAGACGAACGGCGACTACTGGGTCAACCTCACGTTCAACGGCCAGGGCACCAAGGCGTTCGGCGCGCTGAGCACGAAGATGTACAACAGCTTCTTCGACGCCGCCACCAACCAGCCGAAAAATGAGCAGGACTTCTTCGCGATCGTGCTGGACGGTACGCCGGTCTCGGTGCCGTACATGGCGGCCGTGCTGGACAGCGGGTCGGCCACGATCCAGGGCACGTTCAGCCAGAGCTCGGCCGGCAACCTGGCCAACGTCCTGAACTACGGCGCGCTGCCGCTCACCTTCCACGAGGAGCAGGCGCAGTCGATCTCCGCGCAGCTCGGCTCGTCGTACCTGCACACCGGCCTGCTGGCCGGCCTGGTCGGCCTGATCCTCGTGGTCATCTACGCGTTCATCTACTACCGCGGCCTCGGCCTCGTGGCGGTCTCCAGCCTGGCCATCGCGGCGCTGCTGTCCTACCTGGCCGTGGTGCTGCTCAGCCTGTACGAGAGTTTCGCGATGTCGCTGGCGGGCATCGCCGGCCTGATCGTGGCCATCGGCATCACCGCCGACTCGTTCGTGGTGTTCTTCGAGCGATTGCGTGACGAGGTCAGGGAGGGCAAGACGCTGCGCTCCGCAGTGGAACGCGGCTGGCAGCGCGCCCGGCGCACGATCCTGGTCTCCGACACCGTGTCGTTCATCGCCGCCGCGGTGCTGTACAAGTTCGCCGTCACCGACGTGCAGAACTTCGCGTTCACCCTCGGCCTGACCACGCTGGTCGACGTGATCGTGGTGTTCTTGTTCACCAAGCCGACGATCACGCTGCTGGCCCGGACCAAGTTCTACGGCGGCGGGCACCGGCTGTCCGGGCTGGACCCGGCCCGGCTCGGCGCGCGCTCGCCGTGGCGCGGCACCCGGCGCCAGGCGACCCGGCCGGCCGGGCGGCCGCGGCCGGGCCCCGCGCAGGCGGCCCGGGCTCCCGGGGCGAACCCGCCCTCCGCCCAGCCCCGGACCAACCCGAAGGAGGCGTGATGTCCCGGCTCGGCGTCATCGGCAGCCGGCTGTACCGCGGCGAGGTCTCCTTCGACTTCGTCGGCAGGCAGAAGCTCTGGTACTCGATCTCCGGGCTGATCCTGATCATCGCCGTCGTGGCGTTCGGGGTTCGCGGGCTCCACTACAGCGTCGAGTTCAAGGGCGGCAACGTCTTCCAGTTCTCGGTCCCCGGGGCGACCCAGCACCAGATCTCCACGGTGGTCGCGAACGCCGGCGGCGGCGGCGACGCGCTCGTCCAGCAGCTCGGGGCCGCCAGCCACGGCCATTGGCAGGTGCAGACCACCCCGCTGAACTTCGCCCAGGCGAGCAAGGTCCAGGACGCGATCGCCAGCAGCCTGCACGTGGCCGGCGGCCGCAACAACGTCAGCACGCAGCTGGTCGGCGCGAGCTGGGGCTCGCAGATTTCGCACAAGGCCCTCGAGGGCCTGATCGTGTTCCTGGTCCTGATCGTGATCTACCTGTCGATCGCGTTCGAGTGGAAGATGGCCGTGGCCGCGTTCGTCGCGCTGCTGCACGACATCGTGATCACTGTCGGCGTCTACGCGCTGGCCGGCTTCCAGGTCAGCCCGGCCACGGTGATCGGGCTGCTGACTATCCTCGGTTACTCGCTGTACGACACCGTGGTCGTGTTCGACAAGGTGCGGGAGAACACGGCCGGGCTGCTCGCCACCGACCGAAGTAGTTACAGCCAGGCGGCCAACCTGGCGCTGAACCAGACCCTGGTCCGGTCGATCAACACCTCGCTGACCGCGCTGCTCCCGGTCACCGCGATCCTGGTGGTCGCGGTCGTGTACCTCGGCACCGGCGAGCTGCAGGACCTCGCGCTGGTGCTGTTCGTCGGCATGCTGTCCGGTACCTACTCCTCGATCTGCATCGCCACCCCGGTCCTCGCGGACCTCAAGGAGCGCGAGGCGCAATACAAGCAGCTCGCCGTGCGCGCCGCGCGTCGCGCCGCGGGGGGCCGCGCGGCCCAGCGCGCCGCGAAGGCGCAGACCTCGGCGGCCCGGCGCGGGGGGAGCACCGCGGCCGAACCGGTCCCGGCGGCCGGGTCCGGCCCGGATACCGCGGCCGCGCCCGCCCCGGCCACGGTCAGCGGCGTGGGCCCGGACACCGATCCGGCGGATGACGACTACGACGAGGCCCCGGCCGACGCCGACGCGGCGGACGCGGGACCCGACGAGCCGGTTCCCGCCGTGCGGGGTGCCTCCGGCGGCCCGGCGCCGCGTAGCGCGCCCGGCGCCCGGCCCGGGCCGCGCCAGCAGCCGAGGCGGTCCAGTTCGGCCCGGCGCCGCCCCGCGGGCAAGAAGAAGCGCCGGTAGGCGCGCCACCGTGTCCGGCGGCCGTGCGACCCAGGCGGAATCCGACCTGGCCGAGCTGATCACGGCGAAGGTCCGGGATGTCCCGGATTATCCGCAGCCGGGGATCGTGTTCAAGGACATCACCCCGCTGCTCGCCGACGGCGGCGCGTTCGCCGCGGTCGTGGCCGCGCTGGCCGCCGGTCACGGGCGGATCGACAAGGTGGTGGGGATCGAGGCGCGCGGCTTCATCTTCGCCGCGCCCGTGGCCACCAGCCTGGGAGCGGGCTTCGTCCCGGTCCGTAAGCAGGGCAAACTTCCGGGCGCGACCTACGCCGAGTCGTATCAGCTGGAGTACGGCACCGCTACCATTGAGGTGCACACGGACGCGTTCTCGCCGGGTGATCGGGTTTTGGTCGTGGACGATGTCCTGGCCACGGGCGGGACCGCCGCCGCCACGGCTCGCCTGGTCAGCCGCAGTGGCGCGGCCGTCGCGGCGGTCGCGGTCGTGCTTGAGCTGGGCTTTCTTGACGGCCGGACGAAGCTGTCCGGCCTTGAGGTCCGTTCGCTGCTCGCGGTGTAACCGGCAGCAGAAGCGGGGGAGGACCTCAGGCTCCCTGGTGACGTGCCCGTCATGAACGGGCACGTCACGAATCGTCCATCGATAGACTTAGTGTTTTCGGCGCAGGTGAGGAGAGCATGTGGCCGGTGACGTAGCAACGGCCCGAGCGGCCGGAACCGACGTCACCCAGGTCACCGCTGGACAGCAAGAGCAGACCGAGCCGGAGCTGTCGGCGGCGGAGGACGGGGTGGCGGCGGCCCCGGCTGCGCCGGGCGAGGGCGGGACGCCGGAATCGCCGGACGACGCGCCGGCCCGTGACACGCCCGACCAGGACTCCCCGGCCCGCAGCGCCGCGACCGAGCACCCGGCCGTCGGCCCGCCTGCAGGGCCCGCCCCGCCCGCCGCGACCCAGGCCGCCTCGGACGGGGCACCGGCTGGTGACGCACCCGCCGGGGACGCGGCGGGCCAGCGGTCCGCGCGGCCCCGGCCCGCCAAGGCCCGGTCCGGCCGGACCCCCCCGTCGGGCCGGACCCGCAACGCCGCGCCCGCCCGGGGCGGCGTCCTGCCCGCCCGGGCGGCTCCCGGCGGCGACACCAGCGCCGCCGCCGCGGGAACCGCTGCCGTCCGCCGCCGGCTGGCCCGGCTCGGGGCGCCACGCGGCGGCGGGGCCAACCCCGTGCTCGAGCCGCTGATCAAGACCGTGCGCGCGACCCATCCCAAGGTGGACGTGCGGCTCATCGAGCGCGCCTACGAGGTCGCGGCGCAGCAGCACGCCGGGCAGGTGCGCAAGAGCGGCGACCCGTACATCACCCACCCGCTCGCCGTGGCCACGATCCTGGCCGAGCTGGGCATGAACCACGAGACGCTCTGCGCGGCGCTGCTGCACGACACGATCGAGGACACCGAGTACACGCTCGCCGAACTGCGGCGCGAGTTCGGCGACGACGTCGCCAACCTGGTCGACGGGGTGACCAAGCTCGACAAGGTCAAGTACGGCGAGGCGGCCCAGGCCGAGACCGTCCGCAAGATGGTCGTCGCGATGTCCCGCGACATCAGGGTCCTCGTGATCAAGCTCGCGGACCGGCTGCACAACATGCGGACCCTGCGCTACCTCCCGCGGGAGAAGCAGGAGCGGAAGTCTCGCGAGGTGCTGGAGATCTTCGCGCCGCTCGCGCACCGGCTCGGGATGAACACCGTGAAGTGGGAGCTCGAGGACCTGGCCTTCGCCACCTTGTTCCCGAAGCGTTACGACGAGATCGCGCGGCTGGTGTCCGAGCGGGCCCCCCGGCGCGACGTGTTCCTCCAGGACGTGATCGAGGACGTGTATGCCGACCTGCGCGAGGCGAAGATCAAGGCGCGGGTGACCGGTCGGCCGAAGCACTACTACTCGGTCTACCAGAAGATGATCGCCAGGAATGTCGGCTTTGATGATATTTACGACCTGGTGGGCATCCGCGTGCTGGTCGACTCCGTGCGGGACTGCTACGCGGCGCTCGGCACGGTTCACGCCCGGTGGAACCCGGTTCCCGGGCGGTTCAAGGACTACATCGCGATGCCGAAGTTCAACCTGTACCAGTCCTTGCACACCACCGTGATCGGCCCCGAGGGCAAGCCGGTCGAGCTGCAGATCCGGACCTGGGGCATGCACCGGCGGGCCGAGTACGGCGTGGCCGCGCACTGGAAGTACAAGGAAGAGACCATGGCGGGCGGCCGGGGCACGGCCGACATGGCCTGGCTCCGGCAACTGGTCGACTGGCAGCGGGAGACCTCCGACCCGGCCGAGTTCCTCGAGTCGCTGCGGTTCGACCTGGGCGCGGCCGAGGTCTACGTGTTCACCCCGCGCGGCGAGGTCATCGCGCTGCCGCAGGGGGCCACGCCGGTGGACTTCGCGTACGCGATCCACACCGAGGTCGGGCACCGGACGATCGGGGCCCGGGTCAACGGCCGCCTGGTCGCGCTGGAGGGCGCGCTCAACAACGGCGACACCGTGGGGATCTTCACCTCCAAGGCCCAGGACGCGGCGCCCAGCCGGGACTGGCTGCTGTTCGTCAAGAGCGCCCGGGCCCGGAACAAGATCCGGCACTGGTTCTCCAAGGAGCGCCGGGAGGCGGCCGCCGAGACCGGGAAGGCCGCGATCGCCCGGGCCATGCGCAAGCAGGGGCTGCCGTTGCAGCGGCTGGCCACCGGCGACGCGCTGCTGGCGATCGCGCATGACCTCCGCTACACCGACCTGTCCGCGCTGTACGCGGCGATCGGCGAAGGCCACGTCAGCGCGCAGTCGGTCGTGGCCAAACTGGTCAAGTCGGCGGGCGGCATCGCGGGCGCGCAGGAAGACCTCGCCGAGGCGACGCTGCTCACCCGGGCGCCGAAGCCGATGCCCGCGGGCGACTCCGGAGTGGTCGTCGAGGGGGCGGCCGACGTCTGGGCGCGGCTGTCCAAGTGCTGCACCCCGGTCCCGGGCGACTCGATCACCGGGTTCGTCACCCGCGGCAACGGGGTGTCGGTGCACCGCGCGGACTGCGTCAACCTCCGCCACCTGGTCGAGTCCCAGCCCGAGCGCGTGGTCACGGTGCACTGGTCGCCGCGGGAAGGCTCGCTGTTCCTGGTGGCCATCCAGACCGAGGCGCTCGACCGGACCGGCCTGCTCTCGGACGTGACCCGGGCCATCTCGGACCAGCACGTGAACATCCTGTCCGCGTCGGTGACCACCACCCGGGACCGGGTCGCGGTCAGCAAGTTCACGTTCGAGATGGGCGACCCCAAGCACCTCGGCCACGTGCTCCGCGCGGTCCGCTCGGTCGACGGCGTCTACGACGTCTACCGCGTGACGAACTAGCGCGGTGCTGGCCTCGGGGGGACGCCCCCCCAGACCCCCCCGCGCGCCGTCCGCTCGGGCCAGCCTCCGGCCGGCCACTGTGCTGGCCTCGGGGGGACAACCCCCCCAGACCCCCCCGCGCGCCGTCCGCTCGGGCCAGCCTCCGGCCGGCCGTCGCGGACGGCGTCGGCTTCGCCGGCGCACGGGCTGAGGCGAGGTGCTGCCTAGCCCGACAATTCGGCTAGGGTGCGCTCGGCCTCGGCGAGCCAGGAACGGCGGGCGGCCAGGGCCTCTTCGGCGCGCTGCTCGGCGGTGGCGTCACCGTTGGCCTGGGCCCGGGAGAGCTGGCCCTCGAGCTGGGTGATCGCCGACCGGATCTGCTCCACCGTGCCCTGGGCCCGGCGCAGCGCCTCGGGGTTCGACTTGCGCCACTGGCTGTCCTCGGCCCGGCGGACGGCCTCCTCGACCCGCCGCAGCCCGCCCTCCAGGCGCTCGTGCGACTCCCGCGGAACCGACCCGGCCTGCTCCCAGCGCTCCTGGATGCCCCGGAGCGTCGCGCGGGTCGCGCGCGGATCGGTGACCGGCACCAGCTTCTCGGCCTCGGCCAGCAGCCGCGTCTTGACGTTCGCGTGCTCGCGTAGCTCGGCGTCCTTGGCGTGCAGCACCTGCGACCGCGCCTGGAAGAAACCGTCCTGGGCGGTCTTGAACCGGTTCCACAGGTCTTCCTCGGCCGCCCGGTCGGCCCGGCCGGCCTCCTTCCAGGAACGCATCAGCTCGCGGAACGCCGAGGCCGTGGGACCCCAGTCGGTGGACGAGGCGAGCGCCTCGGCCTCGGTAACCAGCTTCTCCTTGCGGATCCGGGCCGCCTCGCGTTCCTCCTCGAGGCCGGCGAAGTAGGCCTTGCGCCGCTTGGTGAACGCGTTGCGCGCGGCGGACAGGCGTTTCCACAGCGCGGTCTCGGTCGCGCGGTCGCCGCGCGGCGCGGCCTTCCACTCCTCGAGCAGCTGCCGCATCCGCTCGCCGCTGACCTTCCAGTGCGTCGCCTCGACCGCGATCCGCTCGGCCTCGGCCACTATCCGCTCCTTGGCCTCGTGCGCCATCGAGCGGGCCTGCTCCCGGGCGGCCTTGTGCTCCTCGCGGCGGTGGTCGACCAGACCGGTCATCGCCTCCAGGCGGCCGCGCAGCCCGTCCAGGTCGCCCACCGCGTGCGCGTCGGCCACCGCCGCGAGCAGGCGGCTGATCGTGGCCTGGGCATGGGCGGGCGACAGGTCGGTGGTCGCGATCCGCTGCTCTAGCAGGCTGACTTCGGTATCCAGCGCTTCATACTTGCGCTGGAAGAAGGCGAGGGCCTCGTCGGGGCTGCCAGCCTGCCAGGACCCCACCACCCGCTCGCCTTCGGCGGTACGCACGTAGACGGTGCCGTCATCGGCTACCCGGCCCCACTCTTCGCTAGCCGTGCTCACCGCGAACCTCCTGCTCAGTGCCGGCCCGGGGATAGACCCGGGCCCCCCGCCGGTTACCCGGCGGGTGACGCCGCTTCAGTCATGTCTTCTTGATGGTCACGCTCTCGATTTCTACTTTTTCCTTGGGCGCCCCGCCCCCGGCGGAGTTCAGCGGGGGCCCGTAGCCCCGCTTTCCCACATTCTGGAGGATATTAAGTCCGCTGACGATCTTGCCAAACGGCGTGTAATCCGGCGATAGCGATGTGTTCTGGTAGACGAGGAAGAACTGGCTACCGTTGCTGTCCGGCGCTCCCGTGTTGGCCATCGCCATGGTCCCCGCCGGGTACGTGGCCCCGGTGAGGTTCTCGCTCGCGAACTCGTAGCCGGGCCCGCCGTTTCCCTTACCGGTCGGGTCCCCGCACTGCAGTATGTAAAAGCCCGACGTGGTCAGCCGCGGGCACGGGGTGTTGTTGTAGAACGCCTGCTCGGCCAGGCTCACGAACGAGTTGACGGTGCAGGTGGCCTGGCTGTTCAGCAGGTCGATCACGATGCTGCCGCGGTTGGTCGCGATCGTCGCGGTGTACCCGGCCTGGTAATCGGGACTCGCTGACGGCAGGCTCACCTTGCGCGCCGCGGTGCCGCTGGGGGTGTACGTGCAGTGGTGCGCGGGCTCGGCCACGGCCGCAGGCGTCGGGCTGGCGGTCGCCGACGGGGTGGCGCTGGCGCTCGGGGTGGCCGCGGCGCTCGGGGTGCCCGTCCGGGTGGCCAGGAACACGCTGCCCACCGCGATCCCCGCGACGACGACGGCCGCGAGCGCACTGAGCGTCCACTGCCGGATGCGTCTGTCTCGCTGAGCCTGCCGCACCGCCCGGCGCTGGATGCGCTCCCTGGCTAGCTTGCGCTGGCGCTCCTTTTTACCCGCCACCCTCGCGGCCCTCCCTGTTGCTGCACGGGTACAGTGATCAGCGAAACTTCGCGAATCGTACCTGTGCGCGGCCAGCATTGGCGCGGCTGTTACCTGTTCGCAGCACCAACCGCGTCCTGTCTGTGTCCTGACGGGGCAGCGCGGAACCCCGGAGTCACCGTCGGTAGCCTGTACGCACACCCGCGCCGCGCCCCGTCAGAGGAGGTCATCCGTGCTTGTCGCCGGGTTCCCGGCTGGCTCGTTCGCCGCGAACTGCTACCTCGTGGCGGCCGCCCCGGGCGAGCAGTGCCTGATCATCGACCCAGGCCAGGACGCCGAGCCGGACATCGAGGAGATCGTCAACCGGCACCGGCTGCAGCCGGCCGCGGTGCTGCTCACCCACGGCCATGTCGACCACATCTGGTCCGTGGCCCCGGTGTGCGGCGCCCGGAACATCCCGGCCTATATCCACCCCGACGACCGGGCGCTACTGACCGACCCCGCCCGGGGGCTGGCGCTGCGCCCGGGGCAGCAGCTGTTCGGCGGGATCACCTTCACCGAGCCCGACGACGTCCGCGAGCTGACCGACGGCGCCGTGCTCGACCTGGCCGGGATCCAGATCGTGGTGGACCACGCGCCCGGGCACACCCCCGGCTCGGTCGCGTTCCGGCTGCCGCCGGGTTCCGATCCGGGCACGCTGTTCAGCGGCGACCTGCTGTTCGCCGGGTCGATCGGCCGCACCGACCTGCCCGGCGGGGACTACGAGACGATCCTGCAGAGCCTGGCCCGGGTCTGCCTGCCGCTGCCCGATGAGACCGAGGTGCTGTCCGGGCACGGGCCCGCCACCACCATCGGCGCGGAGCGGTGGTCCAACCCGTTCCTGGCCGGGCTGGGGGCGCCCGAGGGGCAGGAGCCGAGCGCCCCGGCGGTTCCCGGCACGCCCCGGCCGACGGGCCTGTGAAGGGAGCCGCGACGCGATGATGCGCACCCATGAGGCGGGAACGATAGGCGCCTCCGACGAGGGCCGGACCGTGACGCTGGCCGGGTGGGTGGCCCGCCGCCGTGACCACGGCGGCGTGGTGTTCATCGACCTGCGCGACGCCAGCGGCGTGGCCCAGATCGTGTTCCGCCAGGAGGACGTGGCCCACGACCTGCGGGCCGAGTTCTGCATCCTGGTCACCGGCGTGGTCCGGCGCCGACCGGCGGGCAACGAGAACCCCGAGCTGGCCACCGGCGAGGTCGAGGTGGCGGTCACCGAGATCACCGTGCTGTCGGAGTCCGACCCGCTCCCGTTCCAGGTCGACAGCGCCGGTGAGCTGAACGAGGAGGCGCGGCTGCGCTACCGCTACCTCGACATCCGCCGGCCCGAGATGTCGGCCGCGCTGCGGGCCAGGTCGGCCGCCGCGTACCTGGTCAGCGACGTGATGCGGGAACACCGCTTCGTGAACGTGGAGACCCCGTTCCTGACCCGGTCCACGCCGGAAGGCGCGCGCGACTTCCTGGTCCCGGTCCGGCTGCGCCCCGGCCACTGGTACGCGCTGCCGCAGTCCCCGCAGCTGTTCAAGCAGCTGCTGATGATCTCCGGCCTGGAACGCTACTACCAGCTCGTGCGCTGCTTCCGGGACGAGGACTTCCGTGCCGACCGGCAGCCCGAGTTCACCCAGGTCGACCTGGAGATGTCGTTCGTCACCCGGGACGACGTCATCACGGTGGCCGAGGACCTGATCGAGCGGCTGTGGGCCGAGATCGCCGGCTACCGGGTGCGCCGGCCGATCCCCCGGATGACCTACGCCGACGCGATGACACGGTTCGGGTCGGACAAGCCCGACCTGCGGTTCGGCCTCGACCTGGTCGACCTGACCGCGTTCTTCGCGGCGACCGAGTTCCGCGTGTTCCAGGCGCCGCACGTGGGCGCCGTGGTCATGCCGGACGGCGCCGCGCAGACGCGTAAGGAACTCGACGGCTGGCAGGAGTGGGCCCGCTCGCGCGGGGCCAAGGGCCTCGGCTACGTGCTGATCGACGCGGAATGCCAGGTGTCCGACTCCGGGCCGGTGGCCCGGCACCTGTCCGAGGCCGAGCGGTCGAGGCTGCCCGCCGAGGTGGCCGCGCGCCCGGGGGACTGCGTGTTCTTCGCCGCCGGGCGCCCCCGCGAGGCGCGCGAACTGCTCGGCGCGGCCCGCCTGGAGATCGGCCAGCGCTGCGGCCTGATCGACCCGTCGGCCTGGGCGTTCACCTGGGTGGTGGACGCGCCCATGTTCGAGGAGGACGGCACCGGCGGGTGGACCGCCGTGCATCACCCGTTCACCGCGCCGCTGCCGGAGTGGACGGACAAGTTCACCAGCGAGCCCGCGGCGGCGCTGGCCGACGCCTACGACATCGTCTGCAACGGGACCGAGATCGGCGGCGGGTCGATCCGTATCCACCGCCCCGACGTACAACAGAAGGTGTTCGACGTCATCGGCCTGCGGCCAGACGAGGCGCGGTCCCAGTTCGGCTTCCTGCTCGACGCGCTGCGGTTCGGGCCGCCTCCGCACGGCGGCATCGCGTTCGGCTGGGATCGGATGCTGATGCTGCTAACCGGCCGCGACTCGATCCGCGAGGTGATCGCGTTCCCCAAGGCCGCCTCCGGCCTGGACCCGCTGACCGGCGCCCCGACCCCGATCACCGCCGAACAGCGCAAGGAAGCCGGCGTAGACGTCATCCTCCCCCCGGCATAACGGCTGCTGCAGTACCAGTTGCTGGCGGATAGTGTCGATGCGTGGCCAGAGCGGAGTCGCGGCAGCGAGACAGCCTGTTTGACGCGGCGGGAGAGGAGGCGGCCGACGCGGCCGCGCCGCTGGCTGTCCGGATGCGGCCGCTGATCCTGGACGAGGTGGTCGGGCAGCCGCAGCTCACCGGGGACGGGTCGCCGCTGCGCAAGCTGGCCGAGCACGACGCTCCCATGTCGCTGCTGCTCTGGGGGCCGCCGGGCACCGGCAAGACCACGCTGGCCTACGTGGTGAGCCACGTGACCCGGCGGCGGTTCGTGGAGCTGTCCGCGGTCTCGGCCGGGGTCAAAGACGTGCGCGCCGCCATCGACACGGCCCGCACCGAACTCGGGCTGACCGGCGCCCAGACCGTGCTGTTCATCGACGAGGTGCACCGCTTCAACAAGGCCCAGCAGGACGCGCTGCTCCCGGCGGTGGAGAACCGCTGGGTGTCGTTCATCGGAGCCACCACGGAGAACCCGTCGTTCTCGGTCGTCGGGCCGCTCATGTCCCGCTCGCTGCTGCTTACCCTGCAGCCGCTCGGCGACGACGACATGCGGGTCGTGCTCGACCGGGCGCTGGCCGACGAGCGCGGGCTCGGCGGCGCCGTGGCCCTGGGCGAGGGCGTGGCCGAGCAGCTCATCCGGGTGGCCGGCGGTGACGCCCGGCGGGCGCTGACCTACCTCGAGGCCGCGGCGCTCGGGCTGCCGCGCGGGGCGGTGATCGACCTGGCCGGGCTGGAGCGGGCCGTGGACCGGGCCGCCGTGCGCTACGACCGGGCCGGTGACCAGCACTACGACGTGATCAGCGCGTTCATCAAGAGCATCCGCGGCAGCGACGCCGACGCCGCGCTGCACTACCTGGCCCGGATGATCGAGGCCGGCGAGGACCCGCGGTTCATCGCCCGGCGGATCATCGTGCACGCCAGCGAGGACGTGGGGATGGCCGACCCGACAGCACTGCCGGTGGCGGTGGCCGCGGCCCAGGCGGTCGAGTTCGTCGGGCTGCCTGAGGCCAGGATCAACCTCGCGCAGGCGGTGATCCACCTGGCCCTGGCCCCGAAGTCCAACGCGGTGGTCCGGGCGATCAACGCCGCCCAGGCCGATGTCCAGGCCGGCCGGGCGGGCGCGGTGCCGGTCCACCTGCGCGACTCCAGCTACCGGGGCGCGGCCCGGCTGGGGCACGGGCGCGGCTACCAGTACCCGCACGACTACCCCGAAGGGGTGGTGGCCCAGGACTACGCGCCGGACACGGTCGCGGGGCGGCGCTACTACGAGCCGTCCCGGCACGGCGCCGAGGCCAGGTACGCCGAACGATCCGAGCGGATCCGGGCCATCCTGGGCCACGACGGCGACGCCGGCGGTGCGTCCGGTGCGGCGGAGCCGCGCGGCGGACCGGCGCCCGCCGAGTGACGGGCTTCCTGGCCCGGAAGCCGCCATGCAGGCGATAGGGTCGGGCAGGTGACAGACCAGGCAAGGCGCGGCCGCCGGTGAGCGCCGGGCAGCTCGCGGCGCTCATCGCGGCGGGATTCTTCGCGGTGGGCGTGTGCGCCGGGGTGTTCGTGCTGCTGCGGCTGGCCGGGCTGATCTCCCGCGCGAACCGGATCCTGACCGACTACGGGGACCGGGCCGGTGCCCTGATCGAGCGCGCGCAGGACGCGGTCGACCGGACCAACGTGCAGCTCGCCCGGACCGACGCGATCACCGCGAGCATGGACGAGGTCACGGCCAACATGGCCGACCTGTCCGGGCATGTGGCGGCGCTCGCGGGCCTGGCCCGCAGCATCTCGGCCGGGCTCGGCACGCCGCTGCTGCGCATCTCGGGGTTCGCGTTCGGGGTCCGCCGGGCCGTGGCGCTGCGCCGGCCGGCCCGGGCCGCCGCGCCCGCGCGGCCGGACGCGGGCGTGCTGCCCGCCCGCCCGGCCGCGGTACCCGCGGGGCGCGGCACGCTGGCGGCCGGTCCGGCGGCCGGGTCTTCGGCCCGGCTGCGCGGCGCCCTGCCCCGGCCGCGCCGGGGTTCCGGCGCTGACCGCGTCGAGAAGGCACGATCATGATCCGCAGGTCCTTCTGGATGACCGCGGGCGCGCTGCTCGGGGTGACCGGGTACCGGCGGGTCAGCCGCCTGGCGCGCTCGGTCACCGGCGGCCGCCGGGGAACGGCGCCCGGCCGGGCCCTGACCCGCGGGAGCTGGACGCACGGGGGTCGGACGCACGGGGGCTGGGCGCACGGCGCGGTGCTGTTCGCCCGGGACGTGCGCGACGGCATGGAGCTTTACGCGGATCGTCACCCCCGGCTGGCAGGCCGTACCC
>Ga0102924_1002023_pt1 | contig 22617 bp, 20 predicted proteins | sample PaiPotPPM11metaG_FD_80116 | JGI IMG/M metagenome (GOLD analysis project Ga0102924, IMG submission 80116) | Iron sulfur acid spring bacterial and archeal communities from Banff, Canada, to study Microbial Dark Matter (Phase II) - Paint Pots PPM... ...
ATCTCGAACACGCGGCGAGTCCAAGCACGCACGTCACTACGAAGAAGGCTTTGTGGTCATTCACGATGTCCGCTCCTCGGATGCCGCAATCGCTGGGTCGTATGTCCCCGTGCGGCTCGACGCGCGCAGTCTGACCCGGAACCCCCACGACGCGACGGGGGGTCAGGCCAGAGACAGGAGGGAGACCGCACGCGGGGCCGTCGTCGCCTTCTCAGCGCGGACGGCTTTTGCCAGGCTCGATCGCGTGCAGCTGTTCGACGGTCTCGTGAACGAAGCGCAGCTTTTCGACCGCAGGCTGGGAGAGCACGAAGGGGTAGATGTCCGCCACTTTGCCTGTCACCCCCCTTCGCGCCCTTCGCGCGCACGTGTCACGCGCGCGGGCCCGGCACGTCTGGTACGGGCGTTGCGAGCCCAGCGGTGCTCATGTCCGAACCAGCGGTCGTCACCGCACCGTCGTAGCGGTATTGCTCGCCGCCGTGGCCGTCCTGCTGTCCCTCCCGCGGATCTCGCGTCGGAGGCAGCGCCTTCAGCTGCGCTTCGGGCCCGAATGCGAACGCGCCGGGGAGGCGTACGGCAACGCCCCGAGCGCTGCTCGTTGCCCGAGCGAAGTGCGTGCAATACTTCACCCTCCACGACGAGCGCGCCCGCTTCGAGGCATTCCGGGCGCCCGTCGCGGAGCTTGTGGAGACCCCGCCATCGTCCCTGGCCGGACGGTCCAGCACGCGTGACGCGGCTCGCTGTCAGGGAGGGGGTCTTACCCCACCGTGCGGCCCCCGAGGTTTCCCACCACAATCGCTAGCTGCGAGGGCTCGACAGGCTTGGGCACGTGCATTTGAAACCTGCGGCGAACGCTCGTTGCGCGTCTTCCTTTCGAGCGAACGCAGTCAAGTCAACGGCCGGCGTTCGGCCTCCTCTGCTGGAAGGCAACGCGCGCACCTTAGAAGCATGTAGCCATCCATCTCCGGCATGCCGATGTCGCTCACGATCACGTCCGGAGGCGTAGCCGAAAAGAATTCCAGCGCCTGCCCCCCGCTGCTCGGGTTCGCGTCGTCGTCGTCGCCGGCGTGCCGGAGGGCCTCGCTTCCGTCTCGTCGACGGTGCGCGCCAAGTCGGCGCGCGGATCGGCGACTCCTTTGTCGCTCATCTCACCCTCCCGCTCCCGAACGATCGGGGCGCGACGATCGGGACGCGACGGCCGCCTCGCGCACGGCCGCCTACAACAAGTCCGGCCGCGCGCGAGATCTCCCGAGCTGACCTCAGTATCTGGCGGGGTTCCGTCGACCTGAGTCGGGCTCGCCCTCGGAGTGGTGCTCATCGGCCTTGCGACCCATCGCGTTGATGTGCGCCTCGAGTCGGTCCGCCCAATCGCTCACCTGGCGGTGAGCCTGTTCCTTTTTGACACCGTAGCGTTCGACCACCTTGCCAACGAGCTTGTCGAGCTTCCCGCCGACGAAGGCGAGGTCGTCGTCGGTGAGCTTCGCCCACTTGCTCTTGACGTCCGCCTTCAACTGGTCCCACTTTCCTTCGATCTGCGTCCAGTTCATGATGATGATTCCTTTCGCTTGGCAATGATCAAACGACTCGCCGGCGCCCACCGACCAGCGAGACGAGAGCCATCACGAGGAAGACGAAGAAGAGGATCTTCGCGATGCCTGCCGCACCTGCGGCAAGACCGAAGAAGCCGAGCAGCCCAGCCACAATGGCTATGCAGAAAAAGACGGCAGCCCAATAGAGCATCGGCGTCTCCTTTCACGGAGATCACGCGGTGCATCCAACGTGCCGCCCGGTTCGGCGACCGGGTGCCATCGTCCCGCGGAGGGACTCTCCGCTGCGCGTGCAAGGCCCGGGAGGTTCCGCTCCCTCCCCTCCCAAGCTCGCGATTTCCCGCTGACGGTCTCCGTTCATGGAAGCAAATCCGCGGTGGCTATTCGACGCATCACGGCGCTGGTCGTCGGACATAGAGGGGCCCTTCTGAAATTTGGGCAGCGCGTCGGATCGGCAGAGCCGCGCTCCGGCGGGACCGCCGATGGGCAGAGTTCGTGCCGTTCGTAAGTCATGGACGAGGCGCGGGGGGCGCCGGACAACCCCGTCGACGGTCGTGTCAGCTCGCCTCACTCGAGGGCAGTGCGTCGCCCGACGGTTTCGGGCCCATGCGCTCGCGCGGGAAACGGCCTTCGTCTGGGTGGTTGTTGGGCTCTGCGTGCCCGGAACGGTCGACCAGGCCAAGAAGCAGCTCGACTCGCAGGCCATCGTGGCGCTCCGCCCGTCAAGAGGAGCAGATCGGCCGCCACCAGAGGCTCATCGAGCGGCTCACCGTCGCCGTCGGCCGGCCGCGCACGATCTACCTCGTGCTTTTCGCGGCGGCGCTCTGGGTCGCGTTCAACGTCGCAGCCCCCGCTCTGTCCCTGCCGGTGTTCGACCCGCCGCCCTTTGGTCGCATGCAGTGCGCCGTCGCGCTCGCCGCGCTTCAGTCGCGCGCCGCGCCGCCGTCGCTGGAGGGTCCGACGTTGGTCGAGTCCCCCTGGAAGCCCTCGCAATCGACCGAGCCGCGCGCGAAGGTATACGCGGTAACGCAAGCCGTACCGACCGTAGCGGACGTATACGTGTCGCAGAACAGGCCTGGCATGCAATTGGCCGACGTCGTGCACGGCGCGCCCTGGCTCGCGAGCGGCGTGCAGGTTCCCTTGTCGCAGTAGTCGGCACTGACGCATGGCTGCGTAGAGCTGCATGTCTGACCGCCCATCTGGGCAGGCACGCACTTCGATGTCCCGCCCTGCGGGGCGCAGTAGGCGTCGGCCGGGCACTCGTCGCCGGGGTCGGCGCAGACATCGTTGAGCTGCTTCTGCGTGGACTGGGCGCACGTCTGGCCGGTGATGCCTGGAGCCGACGCGCACACGTCGCCGCTCACCACACAATCGGCGTCGCTCGTGCAAGGGGCTCCTTCGGCTGCTGTGCCGGCGAAGACCTGCGCGCAGAAGCTGTCGATGCTCGATAGCTGGGTTATGGTCACCGAGGTCGCGCCGTTGCCGAACGCGGCATTCACGGCATCGATGCAGGGCTTCACGTTGGCCGGAGTGTAGACTCGCGTGGCCATCGCCTGCTGCGCCTGCGCGTTGCACTGTGAGGTCTGGTAAGCCTCACACGCGCTCGCATCGAACTGACAGGCCGCGGAGATCTGGCAAATCGCCTGCGCGTACGCGGCACAGTACCCGCTGACATTCGCATATGGATTTGGTGGGGCGCTGGAACAGGCGGCGGTCCCTGCCAGGCTGCCAAGCGCAACCCGTACGACAAGCTTGATGCGCATCATGATTCCTCCAAAAAAGAGCCAGATTGCCACCTTGAAAGTAGCGGCTGCGCAGGTCTCGGCGCAATTGCTCGCAAGAGGGAGGACGACCGAAGCGGGTGCTGTTCGTCGGGGGGCCGGCCGAAGGTAGCGTCGACCTGGGCGGGTGCTTCGACGACGCCGGCCCCTTCCAGGTCACGAAACCGCGTGGGAGAGCCCCCGCGCCAGGACGGACCCTCTCGGGAACCTTCGCCCCTCCACCGGGGAGGTCCTCGGATGGACGTATCAGGCGATCCTGAAGGGCAAGCCCGTCGGGCGCAGATTCGAGCTCGCCAAGGACGTTGCGGCGTTCGCGAATGGGTCGGGTGGTACGATCCTTCTGGAGGCAACGGAAGACCTCTGTAGAACGCGCGAAGGGTCTGCAATCGCTGTTGACCGTCGATGACCTAGTTCTTCTCGCCTTCCTTGGTCAGGTCGACTTCGAAAAAGAAGGCGGGGTATCGTCAGGTTGTTGATAACCGACTCAATGAGCAACGACTTCTTCACGGTCGTCCCATTGGTCTCCGTCGCGCTAGCAGTCCGGAATCTCGAGGCTCGGTGGTTGTCCTTCGGGGCCCACCTCCATCCTCTCCAGCTCGGTCTTTACCGAGGAAGATTCGGCGGTGCTGGACTCGCCGATCAGAGGCTCCAGATCAGGTGTCGCTGCGGTCACGTTGACGGTCACGGTCACCCCCGGTGTTGGCGCCATCGAATCGTCCCACACGGAGCGAGGACAGCCGGTGAAGAGACGAACCTGACCTTCGCGCGTTCACCGCGTTTTATCTCTTCCATCCGGTTGCTCTCCTCTGCCACGCATGGTGTCCTCTGACGCGGCGGGAGCCGACCCGCCTGGACAACGTGGTCGCCCGTCAGCAGGCTGAGGGTCCCACCCACCAACCCCTCGACCGCGATTCGCAACGCAGTGGGTTCGGCCTTCGCGACCGCCTCCAACGCCGGCTAGATCGTCGTCACAGCGTTGTCACCTCGATCGTCGTAAGTCCTTGCACGCCCGGTCCGACTCGAACGGACGACCCGCGGCTTAGAAGGCCGCTGCTCTATCCAACTGAGCTACGGGCGCGTGTGCTTCTTTCGCACGCCGCTGTTATAGCGCGTCCCACCCCGACCATGCCCCCCAACGAGACCACGGATCCGCTCGGTCGCGCGCTCGACCAGGCGGTCGCCGGCCGCGCCGATGCGCTCGAGGCGCTGCTCACGCGCGGTTCCCGCCTGCCCGGCACGCGCATGAACGCCGAGCTGGCCGACGCGTTCGCCGAGGCGTGTCGCGTGCGCGCGGGCCGCGCCGACGCCGTCGCCATGGCGTTCGCGCGCCTCACCGCCGATGAAGCGCCAGGGGCGACGTCGCGCGAGTTTCTGCCCGTCTGTGGCGTGCTCGCGCTGGCCGCGCGGGCGTCCGCGGACCCGAAGGTTCGCCCGCGGCTCGTCTCCGAGCTGCACGCGCGCGCCGACGACCTGCGCTATCGTGTGCGGGACGCGGTGGTGGAGGGGCTCGCCCGCGTCGGCGCCGTGGCCGGCGACGCGCTGGTCGGCGCGGTGGCGTCCTGGATGGATGGCTACTTCCACGCGGCGGCGGTCGTGCGCGCGCTCGAGAGCGGCGCGTGGCTCGGCGCGGTGCGCGACGCGGACGCGGTCGTTGCCCGTCTGGACGAGGGGTTCGCCCTCGCGCGCGACGCTTCGCGCGCCGCCTGGCGATGGCCGGGCCACAAGGCGCTCGTCGAGGCGCTCGGGACAACGCCGGCGCAGGCGGCGGCGATGCTCGGCGCGCCGGTCGTCGACATGCTCGAGCGATGGGCGCACGTCGGGGAGCCCGCGTTGCGTGAGGTGGTCGAGCAGGCGGTCGGCTCGCGCAAGCTGCGCGGGCGCCTCGGGGCGGAGATGGAGCGGGTCGCCAAGGCCCTCGCCGCCAGCCGCCCCGCGCCGCGCAATCCGGATCACGACGTGGGTCCGACACGCGATCGGAGCAAGAGCCGCCGGCGCAGCGGTCGTTAGGTGTCCGTGTTGTATGACAGGGCACACAGCCTCGGCTCACGCTCGGCTAGCCGCTCGGTCGCGCGGGATTGCCGGGATTCCGTGCGGAGGCGGGAGGCGCCATGGACACGCGCGCCGCCTGATCGACGATCTTCGTGGCGGCGGCGGCCCGTGCGCTGCGCTGTTGGAGGGTCGCGTGGTCGACGACGGCGTGCCCCTCGAGAAGGTCGAGCCACTCCAGATCGAGCACGCCGCCGCTCGGCAAAATGAAGACGCCGAAGAGGTGCGCCAGTCTGCGGACCTCCTGCACGAGCGGCCGGGGCACGTGGAGCGCCGCGTGCGTGATGAGGTGGATGACCGGATCGCGCGGATCTCGCGCGCGAAGGAGGGCGATCTCGGTGGCGAGCTGCGCGAACACGCGGGCCGGGTTGCGCCCGCGCTCCCCTTTGAACCCGAGCAACCATGCGGCCGGAAGCTGCGAGCGCTCGCGCGCGCGCTGCACGTCGTACAGGCGAGAATCGAAGAAGCGCATCCACACTTCCTCGCCGGCGAGCTGCAGCTTCTTCGCGAGCGCGATGGCCAGGCCGCGGGCGAACACCTCGCGCTCGCCGCGCATCGACGCCGACGCGTCGATGACGAGGTAGTGTAGCCGGCGCGCCTCGTCGGGCGCCTGTTCGCGCGTGTAATAGAGGAGCTCACCGTCGGCCATGCGACGCGCGAGCTCGACCTCGTCCCAGGCGAGCTCCGTGAGCACCATCGAGTCGAGCGACCCCTTGCGGCCGACGCCTGCGTACCCGTGCACCGCGTGCGTACCGGCAGCTTGCGTGCGGTGCGTCTCGAGGACGCTCGGCAGGAGCTCGAGCGAGAAGTTGACGATGTCGTTGGTCGCTGGGCTCGAGAGCGCCGAAAGGAGATCGACGTGCGCCAGCGCGCCGGCCGCGTTCGACGAGGGGCCGAGCATCCCGAGCAAGCGCAGCGTGTCCAGATCCAGCGCGTCGGTGAGCGTGAGGACGTGCAGGCGGGCGCGCGAGAGGGCCTCGAGGACACCCGCCTCGTAGGCGCGGGGCATCGCGGCGAAGAGGCGCGGGAGCTGGCCGTCGAGATCGCGCACAAGCTCGGCATCGAGGGGCAGCGCCGTCGGCCACGGCGGACGAAGCGCGGCGCGCTCGACGAGCGACGCGAGCAGGCGAGCGAGGACGACGACGACGAGGTCGTCGCTCAGCTTCAGGCTCCGAGCGCGCGACGCGGCCTGGCTCTGCGCGATTTCCTCCACGATCCCGCGGTAACTCGTCGCGAGCTGAGGAAGCTTCGGGACGCGCGCCACGGCCGCGTCGGCGCCGGCGCGCGGCGCGAGCTCCATTTGCTCGCGCGGTGCGCCGTAGAGGAGGCCAATGTCGTGCACCACGAAGAGCGGCAGATGCACGCCGAGACGCGCGAGGTCGCGCCACCAGCGCACCGCGCGAACGACGAGCATGGGCGATCCCGCCCGGACCGCCGACAGCATGAGGCCCCCGAGCGGACCTACGATCGCCGGATCCCGCTCGAGCGCCGGGGTCACCGGCATCGGCAACCTGGAGCCGGTTCCACAAATAGTCGCAACGACCCCACTTGGAGCCGGCTCTAGCGGCCTATTTCCACTTGTCCTGCGAGGCCGGTGCGTCGGCCGGGCTGTCGCCCGTGATCTGGGTCGGGTCGGGCTTCATCCCCACCTGCTTGACGCAGTGCCAGTCGCCGACGCTGTCGGAGTCGTCGATCGCGTACTGGCCGGCGAGCTCCGGGATGTTGTTCTCGCCGGGCTTGTAGACGAAGATGCCCGTGCCGTGCGAATCGGCCGAGGGGCCGACCGCGCCGTACCGGTGCTCCTTCCAGGTGAAGTGCAGGACGTTGCCCTCGGCGGTTCCGCTGAGCTCACCCCAGTGGCTCCCGTCGGTGCGCTTCCAGCGGCCCGACGCTGCACCGTCCTGCTCGACGATGTGCAGGTAGCCGTACACCGGGTTGTAATAGACACCCGGCCACGCCTGCCCTTCCGGCATCTGTCCCGCTTTGACGTTCGCGAACTTCGCCTGCGGCGAACCGCTGCAGCCGACGGCCGCCGTCGCCAGAGCCATTGTCCCCACGCACACCCACGCCCAAGCCCGAGCTCTCATGGGCGCGTAGGATACCAAAAACCCCGGCCCGTCACGCGGTTGCGTCGGCGTCGGTCTCGTCCTCGAGTGCCGCACCGTGGCACTTCTTGAACTTTTGCCCGCTACCGCACGGACAGGGGTCATTTCGCCCGATCTTCGGGCCGTCCCGGCGGACCGGCTGCACCGAGACGCGCGGCTGCTGTCGAGCTGCCGGGCGCGCCGCCGAGGTAGCGGCGGCCGCCCCGTCGTCGTCGCCCGCGGGCTCGGCACCGTGCCGGAGCTGCATCGCGCGCTGCTGCGCCGCGTGCTTCTCGGCGTCCTCGCGCTCCATGCGCTCGATGTCCGTCTCCTTGCGGACCTGCACCTTGAATAGCTTGCTCGTCACGTTGCTGCTCGTCGCCGCCATCATGTTGATGAAGACGTCGTAGCCTTCCTTCTTGTACTCCTGCTTCGGGTCGCGCTGGCCGTAGCCGCGCAGGCCGATGCCGTCGCGCAGGTGCTCCATGTTCGTGAGGTGGTCGACCCACTGGCGGTCGATCTCCTCCAGGTAGAAGTGACGGAAGACGCGGAGCAATAGCTCCGTCCCCATCTCCGTCTCCTTCTCCTGCAGCTTCGCCTCCGCCCCGGCGAAGAGCGCCTTGGCGATCTGCTCGGGGTCATGCAGGTGCTCGACGTCCGGCGACTTGGCCGCGAAGTGCTCGATGAAGCCGCTCTTGATGCCCTTCCAGTCCCAGTCCTCCGGCGGCTTGTCCGCCGGGCAGCACTCCTCGACGATCGCGCCGACGATGTTGTCCAGGAGGTCCAGGGCCTGCTCGCGCTGCTCGGTGAGGCTCAGCGGGATCTCGGCGAGGAGGCGCTCGTACACGTCCTTCGGCTTCTTGCCGTCTCCATCCTTGAACTCGAAGCGGTAGCCCCAGAACTGGTAGATATCCTGCTGCAGCGAGGTCATCGAGTAGATCTCCTCGACGTCCTCGACCTTCTTCGGCGGCGGCTTCACCTCCGCGGCGGGCGCGCCTCCCGCGGCGGGACGGGGCGCGGCGATCGGCGTCCCGTGGTGAAGGACCATGTCCGTGATCGCCGGCTTCAACTCGTCGGCGATCCGCGGGTCGACGACGATCGTGCGCGGCTTGCCGGTGGGCTTGCCGTCCTCGTCCAGCTTCTCGGGCTTGTACGCGCCGACGAGCAGCTGCTGGCGCAGCTTGTAGACGGTCTTGCGCTGCTCGTTCATCACGTCGTCGTACTCGAGCAGGTGCTTGCGGATGTCGAAGTTGCGCTCCTCGACCTTGCGCTGCGCGTCCTGGATGCTCCGGGTCACCCAGGGGTGCACGATGGGCTCGTTGTCGGGCATGCCCATGCGCTCCATGAGCGACTTCACCTTGTCGCCAGCGAAGATGCGCATCAGGTCGTCTTCGAGCGACAGGTAGAAGCGGCTCGAGCCGGGATCGCCCTGCCGTCCGGCGCGTCCGCGGAGCTGGTTGTCGATGCGCCGCGACTCGTGCCGCTCGGTGCCCAGGATGTGGAGTCCCCCGAGCGCGCGGACCTCCTCGCCCTCGGCCTTGCACTGCGCGTCGAACTTCTCGACCAGCTCGGCGAACGCCTCCGGCTCCTTGTCCGGATCGCGCCCTTGCTCGCGGAACTCGAGCTTGGCGATCATCTCCGGGTTGCCGCCGAGAAGGATATCCGTGCCGCGGCCCGCCATGTTCGTACTGACGGTGATCGCGCCCTTTCGCCCGGCCTGCGCGACGACGTACGCCTCGCGCTCGTGGTGCTTCGCGTTCAGGACCGCGTGCGGGATCTTCTTCTTCTTGAGGAGGTTCGCGACCGCGTTGCTCTTCTCGACGCTCGTTGTGCCGACGAGCACCGGCTGCCCCTTCTCGTGGCATTCGAGGAGCTCGGCCACGACGGCGGTGAACTTCTCGCGCTCGGTCTTGTAAACGACGTCCTGGTTGTCCTGGCGCACCATCGGCTTGTTGGTCGGGACGGTGATGACGCCGAGCTTGTAGGTCTCGTGAAACTCCGTGGCCTCCGTGTCCGCCGTACCGGTCATTCCGCCGAGCTTCTTGTAGAGGCGAAAGAGGTTCTGGAAGGTGATCGTCGCCATCGTGCGGGTCTCTTCCTGGATGCGCACGCTCTCCTTGGCCTCGACCGCCTGGTGCAGGCCGTCCGACCAGCGGCGGCCAGGCAGCACGCGGCCAGTGAACTCGTCGATGATGAGGACCTTGCCGTCGTCGGCGACCAGGTAGTTGACGTCGCGCTTGTAGAGAGAGTGCGCGCGCAGGCACTGGTTGAGGATGTGGAGCGACTCGAGGTTGATCGGGTCGTACAGGTTCCCGATCCCCATGAGCTTCTGCGCGAGCTCTACCCCGTCGTCCGTGAGCGTGACCGAGTGCTGCTTCTCGTCGACGACGTAGTGCTCGTCCTTGCGCAGGCGGGGGATGACCTCGTTGATCTGGTGGTACTTGTGGCTCGAAGGCTCGCCCTGGCCGCTGATGATGAGCGGGGTGCGCGCCTCGTCGATGAGGATCGAGTCGACCTCGTCGACGATCGCGTAGTTGAGCTCGCGCTGGACGTAGTCGAGCGCGCTGAATTTCATGTTGTCGCGCAGGTAGTCGAAGCCGAACTCGTTATTCTGGCCGTAGGTGATGTCCGAGCGGTACGCGATCTTCTTGTCGTGCTCCCCTTGCGAGTGCACGACCGTGCCGGTCGTCAGACCGAGGAAGCCGTAGAGCTTGCCCATCCACTCGGCGTCGCGCTTGGCGAGGTAGTCGTTCACCGTGACGACGTGCACGCCCTTGCCCTCGAGCGCGTTCAAGTAGCAGGGGAGCGTGGCGACGAGCGTCTTGCCCTCGCCGGTCCTCATCTCGGCGATCGACCCCTTGTGCAGCACCATCCCGCCGATGAGCTGCACGTCGTAGTGGCGCATCTTGAGGGCGCGCTTGCCGGCCTCGCGCGCGACCGCGAAGGCCTCGTGCAGGATGTCGTCGAGCGTGGCGCCGTTCTCGAGCTTCTCGCGCAACTCCGGGGTCTTCGCCTTCAGTTCGGCGTCGGACAGCTTGGAGATCTCCGGCTCCAGCGAGTTGATGGCCTCGACGCGCGGCCGGAGGCGCCGGATCTCGCGTTCGTGAGAGGTACCGAAGACTTTCTTGAGCGCCCAGGCCAGCATGCGATTCGAGGCAAATTAGTGCCCACTGGCTCCGAGCGCCAGCGGTGCCGTTAAAGCCAGCCGTTGTCCCTGTACCAGCGCACGGCAAGCTCGATCCCGCGAGCCCAGGGGACCTCGGGCTGCCAGTCGAGCTCCCGGCGCGTCGACTCCGAGGAGCACACCCAGTGCTGGAGGAGCATGTTGGCCTTTTCGCGCGTCAGCATGACCGGGCGGTTCGTGAAGCGGCCGACGGCCTCGACCCCGCGCGCGACGGCCATGAAGAGGGGGACCGGGAGGCTCGCGCGCAGAAGGGCCCTCTTGCCGAGAGCGCGCTCGGCGTCGGAGAGCATCTGGCGCTGGTCGATCGGGCCGCAGCCGTCGTCCACGAAGTACACGCGGCCGCTGGGGACCGTGGCTTCGACCGCGCGGACGCAGGCGCGCGCGCAGTCGGTCGCGTAGATCCACACCCCCTTGGCGGCCCCGCCGTCGACCAGCGGCAAGAGACCCCGCTGGATCGTGCGGAACGCCTCGAGGATCTCGCCGTCGCGAGGGCCGTAGATGGCGCCCGGCCGGAGGATGACGACGGACACGTCGTCCTTGGCGGAGAGGACGACCTTCTCGGCCGCGAGCTTGCTCCGACCGTAGGCGGTCACCGGGTTTTCCTGCGTGGACGAGACGGGCAGCCCGTCCGACGAGGGACCGCACGCTTCGAGGCTCGAGACGTGGGCGAGGCGCTTCACGCGGGCCTTGCGCGCGGCGTCGACCAGGTTCGACGTCCCGCCGACGTTCACGGTGAAGAACTCGTCGGCGCTCCGCGCCTTCACCACCCCCGCGCAATGGACGATCGCGTCGACTCCGTCGACCGCCTGGCGCACGCGCTCGGCCTCCTCGACGCTGCCTTCGAAGAGCTCCACGTTGGCCAGCTTCTGCAGGTGCTTTCGGTTCGACGTCGAGCGCACGAGCGCGCGCACGGTGTCGCCGCGCGCCGAAAGGAGCTCGGCGACGTGCCCTCCGAGAAAGCCGCTGGCGCCGGTGACGAGAACCTTCATGTTGCGCCCGCGCCGTTCGTGAGCGCCTTCTCGTAGACGCGGTAGGTCTTGTACAGCTTCGCGCCCATCATCTGGATGCCCGCGTTCACCCGGCCATTGTCCTCGAGCGTCCAGCCGAGCTCCCCCTCCCGGATGCCGAGCTTCTTCCCGCCGTCGTTCATCTCGGCGTACATGAACGCCGAGAGGCCGGCGTACTTGCGGACGTGCCGCCATTTCTTGCGGATGCCGAGGAGGGCGAGGCGGGCGCTCTTCGGTCCCTCCACCTTGAGGCGCCAGAGGAGCTTCGGCAGCCCGAGCGGCAGGACCTTGCCGTTCAGGTCGCGAACGAGCTCGTTCAGGTTGGGGAGCGCCAGCGCGACCGCCGCCGGCTCGCCGGCGATCGACACGATGCACGTGATCTCCGGCAAGATGAGCAGCTTGAAGTCGGCGGCCATCTTGCGCACCTCGTTGCGCGTGAAGGGCACGAAGCCCCAGTTGTCGCTCCAGGCGTCGTTGAAGACGTCGACCACGAGCTCGACGTCGCGCTCGGCGTCCTTCTTCGAGACGGTGCGCGAGCTCACCTCGGGCAGGGCGCGGATCTCTTCGCGCGCCCGCGCCACGCGCTTGTTCACGTCGCCGACCTTGTAACTCCAGGCATAGAAGTCCTTCGCCTTGGTGTAACCGGCCTTCTCGATGAGCGCGCCCTGGTAGGGCCGGTGGTGCGGCATCATGAGGTACGGCGGCGTCTCGAAGCCCTCGACGAGGCACCCCAACTCTTCGTTGATGTTCAGCGACAACGGGCCGCGCACGCGCTTCATTCCCTTGCCGCGCAGCCAGCTCTCGGCTCGGCTGAGAAGCTCGCGCGCGACCTCTTCGTCGTGCACGGTATCGAGGAACCCGAAGAAGCCCATGGCGTCGCCGTAACGATCGAGGTGCTCGCGATCGATCGTCGCGGTGCAGCGCCCGACCGGGAATCCATTCCGGTACGCGCAAAAGACGACGCCCTCTCCGTGCTCGAAGAACGGGTTCTTGCGCGGATTGAGCCGGTCCTTGAGCTCCATGTCGAGCGGACGGATGTACGCCCGGTCGTCCCGGTAGATGTAGTCGACGACGTTCAGGAAGTCGTCGAGGCGACCGCCCAGGGGGATCTGCCGGATGTCGAGCATGGCAGGGACTCGTTAGTCGATCTCGGCCCTTTCTTCAAAAGCGTTCGCCTCGGGCGAAGCCTCGCCGCTGGGCCAGCGAGCTCTGAAAGGCTCGTTCGGTCCGCCCCGTGCAACGCGGCGGCGCATGTCGCCCATCGGCTACGCACGAATCGCGGCCGTGGTCTTCGCGGCGCAAGCCATCTTCCCGATCGTTCATCGGTTGACCGGAAGCGCGTACCTCGGCTTCACGTACGCTTGCAGCGTGGCGATCGACGCCGTGCTCGCGGTCGCGTGGATCACGGCGGCGCTCGTGGGCTTTCTCCGGAGTCCGTCGAGCGGGCCGGCCTTTCTCGTGGCCGGCGCTTGCGTCTCGCTCATGCAAGGGTTCGTGTTCTCGCTCGCCACGTGCGACCACGGCCCGATCGGTGCCGGCGTTCCCTTCTTCGCCGCCGGCGCCGGTCAGCTGTACCTCGTCGCTCATGCGTTCCCGGCGTTTGCCGAGCGAGCCGAACGCCGCAAGACGAAGGCTCGAGAGACCGAAGCCCCGCCGCACTGGCACCTCGGCCGCGTGTGGCTGCGCCCGAGGCACTCGCACTAGCACAATCGCGGAAGCGACGCCCCCGTGACGAATCAGTCGGCCGGGTGTCATCCAACCGGGGGACAGACAGGGTCGCGCCTTTCGGTGAAGCACTGATGACGCGAGAATCGCGCCGTGCAATCCCGCAAGCTGGACCTCGCCGTCATGAAAACCATCGCCGCAAAAACCCTCGCGCTCGCCGTGGCCCTCTCCCTCGCACCGGTCTTCGCTTGCCAGGACGACCACGAAGCGCGCGTCCTCCCCCCCGCCGACGCTTCGATCGACACGTCGCAGACGACGTTCCCGGATTCCTCGATGCCGCCGGAGAGCGGCCCCGCCGACGTGACGTCGGATGGGCCGCTCTGCAACGGGCACATCCCCAATTACATGCCGCCGCCCTTCAAGCCCGTCGCGATGCCGGGGGTATGCACGGGCGCAGCCATCGACGCGTACGTCACGGCGTGCGCCGACGCCGACGGTTCCGCCGCTTGCCTCGCCTGGCAGAACGACCCGTCCAACGCGGCGTGCAAGAGCTGCATCCGGCGCATGGACGGCACAGGCCCGCTGATCTTCTACGGCAACGGCGCCTTCGCGCAGCCCAACGAGGGCGGATGCCTCGCGCTCGGAGGCGCGCAGGACTGCGGCTCCGCCACGAACGCCGCTTTCTATTGCCTCTTCGAGGCCTGCGGCTCCTGCCCCCTCGACGGGGGCCAGCTCACCGGCACGTGTTACGAGACGGTGTATCAGGGGGATTGCGAGAGCTGGGGCAACGCCCAGGACAGCTGCGAGTCGACGTTGACCGGCCCCGTGACGGATTGCGAGCTCACGAACGGGACCCTGGAGTCGCAGATGCAGAAGTCCATCACGCTCTTCTGCGGCGTCCCGAGCGATGGAGGCGGCCCGGGTGACGGGGGCATCGACGACAGCGGCGACGGGGGTCGAGGAGCGGAGACGGGGAGCGCAGAAGCGGCGGCGGGGGACGCCGCCGCCGGGGATCTGTGACTGCGCCTACCGCTCCCCGCGGCTCGCTCGCGCGATGACCGAGTCCACGGCGCTCGGCTGCGACTCGTACACGGCGCGGCTCGCCTTCACCTCGACCACCGTGGACCCCGCACGCTTCGACATCGCGTGCTGCGCGGGGGGCGGGATCATCCTGTCGTCGGTCGCGACGATGTAAAAGCTCCGCTTCCCCTTCCGACCCTCGGGTCGTTGCCCGCCTCCGTGATCACGACCAAGGGCTTCGGGCAGAAGCTCGCGCCGGACGACCTCGAGGACCTCGCCCAGGAGGGCCTGCTGCGCGTGCACGCGAAGCTCGACACGTTCCAGGGACAGAGTCGGTTCACGACGTGGGCCGCGACCATCGCCGTCAACTGCGCGCTCTCCGAGCTGCGCCGGCGGCGCTACCAGCACCTGAGCATCGAGGAGGCCAGGTGGCGCAGCCGACTGGTCCCCGAGCGAAGGGGCCTCGCCGGCGGACGAGGAGCGGATCGCTCTCCTCCGTCGAGCAATCGCCGAGGCCCTCACGGACAAACAGCGCGAGGCCATTCAGGTCGCACTCGGCGGGCTGCCGCTCACGGAGCTCGCGCGGCGCTGGAACGTAAGCCAGGGGGCCATCTACAAGCTGCTCCACGACGCTCGGCGACGGCTCAAGAGCTACATGGAGACGGTGAGCGGTGCCGGCGCGCCGGAAGGTTGGGCGTCATGAACGACAAGCCGAACGCGGCCGCGGTGCTCCGGAGCTTGCTCGCGGGGACGCGAGACGACGAGATCGATTGCGATCGCTTCCTCGAGTACCTCCCCTCGCTCCTCGACGACCGCATCGACGACCCAAAGCTCCGCGAGAAGCTCGCACACCACATCCGGCAATGCGCGGAGTGCCACGAGGAGTCCGAGATCGTGAAGAGGGCGCTGGAGCGCGTGGACGCCCTCCCGGCCGGGGTGAGGTCAGCCTCCTGGCGTGCAGGTCGTGCCGTTCCAGCACATTCCCGTGCCGCAGGCGCAGAAGGCCTTCGACGCGCTGGAGGCCGGCGCGCAGCCGCACGCCCCGACGGCGCACGTGTCCGGGAAGTCGGTCGCGCTCGAGCAGCACATCATTGTCGTGACGGTTCCTCCGGAGGCGGTGCACGCCGCCGCGAGTCCGCTATCCGACGAGGAGTCGGTCGTCTCGGGCGCGTCGGCCGGGGCGTCGCCGGAGCCGTCGACGGGTGCCGGCGCATCGCCAGAGCCGTCGACGGGTTCCGGGGCGTCGCCGGACGCGTCGACGGGTGCCGGCGCGTCGCCGGACGAATCCTCGGCGGGCGAATCGGACGCGCTGGAGTCGGTCCCGCCCGCCATGCAGGTGGAACCGTTCCAGCATCCGGAGGCGCAGTTGCAGACCTGCACCGGGTGGCTCGACGAAGGCGCGCAGCCGCAGGCCCCGACGACGCACATGTTGGGGAAGTCGCTGACGGACATGCAGCACGTGGACGATCCGATGGCTCCGCCGGCCGCCGTACAGGCGGCGGCGAGGCCGGAGTCGGACGTCGCGGTCGAGTCCGATCCGGCGTCCATACCGCCCCCCGTATCGCTATTCGACGAGCACGCGATCGGCAGGACGACGAACAAGGGCAGGATGAAGATGCGTCTCTTGAGCATGGCGCGCGATGATATGAGTGTCTCGACGTTCTGCCTACAACCTCGCTGCCCGTGCCCGGACCGGGAAGCAGCGAGGTCCCGGCCCGTCCCGGCGGTACGACGACGAAGATGCTCCACAGCGCTGCGCCGACGTCCGCGCCGAGCTTCGCCATCTTCGTAAGCGACCGAAAGTCATGCGCGGCCGGCGCGTGTTCACCCGCAAAGACTCCGTATCGCACCCCTCGCTCGGCTGGCGCCCGCGCCAATGTGGACCATAATGACCACATGCGCCGCACCTCCCTCGTCCACGCCAAGGCCCACCTCTCCGAGCTCGTCGACCAGGCCGAGCACAAGGGCCGCGCCGTGCTCATCCTCCGCCACGGCAAGCCCGCTGCCGCAATCGTGCCCGTGAGCATGGTGCAGGCGGCCGAGACGAGCGGCCCGGCTCCCCTCACGACCGACGAGGAGCTCGAGGCCTTTTGGGCCGGCTTCGGCAAGGGCGACAAGCGCAGCGCTGTCGAGGACCTTGTGCAGGGCCGAAGGCCCTGGGGCGAGCGCTGATGCGCCTGGTGATCGACGCCTCCGTTGCGATCGCCGCCTCGCGCGTCCACGAACCATCCTCGGCCGCCGCACGGGGGCGTATCGGGCGCGCCTTTCGCCACCAGGATGAACTCGTCGTGCCCGCCCTCTTCGGCGTCGAGGTCGCCGGCGCACTCTCCCGACACGGCGAGCCCGAAGGCAAGATCCGCGACTACGTCGCGCGCCTCACGTCGGCGCCGCACGCAGTGATCGCGCTCGGCGTGGCCCGGGCGCGCCGCGCGATGCACGTCGCGATCACGGGTCGGCTTCGCGGCGCCGATGCCGTGTACGTGTGGCTCGCGGCGTCACGGGGGCTGCCCCTCTGCACGCTCGATCACGAGATGGCCGAGCGCGCGGGGGCGTTCTGCAACCTCATCGCTCCCTGACATATGCACATTTCACGGAATCGCGCGTACCGGCCCAGCGATCCTCGTGCATTGAGACAGCGCTAGTTCGCCGCTCGGGCGCACCGGAAGCCCGAGAGCGGCGAGCCGCCCGAGCGGAAGAACCGCCCGCTGGCGCGGTTGGGAGCGAGCTCCCATTCTCCGCCGCGAACGGAGAACGCGGGCGCCGGATCGAGTGTCCCTGGCGTCGTACAGACGGGGTCGACGTAGAGCCCCGGACGCGACCAGCACGGCTCGACGAAGCGGTTCCACTGATCGCGCGCGAACTCGCTCACGTTTCCGATCAGGTCGACGACCGTTCCGGTCGGAAGGTCCAGACGATCGAGCTTGCCCGAGCCGACCGCGAGCGGTCCTCCGATGGCGCCGAGCTGCTTGCACGCGTCGTCCCCCTGGATCTTCGAGATGTCGCTCTTCTGGCACATGACGACGCCGTCGCACGTCGGCGGATCGGAGCCCCAGACGTACGGCGCGCTCCGCAGAGCGCCCGCGGCGTACTCGTACTGCGCTTCGGTCGGCAGGTCGGCGCCGAGGCTCGCGCAGTACCGTCGTGCGACGGGTCCCTCGACGCAGTTCACCGGGAAGTCTTCGAAGACGCCGGCGGCCGCGGTGAAACGGCAGGCGTCGTTCACGTCGACGCCGCTCGTCCCGGTCCACGGCGTCGCCGGGAGCCCGCTCTTGCGGAAGTCGGCCACGGTGACCTCGTTCGCGGCGAGGTAGTACGGCGAGAGGACGACGAGGCGCTGCGAGCCGCTCTGATCGGAGTTGCGCGCCTCGAGCGGGCTGCCCATCCAGAACGCGCCGCCCGGGATGCAGACTTCGCCGGGGCGCGGGGGAGCTCTGCAGTCGACGCGCGCCGCGAGAGGCCACGTGCCGGCGTGCAAGGCGGACGGACGCCCGGCGGCCATCGCGAGCGGCGCCGCCAGCGACCCCTGCACCGTGCCGACGTCCTGCGTGCGCAGAAAGATGGTGCGCTCGGCGACGCCCTCGGCCGCGATGCCATCGACGGCGAAGTACGCGTCGATCGTCCCCTGCGGCCGCGGCTCGGTCCCGTCGATGTCGCTGTATCGAAAGAGGCGCGCGCGGAGGACGGCGCTCTTGCCCTCCGCGGAGGGCAGGACGGCGAAGGACAAAAGGCCCTCGTTGATCGTCGCGGCGTCCACGTCGAAGTCGCGCGTGCACTGGTCGCACGCCGTTCCGTCGACGAGCACGTCGAAGCGAACGTGGTCGAACAGCGGGTAGGCGTCGAGCGGACCGTACGAGCGCGCCGTGCCCGCGGGGAGAATCGCGTCGGTGTCGAAGTAGACGAGGAGCTGTCCTGCGGGCGGGAGGGTGCCCGGCGACTGCTTGCACGCGGCCGCCGCGAGCACCCCGAGGACCAGCGCCGCCCTATTCATGGCGCCTCCCGCACGCATCGAAATCCCACATCGAGCTTCGCCGCCACGTTGTCGGCGCCCTGGCGAATGCCCGATGGCACCCCGCTCGGGGGTGTGTCCCACGAGCCGCCGCGGTACTGCTTGTACTTCGATCGCGGGTCGACGCACCCGGGGAGGTCCAGCCCGTTCCGCATCCAACAGATCGAGTCGAGCGCGTCGCTGTCGTCCCGCACCCATTCGCTCACGCCCCCGCCCAGATTCGCGATCCCGAGGACGAGCGAGAAGTCGCCCTGAGGACCCATGCCCGCCTCGACGGGCTGGGGACCGAAGCCGACCGACGCGCAGACGTTCGCGTCCTGCGCGTCCGCGGCCAGGCCTCGCGCGAAGACGCCGCGCGAGCACGACGGCAGGTCGTCGTCCGGCCCGCCCCACGGGTACGCGGTCGGAAGGGGACGTGCGGCTGCGACCGCGGCGTAGGCCCACTGCACTTCGAGGGGAAGGTCCCCGTCGTAGAAACGACAGAACGCCAGCGCGGCGGCCCAGGTGACGCACATCATCGGGTAGGTCTCGCGCCCCATCGGGATCGAGCTATAGGTGCACTGCGACGTGCGCAGCGGGTTCGTCGCGACGGCCGCTGGGCCTCTGGGCAGCGGCGCGTCGTTGATCGCGACGCTCTCGGGCGGCGGCGTGAAGCCCTCGGCGATGGCGTGCCGCCATCGTCCGACCGTCACTTCGTTGCGGTCCATGCGGAAGGCCGGGACGCGCGCCATCCGCTCGGGCTCGCCGAGCTGCGTGATCATGTCGAACGCGAACTCCGGCCAGCCGAAGACGAACACGCCCTTGGGGACGCAGACTTCGTCGTCGTAGAGGGGAGTGCCGTCGGGGAGCGTGGTCGCGGCGCGGGTGGGCAGGTCGCACCGGGTGGGGGCGTCGAAGCTGCCGGCGACGCTCGGACCGAGCGCGTCGGTCGTGCGCGGCACCTCGGGCAGGTCGGGGGAGACTCGCTGCTTCGGGTCGTCGACGCAGGTGCGCGCGCCGGGCACGTCCGCCATCACGCCGACGCACTCTCCGCGGAGGACGACGTTCACCCGCTGCTTGAGCCCCGGCGTGATCGTCACGCGGACGAGGCGGTCGATCGTCAGCAGGGGCTGCGGCTCGGAGAGCGGCGTGATGTCGCGACCGGTGTCGTCGAGCAAGCGCGGAAGGTTGGTCGCGGCGGGGAGCGGCGCGACCGCGTTCGGGGCGCCGTCGGGCGGACTCTCCATGTAGCGCTCGCCGCGGTAGTCGCGGACCTTGCCATCGAGGTACGCTCGGAGGCGTACGCGCATCGTCCCGCCCCGGCTGGCGTCGGGCGAGTAGACGACGAACGACGCGGGCCAGTCCGCGGGAGACGCGCGCAGAAAGTCGCGCGACTCGATCCAGCGCACGTCCGGCTCGGAGTAGGCGTCGACGCGCAATCGCGAGACGAGCCGCGGAACCGGCATGTCCGTGTCGACGACGATCTCGACCTCGCCGAGCGGCGGCAAGAGTTGCCCCCCGTCGCCGCCGCACGCGAAGAGGACGAGCGCGAGGGTCCAGATCTTCCGCCCGCCGGCCGGGACTACGGGAGCTTCACGGTCCATCCGGTGCTCCCGTTGTCGACCGGTGGGCGCTCCGGCGCCGGAGTCGAGCGCGTAAGGAAGTAGGTCCCTGCGCCCACTCCCACGACGACGGCGCCCGTCGCGGCCCAGAACCACCACTGCTCGGTGAGCGACCGATGCAGCTCCGGTAGCTTCGCGAGGAGCTCGACGCGTTCGCCGGGGCGGGCGGATAGCTCGGCGCTGTACTCCGCATAGCCCTTTCGCTGGACGACGACGTGGTACGCCCCGGCTGGACGCTGCACCTCGACCGGGGTCGGGCCGACGTCGACGCCATCGAGGCTCACGATCGCGTCCGGCCGGTCGCTCTCTATGCGCAGCGTGGAGGGGAGTCGATCGAGCTCGATGCGCAGCGGGAGCACCGCCCCGGGGCTGACGGTCCGGTTGATCACGGCGTCGGAGAACCCAGGGCGCGACAACGTGAGCACGTGGACACCCGGGTCGACGGCGACCCGAAACGCGCCGACGCCGATCGGCTCGCCGGGGCCGGGCGCGCGCGTGCCGGCGAGGAAGGACGGCACGTCTCCCAGGTGTCGACCACGCTCCGACGGAGCCGGAGACCTGCCGTCGGCTTCGGCCTCGAGCGGACGGCCGTCGACGGCGATCGCCGCGTTCGCCGGGGAGACGGTGACGTCGAGCGTCGCCACGATGCGATCGAGCTCGCCGAGCATCGCGTTCGCCTCCCCGCCGAGGGCGTCCGACAGCTCGCGCTTCGCGCTCCGGTCGCTCTGCTGGAGCGCCAGCCGGAACCACTTGCGAGCCCGCACGTACCGGCCGAGCGCACGCTCGCACGCGCCGAGGTTGAAGCTCGTGACGGCGTGCGGCAAGAGGTGCGCCGAGCGTTCGAAGGCGGTGAGCGCGTCTCCCCACTGCGATTTGTGCGTCAGGTCCACGCCGTCGAGGAACGCCTGGCGCGCCTGGGTCACGTTGGGATCCTCGTCCACGTCTCGACCACGCTCCGGCGAAGCCGGAGACGTGCCGTCATCGGCGCGCGCCGGGAGCCCCGGAACGATCGCTACGAGGAGGAGAAGAACGAAGCCGACGGCAAGCCTGCGCATCGTCGCACCGCTAGAACGGAGGGACATCGACGACGGACCCCGGCCGTCGTGCAGGCTCGGGGGGCGGCGTCGCGGAGGGGGGCGCGGGCGCGGCCGCGTTCGCGGGCACCGCCGCGTGCGCCGGCGGCGGGCGGACGGCGATCGGCTTCACCGGCTTCGCGTCCACCGAGTGAGCAGGCGCCGCCGCGACCGCTGGAGGCGTCGCGACGCTCGCGCTGGGCGGTGCCGCGATCGGCGTGGCCGGGCTCGCGGACGGCGGCGTCGAAGGCGGCGCATCGGCAGCGGTCGGCGGCGCTGCTCGAAACTTGTCCGCGCCGGCGGCCGTGGTCGCAGCCGAGGGCGCCGCGGAGCGGAGCCACACGGTGCCGGCGCCGGCGGCTGAGAGTACGATCGCGCCGAGTCCGAGGCGTAGCGCTCGCAACCGGCGCGTTCGAACGCTGGCGTCCGTTCGCACGCCCGACGAGTCGCTCGTCGTCCAGAGCGTGCCTGCGGCGCCGGGGATCGACGACCGCCGCGCCGGATCGGGAGTCATCTCGAACGTCTCGGCGGCGGGGGAGCGCTGCGTCGACCCGAGCGGGTGCGTGATCGCGTACGTCCCGGCGAGGATCTGGCGCAAGAGACCCTCCACTTCACGCATCGTTCGCGGTCGCTGCGCCCGGTCCCGCGACAGGAGCCGCGCCACGAGGTCGCAGACGTCCGGCGGGGGATCGTTCGCGGCGGCCTGCTCGAGCGGCGTGTACTCGTCGAGCGCGATCAGGCGAAGCACTTGCCCGACGCTCGGTCCGGCGAAGGGGCGGCGCCCAGCGATGGCCTCGTACAGGATCACGCCGAACGCCCAGACGTCCGATCGCTCGTCGATCTGCCCTTCGCTGAAGAGCTGCTCGGGCGCCATGTAGAACGGGGTGCCGAGCACCACCCCCGTGCTCGTCATCACTCCGGACCGTGTGCCGTCCGCGTCGTCGCGCATCACCTTCGCGATCCCGAAGTCGAGCACGCGGACGTCCGCCGTCTCCCCCGCGCGCGTGCACAGAAAGAGGTTCTCCGGTTTCAGGTCGCGGTGGATGATCCGTTGGTCGTGGGCGGCGGCCACGGCCTCCGCCGCCGGGAGGAGCAGAGCGATCGCGTCGTGCGCGCTCATCGCCCCGTCGCGCTCCAGGCGACTGGCGAGCGTCTCGCCGACGAGCAGATCCATGACGAGGACGGGAAGGCCGCCGTCGTCCTCGACGACGTCGTGGATCGGAACGACGCCAGGATGGTTGATCGTCCTCGTGGCGCTCGCCTCCTGGAGAAAGCGCTGGCACACTCGCTCGCTCTGCGGCCGATCGCCGCGCAGGAACTTGAGGGCGACCTTCGTGCGATCGGTCACCCGCTCCGCCGCCCAGACGACGCCCATTCCACCGCTGCCAAGCTCGCGCTCGAGGAGGTACTGCGAGGCGATGAGCCCCCCCGCCTTCAGCTCCTTGTGCGTGACCTCGAGCGGCAACTGCGAACCTCCCCGCGCGGGCGTGAAGCGTAAGCGCCAGGACGCCGCGCTGCGGCGACGACGTGGCCCATCGGCTCAGCAATGCCCGGCAGGGTAGCGCGAATCAGGGGTGCGGTCGCCCGGCCCCGTGCGGGCCCATCC
>Ga0102924_1002024_pt1 | contig 22601 bp, 13 predicted proteins | sample PaiPotPPM11metaG_FD_80116 | JGI IMG/M metagenome (GOLD analysis project Ga0102924, IMG submission 80116) | Iron sulfur acid spring bacterial and archeal communities from Banff, Canada, to study Microbial Dark Matter (Phase II) - Paint Pots PPM... ...
GCCTCGTCGTTGACGACCGTGTCGTCGGCAGGCGGCGCCCTGTCGGCGTCTCGGCCGGGGCGCAGCGGGGGTCTCGCGCGAGACGCTTCTACGCTGCCGTGCACCACGAGGACAGCGTCACCGATCGCAACGGCTTGCCCGGGTTGCAGCGCCGCCGGCTCGGAGGGTTGCAGGGCTTCGTTGCCGAGCCGTGTGCCGTTGGCGCTGGCGAGATCCTCGATCCGGGTCGGTGAGCCGATCGTCAGGATCGCGTGCCTGCGGGAGACCGACGGATGGTCGATGACGAGATCGCAGTCGTTGGCTCGACCGATCACGAGCGAGTCGCCGTCGTTGACGGGGCGCGAAGCGGAACCGCCCGGCCACATCGCCAGCACGTGGGGGCGCGACAGCTCCGAGCGCGATTGGGCAAGATCGGTGGTCAGGTCGGTATCGGATGCCATCCCGTTCGAACGTCCCGGCCGTGCCGGCGCCCAGCCTCCCTTAAATATCAGACGCGGCGTCGGTCTCGGCAACCGCGGCATGGACGCTGGAGCACGAACCGTGCGCGCACGCTCCCCTGGGGCGCCGTTACTTACGGGATGCCGACTGTCCGGCGTAGCGCACATCGGTGCTCGAATTGCGCACGCGATTGCGCACTCTGTTCCGACGGGCTTTCTATCGCTTCCGAGCGCCTCCGATCGCCGGCGTTGGCATGCGACATGTGGGAGATTGGCTGCGCGCCCGATGAGCCGGCGTTAACCTTGTGCATGATCGGGTGAAAGCTAGAGTACGTTGGTGGTCGGCCGCAGCGCGCCACCGGGATGGCCTCGGCGGCGAGGCCGACGGAAGTCCCGGCGGGACACCTCAGGATGAGCGCTCGTACTTCGCTGCCGCTGGGGTCTACAGAAAATGCAGACCGGACCTCACGCACGCTCTCGGGGGGTCTAGGCGACGACCCCGGGCCGGCCTCCGCGCTGGAGTCGATCCGTCGGGAGACGACGCAGCTCGTACCGGGCTTCCGGCTCGATCGCTACGAGCTCCTGTGCCCGGTCGGCAGGGGAGGCATGGCGAGCGTTTGGGTCGCCCGCCTTCGAGGCCAGCTCGGCTTCGAGAAGCTCGTTGCCGTCAAGACCATTCTGCCCCACGTCAGCCACGATCTCCGGTTTCAGCAGATGTTCTTGGACGAGGCACGCATCGCGTCCGGCATCGATCACGTCAACGTCGCGCGCATCCTCGACCTCGGCGAACAGCACGGGCTCTTGTACCTCGTGATGGAGTGGATCAGCGGGGATTCGCTCGCGAGCCTGCACCGGGCCGTGAAGAGCGCGGGCGCTCTGGTGTCGCCGGGCGTCGCGCTGCGTGCCGTGGCCGATGCGTGCGCTGGGCTGCACGCTGCTCACGAGCTGCGCGACCGAAAGGGAGCGCTTCTCGATGTCGTTCATCGCGACGTGTCTCCGCAAAACATCCTCGTGAGCACCGAAGGGGTGGCCAAGGTCATCGACTTCGGGATCGCCAAGGCTCAGTCCCGCATCGCGGGCGATACGAGCGACGGCGCGCTCAAGGGGAAGCTGGCCTACATGGCGCCCGAGCAGGCGCTCGGACGACCCGTCGATAGACGCGCGGACATCTGGTCGATGGGCGCCGTTCTCTATCACCTGCTATCCGGGACGCCGCCGTTCAAGGGGGAGACCGAGGCGGCGACGTTCGCGTTCATCACGTCCGGGTTGCCCCCGCAGCCGCTGGCCGCGAGCATCCCGGGCCCCATCGCTGCGGTCGTTCGCCGGGCGCTCGGGCCTCTCGACCAACGTTACTCGACGGCCGCGGAGCTGCAGAGAGCCATCGAAGGCGCGCTGCGCGAAACGGGCCTCGCGACGACCACCGCGGAGGTCGCTGCGTACGTACAGAGTCACCTCGGCGAGCGGGTGTCCGCTCGCAAAACGCTGATCGACCAGGCCATCGAGTCGCTGGCATCGCAGGAGAGCGCTGCTCGGGGCGGGTTGAATACCACGGCCTCGCCTTGGGCGCGCCAGGGTCCCGAGGCGACTGCGCCCAAGAAGACTTCGGTCTCCAGCCTCCGGACGGTCGCCACGCGCGCCGGAATGGCGGCGTTGCTGATTGCTGCAGGCGCGGCGGTCGCCCTGGTCCGCGTGCGTTCGGGGACCGCGGCGAACGCCGACTCTGTGCAGAACGTGTCCCCGGCAGCCCCTTCGAGCGAGCCCCTCGGCGTCTCGACGGTGCCGCCACTCGGCGCTTCCGCGCCGGAAGCGGCCGAACCACCGCCGACCGCCGCGGCCTTCGCTGCGGCATCTTCGGCGACCGCGCCGTCGCGCGAGAAGGTCAGGCACACCCCGCCGGCCAAGGCCACCGTGCCGTCGTGCGAGCCTCCCTATACGATCGACGCCAACGGCGTAAGGCACTACAAGCGCGCGTGCGTTCATTGACGACGCCGCGCGAGGGCCGCTCACAGGGTGCCGCGGACGCCGAGCAGGGCGCCCTGGGGGATCGGCTGAATCCCGGCAGTCACGGGGTGCTCGGCAGGGCGCTGTCCAAAAATGAGGATTCCGACGCCAACGGCGACGAGGCCGACGCCGGCTGCGGCCGTGACGTCGCCGATCACGAGCTTCCGGTGCGCCGAGTCAACGTCGGACGACTGGCATGAGTGCGTGGTTCCGCACCCGGAGACGAGCGACGCGCGATCGCTCAAGCCGGAGACCCACAGGATCGCCGCCCCGGCGAGCGCAATGCCGCCTGCGCCGATGGTAGCGACCGGCCAGACGAGCGGTATTCGGGGCCCGGACACCGCCGCTTGAAGGGGCCGAGGGGGGTCGGCGCGGCTCGGTTGGGCGCCGAGCAATGTCGTTTGGGGGGAGGGGACCGACACAGGTCCAGGGCAGACCACCGACACCCTTCGGTGTTGCTCTCCTTCTCTCACCAGGACCGTTTGCTCGATCGGAGGCGCCCCGGCACGAGTGAATCGAAACACGTGCTGGCCTGGATCGACGTGGATCTCGCTGCCATCGAGCCGCTCGGTGATCAGCTGATTGTCGATCTCGACGCGAACGTCGATGACGTCACCCCCCGCTCCGTCGACCGCGCGGAGCACGAGGGAGGGCATGAGCTCATCGACCTCGGATAACCATCGCGAGCAATCGGAGCGCACGATGGAAGGGCACCGGGTCTGCGAGCACGCCAGCAGCTTCTCGCGTGCTCGGGTGAGTCTTCCGTCGAGCCGCAGTTGCTGCGCTTGCTCCGCGGTGTCGATGCAGTCGATTGTCTCGGCGGAAGCCGAGGCGGGAGCCAGCATCGCGGCCATCCACGCGGCGCCGGACCATGCGCAGAGGAGCGACGGAGATCGAGCAGCCATCCTGGCGCTCATCGTACGATTGCCCGCGGTGTCAAGGCGAGGAGCTCATTGTGCGAATTCCATGCAGCCGGACTAAGGTACACTCGCCGACGTGGAGCATGCCGTCCGCCGCATCGTCGTTGCCTTGAGCGGCGTTTCGCTCGCGGGGTGCGCGCTCCTGGTCTCGTTCGATGGACTCGACGACGGGAGCCCACCTGACGCGACTACGGAGCCGACGAATGCCTCGGACGGCTCGTCGCCCGAAGGTTCGACCGACGCGTCGTCGGACGCGGTCGCCGACTCCGCTGCAGACGACGGAGCGCTGAGCGACGGGCGAGGCGGTGACGCTGGCCCGCTGTTCCTCGGGTGTTTTGCGGACAGCGTCCACCGCGACCTGCCCACCTATGCGTACGGTAGCCCTGCGAACACGGCCGCGGGATGCGTCACCGCCTGTGCTTATCGCAAGTTCCAGTATGCGGGCACGCAGAACGGCAGCCAGTGTTTCTGCGGCAACGCGTTCGGCGGACAGGGCCCAGCGGGCGATTGCACGATGCCGTGCCCGGGCGACGACGCCGAGGCGTGCGGGGGCAACTACGAGAACAGCGTCTATCTGGCGCTCGGAACGGCGCCGGACGCCGCGTACATTGGCTGCTACGCCGATAGCATGATGCGCGACCTGCCGTACCAGGCCTACGGAAGCCAGTACAACACGGTCGGGAGCTGCGCCGCCGCGTGCGCGTATCACGGTTACCGGTACGCCGGCTTGGAGAACGGAAACCAATGCTTCTGCGGGAGCGCCTACGGCGGGCAAGGCCCCTCCGTCGGCTGTACGGATCCCTGTCCCGGCAACGACGCCGAGGCGTGCGGCGGATACTACGTGGACAGCGTCTACCAAACGTGGACCTGGGACGCCGCGGCAGACTGAATCGGCTCTCGACTTGGTGGCGACGAAGCGTATGCGGTGACGCCGTTGCTTGCGCCGCTCGTCGACCTGTTGAAGCGGCGGAGCGGGTCCGGTGGCGCCGTCACGAAGCGCGCCGTCGATCCCCTCCTGCGAGAAGCTTGGTGACCAGCTGCTCGAGCTCGTCGGGCAGAAACGGCTTCGTCACCAAGAGATCGCAACCGGCATCGCGCATCTGCGCCTCCGCGCCGGATCGGTCGAGGCAGGTAACGGCGACGATGGTCGTACCTTTCGTTCGCTCGTCCGCTCGCAATGACCGCGTCGCTTCGTAGCCATCGACGCGCGGCATCATGATGTCCATCAGGATCAAGTCCGGACGCGCCTGCAACGCCAGCTTCACGGCTTCCTCACCGTTGGCCGCGACCAGGACGCGGAAGCCGACGTACGCGAGGTACTCGGCGTACATCGCCCGGGAATCGGCGTTGTCGTCCGCGATCAGGACCAGCGGCGGCATCCGGTGCTCCCCGGAGATGCCTGTGTGCGGCACGTAGTGCGTGAGGGTCGGCGCCTCGTGAACGTCGTCACATTCGTCGTCCGCCGAGGCAGTTTGCCAGGCCCGTGGCGAATACGCGCGGTCGCCCGAGTGAACCGGAGATCGATCGTCCGCCGCGACACTCTGCGCGGTAGGCGGTTTCTGTTCGGACGCAGTGAGTGATTGGCGCTGGCGGGTCACGGTCGCGCACGGGCAATGCGACCGGCGTGCCGCACCGACAGCGAGCCGCTCAACCTGATCTCCCCGGTGACCGGCGCAGGCGGAGCGTCGACGCACTACGCGACGACGCGTGGTGGTGCGCTTCCCGAGCGCTCTGCGAGAACTCGCCGTACGAGGACGGCGAGATCTTCCAGTACGACGGGCTTCAAGAGAAAGCGATCGGCACCCAGCGCCGCCAGGCGCCTCCACTCCTCGGGTCCTCCCGAGGCCGTCAAAATGATGATCGGCATGGACGCCGACGACGCGCGTGCGCGCAGCCGTGCCGTGAGCTCGATGCCCCCCAGCGCGGGCATCCGCAGATCGGCAATGGCAATCGACGGAACACTTCGGTCGACCGCGTCGAGGGCCTGCTGTCCGTCCTGAACGCATTCGATCTCGGCCTGTGGAAAGTTCAGCTCCAGGAAGAGCTTGAGGGCGCTCCGGAAGTCGTCGTCGTCTTCCGCAACGAGAATTCGCAGTGGGTCGCGCTCCCGCCGGCAGGCCGCCAGCAAATCGCATCGAAACGCCTCGACTGTCGGCGTCCTCTCCTGGGGATTCTTGGCCAGAGCGCGCAGCACGGGCTCGTCGAGGCCTCGTGGCAAGTCGGAACGCACGCTGCTCGGGCGAGCGACCGCCGTCGTGGCATGCTGCAGATGCAGGCCGATGTTCCCCGCACCGTCGAAGGGAGGACGGCCGGTGAAGATCTCGTATGCCACGCAGGCTACCGAGTAGACGTCCGCGCGCGACCGCGGCTCGGGATCGACGTCGGTCGAGAACGCGATCTCCGGCGCCATGTACGCGGGTGTTCCGACGATCCCTTGAATCGCTGCCCGCTCCTGCAGATGAACGACGGCGACGCCGAGGTCGGCGACCCGGACGCGGAGCTTGTTGTCGAGGAGGATGTTGCTGGGCTTGATGTCGCGGTGAACCGTGCTGGCCGCGTGGATGGCTGCCACGCCGCGACAGAGGTCGTCGAGGATGCGAAGCGCCAGGTCGACGTTGCGCGGCGCCCGGTTCGTGGACATCCATTGCTCCAGCGTCGGCCCTCCCACGTACTCCATGACGAAATACGGGGCGGCGTCGTGCTCTCCGTACGCGTGCACCTGGACGACGTTGGGATGACTGACGCGCGCCATCGCCCGCGCCTCGAGCTCGAAGCGCTCCCGAAAGCCTTCCGTGAGCAGGTGCGGGTGGATGCACTTGACCGCGACGCGTCGATCGAGCCGGTCATCGTGGGCGAGATACACAGCCCCCATCGCGCCCTTCCCGAGGAGACCTAGGATGCGATAGCAGTCGCCGATTACCGTGCCCGTCTCGAGCCCCCGCCCGCCTGAGCACGGTTCTTCGCCGGTGCCGACGTTCGGATCGAGCCGTTCATCGAACGCGATCAAGGACGACATGTTCGCTGGGTCGGTCGCGGCGGCGCGCGAGGAGCTGCGCTTCAAGCACAGCGCGTACCGCTTCGGCTACGCCGTGCTGCGCGAGGACACACGCCGAATCCGGACGACGGCGCGCGCACGATTGTCACGCAGCGCGCAAGGCCGCCACAATGCGCGCCGGCGCGCGTGACCCGATTTGTCGCGGAAACCGTCTGGCTCGCCGTCTCTTCCCTGCGGCGGAGCGCAAGCATGCCGATTGCTTGGGCCGGACGGACCCGGAGCCCCCAGGCGGCAGCGCTTCGATGGTGCGGCCGTGACGGTGCGCCGGTTCGCCCCCTCACGTTGCGTCGATGGTTGCGTTCCCAAAGGAGCTACCGCGTGGCCCTGAACGAGCACGAAGCGAACGGGAAGGGGATTCGTCGGACCGGTAGGAAGGGAGGCCACGAGCGGCAGAGGAAGTCGACCTACGAGCTCCCGCCGCCGGCCAGGAGGCACCTCGAACGTTTGCTCGCCGCCGTTCGCGCGGCAAGTCGCGGCGACTTCGAAGTGCGTATCTCCGCTGCGAACGTGGGCCACGAGCTGGTCGGAGAGATCGACGAGGCGTTCAACGAGCTCCTCGAACGCAACGCGGCACTCGCGCGGGAGCTCGTTCGCGTTGGACGCGTCGTAGGCCGGGAGGGGCGGCTGAGCGAACGCGTGTCCCTGGGCGAGGACGTGGAGGGGGGATGGGCGGCCTGCGTGGGCGCCATCAACGCTCTCATAGGTGACCTGATGCGGCCCACGACCGAGCTTGCGCGCGTCATCGGCGCGGTCGCGTCGGGCGATCTCTCGCAGAAGATGGCGCTCGAGATCGAGCAGCAACCCCTCAAAGGGGAGTTCCTGGACATCGGCAAGACCGTCAACGCGATGGTGGCGCAACTCAACGCGTTCGCCGCGGAGGTCGCGCGCGTGGCGAAGGAGGTGGGGACCGACGGGAAACTCGGCGGGCAGGCGGACGTAAGGGGGGTCTCCGGTGTCTGGAAGGATCTCACGGACAACGTGAACGGAATGGCGTCGAACCTGACGACGCAGGTGCGCGGGATCGTGAAGGTCGTGACCGCGGTGGCCAATGGCGACCTCACCCAGCGCCTCGAGGTCAACGCAAAGGGAGAGGTCGCGGCGCTGGCGGACACGCTGAACGGCATGACCAAGACCCTCGGCATCTTCGCCGAACAGGTGATCAACGTCGCGCGGACGGTGGGCGTCGAGGGCAAGCTCGGCGCGCAAGCGCAGGTGCCGAACGTCGCGGGCAGCTGGAAGGACCTCACCGACAACGTCAACCTGCTCGCCAACAATCTAACGTCGCAGGTCCGCAACATCGTGGAGGTGACGACCGCCGTCGCCAACGGCGACCTATCTCGCAAGATCAGCGTGGACGCGCGCGGCGAGGTGAATGAGCTGAAGAACACGATCAACACGATGGTCGATCAGCTTCGCTCGTTCGCGTCGGAGGTCACTCGTGTGGCGCGCGAGGTCGGCATCGAAGGCGAGCTCGGTGGCCAGGCGGACGTGAAGGGGGTGTCCGGCACGTGGAAGGACTTGACCGACAACGTCAACGTCCTCGCGGCGAACCTCACCGACCAGGTTCGCAACATCGCGAAGGTCACGACGGCGGTTGCCAACGGCGACCTATCCCAGAAGATCACGGTCAGCGCGAAGGGGGAGGTGCTCGAGCTCAAGAACACGATCAACACGATGGTCGACCAGCTTCGCGCCTTCGCGGGCGAGGTCACGCGCGTCGCGAAGGAGGTCGGGACCGAGGGAAAGCTCGGCGGCCAGGCGCAGGTCCCGGGCGTGTCCGGCACGTGGAAGGACCTGACCGACAACGTGAACTTCATGGCTCGCAACCTGACGACGCAGGTGCGCGGCATCGTCAAGGTCGTCACCGCAGTCGCGAACGGGGAGCTCTCGCAGAAGCTCATTGGCGTCGAGGCGAAGGGCGAGATCGCCGCGCTCGCCGATACCATCAACAACATGTGCGACACCCTGGGGACGTTCGCCGATCAGGTGAGCACCGTCGCCCGCGAGGTCGGCATCGAGGGCAAACTCGGGGGGCAGGCGAAGGTGCCCGGTGCAATGGGCACGTGGCGACAGCTCACCGACAACGTGAACCAGCTCGCCGCAAACCTGACCGGTCAGGTGCGCGCGATCTCCGACGTCGCCACCGCCGTGACCAAGGGCGACCTCACGCGATCGATCGACGTGCAGGCGGAGGGCGAGGTTGCGCTCCTCAAGGACAACATCAATCAGATGATCCTGAACTTGAGGGAGACCACGCAGAAGAACACGGAGCAAGACTGGCTCAAGACCAACCTCGCGCGCTTCTCGAGCATGATGCAGGGACAGAAGGACCTGCAGACCGTGTCCGAGATGATCATGAGCGAGCTCACGCCTCTGGTCTCGGCGCACCAGGGAGCGTTCTTCATCATGGAACACGACAGTGGCACGCCGACGCTCGTGCTGCGTAGCACGTACGCCTATCGCGAGCGCAAGAACGTGCCGCATCGCTTCCGCATCGGCGAGGGGCTCGTCGGGCAGTGTGCGCGCGAGCGCAAGCCGATTGTTCTGACTCGCGTGCCCGCCGACTACATCCAGATCAGCTCCGGTCTCGGCGAGAGTCCTCCCCTCACGATCATCGTTCTGCCGGTGCTCTTCGAGGGCGAGGTTATGGCAGTCGTAGAACTCGCGTCCTTCCATCCGTTCAGCCAGATTCACCAGCTCTTCCTCGACCAGCTCGCGGTGAGCATCGGGGTCGTGCTCAACATGATCACGGCGAGCATGCGCACCGAGCAGCTCCTGCAGCAATCGCAGGGGCTCACGCAGGAGCTGCAAGACCAGTCGAAGGAGCTGCAGTCGCAGCAGGACGAGCTGCGCCGGACCAATCTGGCTCTCGAGAAGCAGGCTCTCGAGCTCGAGGAAAAGGCGCGGCTGCTCGCGGAGCAAAACGAGAAGGTCGAAATCAAGAATCGGGAGGTCGAGCAGGCGCGCTGCTCGCTGGAAGAGAAGGCGGAGCAGCTCGCGCTGGCCTCGAAGTACAAATCCGAATTTCTCGCGAACATGTCGCACGAGCTGCGCACGCCTCTCAACAGCCTCTTGATCCTCGCGCGGCTGCTCGCGGACAACCCCCAGTCGAACCTCACGGGCCAGCAGGTCGACTACGCGCGAACCATCTATGCGTCGGGCGCGGACCTGCTCTCGCTCATCAACGAGATCCTCGATCTGTCGAAGGTCGAAGCGGGAAAGATGGCGGTCGATCCTCGCGCCGTTCTCGTCGAGGACGTCGTGGAATCGATCCGGCGGAGCTGCGAGCCGCTCGCGGACCAGAAGAGGCTCTCGTTCGTAACCGAGACCGCCCCGGGGACGATCGAGACGATCGTCACCGATTCGCAGCGGGTGCAGCAGGTCCTGAAGAACCTGCTCTCGAACGCCTTCAAGTTCACGGACCAGGGAGCCGTCACGCTTCGCGTCGGCATGGCGGATCCCTCGCGGCTCACGCGAGAGTCGCTGCGGACGGCGGCGCGGGTCGTCGCGTTCGAGGTGACCGACACGGGCATCGGCATCCCCGAGGACAAGCAGAAGCTCATTTTCGAGGCGTTCCAACAGGCGGACGGAACCACGAACCGGCGATACGGCGGCACCGGATTGGGCCTCTCGATCAGCCGCGAGATCAGCCGATTGCTCGGCGGTGAGATACAGCTCAAGAGCAAACCGGGACGCGGTAGCACCTTCACGCTCTACTTGCCGGAGTCAATCGGTGCGGCGCGTGCGCCAGCCGTCGCGACGCGATTGCAGGCCCCGACATTGCCCGAGAGCGTGCTGACGGAAGCTTCCTCGGCCGGGTCCTCCGTGTCGCGACCTGCGCCGATCGAGGACGATCGCGAGAGTCTTCGCCCCGGCGATCGCGTGCTCCTCGTGATCGAGGACGACGAGCATTTCGCGCGCACGCTGATGGCGATGGCGCGGATGGCTGGCTTCAAGGTCGTCGTCGCGACCCGGGGCGACACCGGACTGGCGCTCGCCGCCCAGATCAGGCCGAGCGCGATCACCCTCGATCTCGAGCTGCCCGTGTACGACGGGTGGACGGTGTTCGATCGACTGAAGCGCGATCCATTGACGCGCGACATTCCCGTGCAGGTGATAACGATACGCGAGGCGGACGGACGCGGCGCGGCCCTCGACGCCTTCGCCTACCTCGAAAAGCCGGTGACCAAGGAGGCGCTCGACGGCGCATTCGCCCATCTGCGCGGTCACGTGGTTCGAGCGATTCGGCTGCTCCTGCTCGTCGAAGACAACGACACGGAGCGGGATGCCGTGACCCGCGTGATCCAGGAAGCGGGAGGGGTGGAGGTCACCGCGGTGCAGTCGGCGGAGGAGGCGGTTTTCGCCTTGGAGCAGCAGGTCTTCGACTGCATGATCGTCGATCTCGTGCTGCCGGGGCTGGACGGCATCAGCCTGCTCGCGGAGGTACGCAAGCGCGACGTTTGGAAGACGCTGCCCATCGTCGTCTATACGGGAAAGGACCTTGCGCCGGACGAAGAGACCAAGCTGAAGCAGCTCGCCTCGTCGGTCGTCGTGAAGTCCGGGCTCGCCTCGCTCGATCAGCTCGCGGACCAAACGAAGCATTTCCTGCGGCGCGTGACGGGGGAGACTCCCCACGATCGATCCAGCGCGGGTGGCGGTGCGAAGACGGTCCTCGTCGTCGACGACGACGCAAGAAACATCTTCGCGCTCTCGAGCGCGCTCGAGACAGCGGGCCATCGCGTCGTGTATGCCGAGAACGGTCGCACGGGCATCCAGATGCTGTCGGAGAACACCGGGATCGACGTCATCCTGATGGACATCATGATGCCCGTCATGGATGGCTACGAGACCATCCGAGCGATCCGCGAGGATCCGCGGTACGCCGAGCTGCCGATCATCGCGGTAACGGCGAAGGCCCCCGCCGAAGATCGGGAGCGCTGCCTCGCCGCGGGGGCGTCCGACCACGTGTCGAAGCCGGTCGACACGAGCCGACTGCTGGAGTGCATAGCCATGCTTACGGCGCGGCGGGGCGCGTCGATCGGAGTCGGCTGATGAAGGAACCCACCATTCTCGCGGTCGACGACAGCCCGGCCAATTTGGTCGCGCTCGAGGCGGTGCTGCAGCCGCTCGGCCATCGCATCGAGACGGCCGCCACGCCGGCGGAGGCACTCCGCAAGCTGCTCCAGCAGGAGTTCGCGCTGGTGCTCCTCGACGTTCATCTCCCCGGGATGAGCGGCTTCGAGATCGCAGCATTGATCAAGAAGCACCCGAGGCTGTCCGACGTACCGATCATTTTCATCACCGGCGTGAGCCGCGAAGCCAGCCACGTCTTCGAGGGATACGCACAGGGCGCGGTCGACTATTTGACGAAACCGTTCGAGCCCAATCTCTTGCGCGCGAAGGTGCGTGTCTTCGTCGAGCTCTACAGGCGGCAGCAGAAGATCCGCGACCAGGAGGTCATCATTTACCAGCACGAGCTTCGCGAGCTCGAACGGCGCAACGCAGAGCGCGTACGCCACCTGGTCGAGTCGATGCCCCTTCCGTTGATTGGCCTGCACGCCGACGGGACGGAGTACGTTCGCAACCGGGCGTGGACGGAGCTCTTCGGGCCCCCCACTCCGATCAACGGCCTGCTCGCCGAGCGCTTCGTTCACCCCGACGATCGCGCCGCGATAGATGCCGCCTTGCGACACGCGATGCAGTCGCGCGAGGCCTTCGATCTCGAGTGCCGTCTCCTTCGCGACGGCGAGACGGCGTTCCGGTGGCACCTGCTGAAGGGCGTGCCCCAGGCGAGGGGCGATCCGACCGGAGCGCCGTGCATCGTGACCGCGATCGACATCCACGCGCAGAAGCGCGCCGACGAGGAGCGCGAGCGGCTGCTCGAGCGTGAGCTCCGTGCCCGGGAGGAGGCGGAGGCGTCCAACCGCACGAAGGACCAGTTTCTGGCGACGGTTTCTCACGAACTTCGCACGCCCCTCACGGCGATCGTCGGCTGGTGCAGCATGCTCAATACCGGCATCCTGGACGCCGAGAAGACCGCGCACGCCCTGCAAACGATTTCGCGGTGCGCCCAGACGCAAGCGCGGCTGGTCAATGATCTGCTCGACGTATCGCGGATCGCGACGGGCAAGCTGGATCTGCACGTGACGCGAGTCGATTTGCGTCAGGTGATCATGGATTCAATCGAGACGGTCCGTCCGACCGCGGACGGCACAGGGATCGCGATCTCCCTGGACACCCCGCCCGGACAGGAGGATCTGCCCGTCGTTGGCGACGCGGCGAGATTGCAGCAGATCGTGGTCAATCTTCTCGGAAACGCCGTGAAGTTCACACCGAAGGGAGGGCGCGTTCGGGTCTCCACAGCCCAAGCGGCGGGTTGCGCGCGTCTCGCGATCGAAGACGACGGCATCGGCATTTCTCCCGACTTCTTGCCTCACATCTTCGAGCGGTTCCGCCAGGCCGACGGCACAGCGGCGCGCGCGCACGAAGGCCTCGGTCTCGGCCTGTCCATCGTGAAGCATCTGGTCGAAAGCCACGGCGGTACGGTGGTCGCGGAGAGCCGCGGCATCGGCCAGGGTTCGCGGTTCACGGTCACGCTGCCGCTGGCGATCCTTCAGGCGCTGCCCACCGTGCGCGACGCAGGGCCAGAGGCGGTCGGGGCGGTGCTCGCCGTCGGAGAGGTAGGGCTGCCGCTGGGGTGGGAGCGCCGGCTCGAGGGCATCTCGGTCCTTCTCGTGGACGATCTGGAGCAGACGCGCGAGGTCGTCGCGTCGATTCTGGCGGGCTGCGGGGCCACCGTCAGGGCCGTGCCGAACGGCGCCGAAGCGCTCAGCGCCTTGCGGGCGGGCCCTCCCGACGTCCTCGTCTCCGACATCGGCATGCCCGGCCAGGACGGCTACGAGCTCATTCGCGAAGTTCGATCGCTGCCGGCCTCGCAAGGTGGCACCGTGCCGGCCATCGCTCTCACCGCCTATGCGAGGCCGGAGGACCGAAGGCGAGCGCGTGACGAGGGATATCAGGTCCACCTGACGAAGCCCGTCGAGCCGCGGGAGTTCGTCTTCGTCGTCGGAAGTCTCGCCCGCGCCCGATCGGAGCGGCGAACCGGTGGGGCGAGCGAACGCGCAGCCGCGACTACGCTCCCGGCCTATGCGGCGGCGCGCAGCGCGTGAGGCTATCCGCCCGTCAGACCCGTCAAGCCGGCCAGGACGATGCACCCGGCGAAGGCGCATGCCGAGACGTCTTGCTCGGCTGAGTTGGCGTAACCCCCGGGACGGAGGGCGTATTCGACCGGCGGGAGCTCGGGAGACATCGTCGGCAAGATCAGCGTCGGCTATCAGGGTTGGTTCACTGCGGCCGGTGACGGCTCACCCCTAAACCCGCCATGGTGGCACTGGACGCCGATCGCAACACGCCGGCGACGAGCGACATCTCGATCAAATCGTGGCCCGACATAGGCGACTACACCCAGACCTACGCGACCGGCCTCGCGAATCTCAACGGCGGCGGCGCGGCCAACCTTTACTCCGACTGGGATGCCTCGACGGTCGACGTCCAGGTGCAGTGGAGAACGTGGGCATCGACACGATCGCGCTCCAGCGTTTCGGTGACTTCCGCGGCACGGGCCAGCCGCGCGACGTGGTGGCCGGGCACGTGCGCGACGCGGCGCAAGCGCACGGCCGCAAGTTCTACATCATGTACGACATCAGCGGCTGGGACACCTTCCAGACCGACCTGAAGTCCGATTGGACCCAGAACATCGTGGGTGAGCTCCACCTCACCGACTCGCCGGCTTATGCGAAGCAAAACGGCAAACCGGTGGTGTGCATCTGGGGCGTCGGCTACAGCGGACATCCCGGTACGCCGCAGACGACGCTCGACGTGATTACCTGGTTTCAAGGGCAGGGCCTGTACGTGATCGGCGGCGTCGGCAACGACTGGCGCACGGCCGACGGCACGCGCTGGTCGCAGGCGAGCTTCGGGCAAGTGTTCGACACCCTCGACGCGATTTCACCGTGGATGGTCGGCATAATTGGCGACGACGCCGAGACGGCCGCCACCTCCGCGGGCATCCCGGGCGGCACGAGCTTCGTCACGCTCGATGAAGACGGCACCCAGTGCTCGTCCGATTACTACCTGCGTCTCACCGGCGACGGCGGCAAGATGCTGAAGCAGCACATCCCGCTCACGGCGACACGGCCCACCTCGCCGATGTGAGCGAGGTTGGCGGCCTCCCGCACGGGTTGGGAGCCGGTTCGCGCGGTTGGCGTAGCACATTGCGCAGAGTGAGATCGTGCGGAGGGCCAGATATCGCGTTTCTCGCGGGAATGCGCTCGCACGGATTGTGCTCAAAGGACGCGAGCGGGATGCGGCGAGCACTTCCGAACTCGAGACTGTCGATATGCTGGGCCGGCACTCACCTTCCCGGCCGGAGCGGTCCCCACGATGGTACCGGACGACACTGACCTGCCCACCGATCTGGCGCAGTCACGCGAGGAGCTGTCGCGCCCCTACGTCCTCGCCACGTGGGCGGGGGGATCCGTATCGCGTCCGGTCACCGACGGCGAATCGCTCGTCATTGGGCGCGCGAGCGACTCCGACCTGGTAATCGACCATCCTACCGTTTCCCGCAGGCACGCCCGCCTGACTGTCGGCTCGCCGGCGCGGATCGAGGACCTCGGCAGCGCCAACGGCACGCGGATCGGCGACGCCGTTCTCAGGCCGACCCAGCCGGCCGTTCTCGAGCGCGGGCGGTCGGTCGCTATCGGTGCCGCGCTACTCGTCGTCCAGGGGGCCCTCGAGCTGGCCGAGAGGACGCGCACCGCGCCGGCTGTCCGCTCGGGTCGACGCGAACCGGGCGACGCGATGATCGTCAACGCTGACGCCACCCGCCGGGTCCACGAGACCATCGCTCTCGTGGCCAGGAGCTTCATTCCAGTGCTCTTGCTTGGTGAGACAGGCGTGGGCAAGGACGTCCTGGCGGAGGCCATCCATCGCCATTCGCCGCGCGCATCCGGTCCCTTCGTGCGCGTGAATTGCGCGGCCATGCCCGGCACGCTTCTGGAGAGCGAGCTGTTCGGGTACGAGCGCGGAGCGTTCACCGGAGCAGGGAGCGCCAAGGCGGGTCTCGTCGAGGCGGCGGACGGCGGGACGCTCTTTCTAGACGAGATCGGCGAAATGGATCCGACGATGCAATCGAAGCTTCTCCACGTGCTCGAGAGGGGCGAAGTCATGCGCGTCGGGAGTCTTCGACCCCGGCCCGTCGACGTGCGCTTTCTCTCCGCCACGAACCGCGCGCTGGACAAGCTCGTGGCCCAAGGGGCGTTTCGCAAAGACCTATACTTCCGCCTCAACGGAACCACGATCGTGGTCCCGCCCTTGGCCGCGCGCTCGAGCGAGATTGCGCCCCTTGCCGAGCTCTTTCTCGAGCGGGCGTGCGGCCGGTTGAACCGACCCACGCTCGCGATCGCGCCAGAGGCGCTGGATTGCCTGCTCGGATACTCGTGGCCGGGCAACGTCCGGGAGCTGCGCAACGCGATGGATCGCGCCGCTGCGCTCTGCAGGGGGGTCACCGTCGAGGTGAGCCATCTTCCCTACGAATGCACGATGCCGGCGCCGGAGATCTCGTCTCCGGAACGTCCGGCGGAGGCGACTCCTCGCCCGAGCGACATGCGAGACGAGGTGCGCCGCGCCGCGCGTTCGGTTGAACGCGAGCGCATCGTCGACGCCCTGGGGCGTTGCTCCGGCAATCAGTCTGCGGCGGCGAAGCTCCTCGGCATCTCCCGGCGCACGCTCGTGGCCAGGCTCTCGGAATACAAGATCCCGCGTCCCATCAAAGACAACGAATGTTAGCCGCCATCCGCGCCTGACCGCTCGAACGGCCGCCTTCTCAAAAGTCGCTCACATGAGTGTCAGGCTCGGACGAGGTGTGCTCGCACGGCGACGACTGCAGCGGAGGATTCCCACTATGCACATCCGGTTCTCCTTCGACTCGCGCACCATGCCCCTCTCCAGGGTGTTCGTTCTGGTCGGTGGGGTGCTCGCGGCGAGCTGCTCGGACTCCAGCGGCTCGAACGGCTGGAGCGATTCCCCGGGCGCGGGCGATGGAGCGGGCGGCAGCGAAGCCGGAGTCATCGACGCGCCGGGTGGTGGCACCCCGGCGGATGCGTCGACCGGCGACGCTCCCGCGGCGATCGATGCGCCCGTCGCCATCAACGACGGCGGCGGCGACGCGACCGCCGATGGTGCTTCCACCAACTGCGGTGAGCAGCTCGCCCCCGATCCGTACTCGATGTCCATTGCCGGGACGTGGAACTTCACCCCGGCGGGTGGAACGAAGATGTCCATCCCGGTTCCGGGAGGCGGTTGGGTCAAGCAGGGGATCAATACGTCGAGCGGCACTTACCAGACGCAGATCACGGTTCCCAACTCGGGCGCAGCGCAGACGACGCTCATCGAGTTCGGTGCGGTGAACTTTCAGGCCACCCTCTCGGTCGACGGCACGATGGTCGGAACCAACACGACCTCGTTCACGCCCTCGGTCTTCGATGTGACTCCGTTCGTCAAGCCCGGCATGCAGCACACGATCTCGGTCGACGTGAAGGGGCGCGGCGCCCTTCAAGTAATGGAGTCTTGCGGTGGTCAGAACCGCACCATCGACCTCGTCCCGGCCGCTGCGCCGTGGTCCCCGAACGTTGCTCAGGGGATTTTCCGCTCAGCCATGGTACGGGTGCATCCGGACGTGTACGTGAGCGACGTATTCGTGAGAACGAGCGTCGCGAACGACTCGGTGACTTACGACGTGGCGGTCACGAACACTGGGACGAGCGATCAGCATGTATCGCTTTCCGGAGCTTTGGGGTCGTGGAACTGCGGCTCGTTCAGCTACCCGTCGATTCCGACGACAATGGTCACGGCGTCCGCCGGGAAGACGACGGTAGCCACCGTCGGGCCGGTCCCGTGGGGACTCGGGCCGACCTCGTACTGGTGGCCGAACGTCCCCTACCAGGCAGGGTACAGGGCCCAGCTTCACAATCTGAAGGTCGACCTGAGCGTCGGGGGGCAAGTGAAGCACCAAAAGATCGTCCGCTTTGGCTTCCGCGAGATCGACCAGCAGCGCGCGGACGCGACACACGTCTACTACTATCTCAACGGCGTGCACGTTCGTTTTCACGGCGACAATCTGCAGGGCGCCGACTACGACAGCATCGACAACGGAGGCAAAGGCGACGCCTACGACACGCTCCCTGGCTTCCTGCCGCCGTCGGGGCAGAACCCCGGCTGGCCGGGCGCCATCGCGAATTACCAGAAGCTCAACTACAACATCATCCGTGTTCACCAGGAGCTCCCCGCGCCGTACATGCTGGACACGGCGGACGAGCTCGGGATGATGCTCATTGGGGAGGCGGCGATCCGCGGCAGCAACGGAAACGAGGACTTCGCGCTCAGCCACGACACGATGGTGAACCACGCGAAAGCCATGGTCCTCGCCGAGCGCAATCATCCGTCGATCGTGCGCTGGGGTCAGTCGAACGAGCCCGATCTCGGTTGCAATGACTCGAATATGTTCGAACAGGATCTCTTCTCGGCGATCAGTTCGCTCGACCCGACCCGGCCGGTCAGCGTCGATGGTCCCGGCAACACGTATGGGATCACTGCCTCCAATTTTGCGTCCTTCCGTCACTACACGGACGGGCTTGGCCACTACAGCCAGAACGTGAGCTCCACTCCGAACTATCCCTTCGGGCAGGGTGAATTCATCTGGCCCGCCGACAATTCCGCCCAGGGGCTCGCCTGGTTTGCGACAGCGACGATGGCGATGCGAAGGCAGGACGCTTCGGACGTTCGACCCTATGCGCTGCTCTCCGGCTGGGCCAGCGTGATTCCCGGGGTGACCCGCTCAAGCATGACGATCGAGCAAGGAGGCAATCCATTGCTCGGCGAAGACACCGTACCGGACCCGTGGTCGAACCCCCTCATCAGCCGCATTCAGCGAGCTTCCAACCCGGTGCTCGTCGCCGACCAAGACTACTGGGAAGCGAACAAGATGTCCGACCAGAACGGCACCTGGCCCGTTTCGATCCCCACGCTGACAAAGGGATCCATGAGCAACCGCACGCTGCTCGTCTTCAATGATACCTTCGCCGGCACGGGGGTGGACGTCACCTGGGAGGCCCACGCCGACAGCCCGACGGGCGCGATTGCGTCCTCGGCGACGGTCAACCTGAACGTGCCGCTCGGGTCGATGCTCACGCAGATGATCAACGTCACCGCGCCGACCAGCGGGAGCAAGTGTTACCTCGTGCTCCGCGCCCAGAAGAACGGAACGACGCTCTTCGAGGAGGACGGCGAAGTGTTCGGCTTGAATTGACGATCGCCTCCGCGAGGTAACATGTCGGCTGTATTGGTGATTCGTGCGAAAGGACGCTGCGGGCCTCGTGCACCGCGACGTCAAGCCGTCAACGTCCTGGTCAACCGGAAGGCGAGGGTCGCGGTGCACGACTGCGCCTGATGATCGCGTTGAGGTCCTTTCGCCGGGGAGGCAGTCGACGTGATGCACGAACAAACTGAGCCGCGCCGCTCCAGCGGCCCGCGACCTGCAGCCCCGCGTTCCGGACGATCTCAACGCGCTCCGCACCGATCTGCTCCAGTCGAAGTCTGCGCTCGCCAGGCGGCCATCACCGCGCGTGCTCGCGTCGCCAGCTGCCTGGCGTCATGCCGACCACGCGGCGGAACGTCCTGTTGAACGCCGCCTGGTCGCCGAAGCCGGACTGCATCGCGACCTCGCCGAGAGGGGTACTCGTTCGGGCCAGAAGCTCCTTGGCGCGGTCGATTCGCCGATGTGTGAGCCAGCGATGGGTCGTGGTCCCGAAGGTCGTTTTGAAGGCGCGCGCGAAATGACTCACGGAGAGCTCGCATTCGCGCGCGAGATCCGAGAGTCGAACGCGGCCGCCCAAGTTTTCGCGCAGGAGCTCGAGGGCTCGCCTTTGCTGCCAAGCTGCGAGGCCTCCACGCACGACCGCGCGAAGCGTCGCCGCGCCGTGGCGCTGTAGGAGATGAGCGCATAGGATCAGCTCGAGATTGTCGAGGGCGAGAGGGTTAGGCCGCTGCTCTGGATCCAGATACGGCAAGACGTTCTTGGTGATCTGCGCCAGCACAAGGTCGTCATCAGCGACAGTGAGGCGAAAGCCACCGACTTGCACATAGCCGAGGTCAGCGGCCGTATCGTCGATGGAAGCGCGTCGCAGGTGAAATTGGACGCAATCGACGCCGGTGTCCGCCCACATGGCGGGCCGCGCGGCCAGATCGAGCACGTTGGTGCGAAACGCGGGGATTCCGCCCGTCGGAATGGTCTTGCGATCGACCCACAGTCGATACTGAGAGGCCGAGACCGCTCGTACAAAGGTCGAGACGAGCAGCGCGGGAACGCTCGACGAGGTTTGAACCGCTTCGGGCAGCGGCCCGCTCGTCTCAACGCGGACGATCGAGAAGCGGTCGGCGTAGCGATGGGCTCGCATCGTCGACGATTCGTCAAGACGGATGGTGTTCGCGCAGGGCTCGAGGGACGCACCGGCCAAATCTGCTACTCCAATACAAAAGCGATCGCCGACGCGGCACGCACGAACCGTGCGAGCGCTGGGACCTTCAGCCCGCATCACTTGCCGGCGTCCTGCTGCGCACATTGCTGCGCGAATTGCGCACGTGCTTGCGCACTCGCTGTCGCAGCGGTCGTCATGCGACAATGCAGAAGGGCGACGGGCCTTTTATCGATTCATGCTTCCATTTGTCGATTCTTGCGCGATTGTCGTACGTCCTCGTTGGTCGCGATCTCGTGATCAAATCGACAGGGAGGTGATGAGGCTCACGGACCGTCGCGGTAGGGTACCAAGGCAATGTCCAGCGGCGGATACGGACGGCACCGCAGAGTGCCTCCGCGCCGCGGACTGCAGCCGTTCCCCCTAAAGTCGACTAACGAGATGGCCGTTCTTTCTCCATCGATATGGCTCCGAGTACCCGAGCTCGCTCCGAATGCGGCATGCATGTTCCTCTTACGAACACGGCCTATACACTCATTCGCACCCTTGGTTGGCGGGCTACGCGCCGCGTTGTGACAGGCGGCAACGGTGCACCTCGTTGGTACTGCTCTCAATGCTGGCGAAAGCAAAGAGCCGCTGTGAGTTCCACGGCGCCTGGGTCAGCGCTGCGGGTCCCGGAACGGCCACGCGGCAAGTGGGGTCGCGTCATCGGCAGCTCGGGGCTGTCCGCGTCGGAGGAGAAGGACCCTTCGGTGCCTCCGGCACGCGGCAAGCGGGAGCGCGGGTAAGGCGAAGTGTTGCAGCGTCTGCGTCCGGCGGCGTCGGCAAGGGCCCATACTTCGGGGCTGCCTGCTGAGTGCTCAGTTCCATCGACGAGACGGTACACTGGCAGAATTCGGGCAATCGTAGCCGTCCTGATCGCGGCGTTAATGTCGCCGTCGGTCGCGGGCTGCGAACTCCTGCTCCCCTTCCAGGGTATCGACGACGGTCGCTCGTCGGACGCGAGCCCAGATGTGGGAGGGCTCATATCGCGCGATGTGGACGCGGCGGCCGCCGCCGATGCGCAGGTTGGTCTTGCCGAAGGAGACGCGTCCCAGCCGGAGTCGGGCGCGGTGGACGAAACGGGCTCCCCGGCCGTGGATGCAACGGATTCCGCGGTCGTGGATGCAACGGATTCCGCGGTCGTGGATGCGACGGCCTCCGAGGCGGCCGCTGGTGTCCAAGGTGGAGATGCAGAGGTCGGCCCGGTCCATCTCGGGTGCTTCATGGACAGCCAGACCCGGGATCTGCCCTATCAGGCGTACGACAGCCAGCTGAGCACGACAGCGATGTGCGTCAGCGCCTGCATCGCTAAGGGGTACCGCTTCGCGGCCACGCAGTGGGGCAGCCAATGTTACTGCGGCGACGCCTACGGCGGACAAGGTCCCGCGGGCGGCTGCACAACGCCCTGCACGGGGGACGCTACGCAGGTATGTGGCGGAGCTTTTCAAAACAGCGTCTACGTGGCGGTCGGACCGGCCCCGCGGGCGACGTATGTGGGGTGTTACGCCGACGGCATGATCCGGGAGTTGCCCGACCAACTGTTCGGGGGGGCCTTCACGACGGTTGAGAGTTGCGCCGCGGGCTGCGCGTATCACGGGTATTTCTACGCTGGCCCCGAGAACGGCAACCAGTGTTTCTGCGGCAACTCCTACGGAGCGCAGGCTCCGGCGCGGGGCTGCACCGCTCCCTGTACAGGCAACTCCGCCGAGGTTTGTGGCGGTTCCTACGCGAACAGCGTCTACCGAACGTGGGTCGCCGCCGACGCCGGGACCGACGCGGGCGACGGGGCGAGCGACTAAGGAGCCCTCGCAAGTGCCCTCGACCCGAGCAGGCTTCTGGCTGCGGCCGCCGGTGCGCGTCATCAAAACAGGGGTTGCAGATCCGGAAATACGTGACTGACTTCCGTGGTTACCGCCGTCGAGCTCGAGGTCATGTTCTGATGGCAGCTCAAGCAATTCGTGCCTGCTGATACGTCCCCATCGTCGAGTTGGCCGGCCGATTCGTCCCGACGCCCGGCGTCTGTCCCACCGGATTCGAGCCAGGCGGTCCACGTCGCGCCTGTCATCACGTAGTTCGCGCGAAGGTCGCCCGGCGCGAGCATCCCCAGCACGTGGCCATTCATGGAATTGACTTCGGTGTTCGATGAGGCGCTCGGCCCGTCCATCCCCCAGGGTTCGGTGCGAAGGGTGTCGCTCGGCGAGATCGTGAACGGCACGTCGGCCGCGATGCCGTTCGCCGGGGCGCCCGTCAAGCCCGTGAAGCTCATGTGCGCCTGATTGAAGGGACCTTGGGAACCGTTCTGTGAGAACAGCCACGTGCCCGACTTATTCTGAGACACGGTCTGTTGACCGGCGGCCGACGAGTAAGAATAGGAGGCCAGCGGTGCGTCGCCGACGTGCTCGAACATGGCCCAGACCATCTCCGGGTGGCCCAGCGTGCTTCCAACGACGTGCATGCCCACCAAGGCCAGCTGCACCGTTCGTTGGCCGGTGGGGCGTCGTCCCGGGCCGTGTTGAAATCGGGTGGCGGCTGACATCGAACTACGCGGCCTCCACCGCGGCGTCAACGGCTTTGGAGCCGCCGAGCGTTGCGTCATGAGCACGAAGAGCGGCGA
>Ga0102924_1002026_pt1 | contig 22581 bp, 22 predicted proteins | sample PaiPotPPM11metaG_FD_80116 | JGI IMG/M metagenome (GOLD analysis project Ga0102924, IMG submission 80116) | Iron sulfur acid spring bacterial and archeal communities from Banff, Canada, to study Microbial Dark Matter (Phase II) - Paint Pots PPM... ...
GATAGAGGTGCCTATCCGCCGCGAGGAGGTCATCGTCGAGCGCGTCACCGTTCCGCACGTGCGGTCGATCATCACCGAGGAAAATCAGACCACCGAAGACAGCCGACTCGAGCCTGACGAGACTGTCACCGAGCTCGGGGCCGACCAGGACATCACCCGTATCCCCGTTCGCGAGGAGCAAATCGTGCTCCAGAAACGGGTCATAGTGCGTGAGTACGTCACGGTCACCAAGCGGATCGTGGAGCAGACCCGGCAGGTCAGCGGCACCATCCGGCGCGAGGAACCGCGTGTCGAGACACAGGGAAAGGCGCCGGTCGCCTCGGCCGACGGGGTTCAGGTAGATCAAGAGCCGATGGCTGTCGCATCGGTGGGTGACGGGCAGTCCGGTCACAGGAAGCGCAAGAGACACCACTAAGCCTTATTACGCTCAGGGCGCCTGCAAGGGCGGTGTGCCCGCTGGTCACGTCGATGATCGCGTGATCTCGCGCGGACTCAGCCTGGTTGCGATCGGTACCGCCTGAGCGCCTCAACCAGGCGCGCGTTCTCCTCCGGCCGCCGCACAGTTATCCGGATGTACTCGGCCAGCGGATGGCTGGCCCCGAAGGTCCGGACCACCAGTCCCGACTTGAGCAACGCTGGCGCGGCCGCTCGACCGGCACGCACCAGCAGGAAGTTGGCCGCGGAGTCGCGCACCTCGAGGCCGAGGGCGATCAGTTCCGCGCCTAGCTTCTCTCTCTCCGAGGCGATGGTGGCGACCCTCTTGCGCATACCTTCGAGGTCTCGGAGCGATCGCGCTCCCAGGGCCTCGGATACGACGCTGATGCTGCCCGGAGGCCTCACCCGTCGGAGCGCATCGCTGATCGCCGGACCGGCGAGCGCGTAGCCGACCCGCACCCCCGCGAGGCCAAAGGCCTTGCTCAAGGTCCGGCTGATCACGACGTTGGGCATCGATTCGATCAGCGGCAGCGCCGTCACGCCGGACATCTCGAAATAAGCCTCATCAACGACCAAGACACCAGCCGTGGCCTCCGCGACCTCGGCCACGAAGTCCAATGGCAACAATTCGCCTGTGGGATTGTTGGGATTGCAGAGCCAGGTCAGCCGCGCCTGCCGCGCCCGCTCGATGAACGCTGCCCGGTCGAGCCGCAGGTCGACCATCGGGACCTCGTCGATGGGTCCACCCGCGATCTCGGTCAGGATCCGGAACATCGGATAGGTCGGCCGCGCCAGGACAACAGGGGCGCTCGCATCTATGTAGGCCTTGGCGCAGAGGTCGAGGATCTCGTCCGCCCCGGCACCTACCGTAATACGGTCGGGCGAAACGTCGACGTAATCGGCGATCGCCTGTGTCAACGCGCCATAGCTGGTGTCGGGATACTCGTTCAGCGCCAGTGGCGGCAGATCCTCGAGCGCAACTCCCGGCCAGGGAAACGTGTTGGTGTCGAACCGCACCACCTGGTCCTCCGGTACGCCTGCCTGGCGGGCGATGCTGGCGCTGGGCGGCTCCCATTCATAAGGATGCATCGCGCGAATCGCGCCTCGCGCCAGGGGAGCTTGCGGCCCAGTTTGCCCCATGCCTGTATTTTGGCGCTTGCAAGTAGCCGCCCGGCGGTAAGTTTTACCGGGTATGGACCGCGCCCACCCTCATCCGGCGGCGTTCAGCCGGGATAGCAAAGCATCGGCTGCCCTGTATTCCGTCGCGGTCAACCTGGTCCTGATCGCTGCCAAGCTGACGGTGGGGCTGATGACCGGCAGCCTGGCGATCCTGGCCGACGCCGCTCACTCGTTCCTGGACCTCTCGGCCAGCATCTTCGCCTACGCCGGGATTCGCACCGCGGAGAAGCCGGCTGACGAGGAGCACGCTTTCGGCCACGCCAAGGCGGAGAACATCTCGAGCCTGATCCAGATGTTTCTGCTGGGCGCCACCTGCATCGCGATCGTGATCGAGTCGGTGCGCCGGCTGGTGGTCAGCTCGCCGGTGCGCGTTGCCTGGTACTCGTTCGTCGTCGTGCTCGGTGCCGTCGTGATCGACATCGTGGTCAGCCGCTACCTGGCACGTGTCTCAAAGGCTCACGGCGGCAGCGCCGCGCTGGACGCGGATGCCCTGCACTTCACCTCGGACATCTGGGCCTCCGTCGCCGTCTTCATCGGCCTGTCGCTGGTTGCGGTATTCGGCTTTCACTGGGCCGATCCCGCCGCCGGCATCGCGGTGGCGATCATCATCGGCACCACCGCCATCCGGCAGGGTCGCGAGACCACGCAGGTGCTGCTTGACGCCATGCCGGACCGCAAGACACTGGCCGCGATCGAGCGGATCCTGGAGACCGACCCCCAGCTTCACGGCTACCACGCGCTCAGGGCGCGGCAAGCCGGAAAGAGCGTACTGTTGGATGTGTCCGTGCACGTCGACGGTCAGCTCACGCTGGCGAAGGCGCACGAAGTCGGTCACGCGGTATCGGAGCGAATCCGGCACGAGCTTCCCGTCGTGTCCGACGCGGTCGTCCACGTCGAGCCGGTGGACGACGAGTCACACGGCTAACGCGAGGCAGCTAGCTCGGGCTGGTGGCGCGCTGTCGCCAGAGCTCGTTGATCGCGGCGATGTCTGACTCCCCGTGCTGCGACATGGCCCGTGTGAAAAGCTCACGCGCTGATTTCGTCAGCGGCGTCTCCGCTCCGGCCTCGCTGTATGCGTCGAGAGCCAGGTTGAGATCCTTGACCAGGTCGGCCAGGCGGAAGTTGGCCGGCTCGTTGCGTCCTTCGAGGTAGCCGGCCCGCCGCGCCTGCAGGGCGGGCGCGAACCTGGTCAAGACTTCAAAGACACGATCCCTGTCGAGTCCGCTGCGAAGGCCGGCGTTCAACAGTTCGGCCGCCGCGGCGCTGATGATGGCGAGCATGCTGTTGGCGATCAACTTGAGGCGGGCCGCCGAGCCGAGCGGACCGACGTAACGGACCTCGCCCAGCGCCTCGAGCACCGGGCGCACCGAGGCGAGGACAGCCTCATCACCGCCCACCAGCACGAACAGCTTTCCCGCGGCGACGGCCGGAACACTTCCGAGGACCGGCGCCTCGAGAAAGGACGACCCGCGTCCGGTCGTTGCCTTGAGGATCTCCTCGTGAACCCCGGGGTTCACCGTGCTGGAGTCGACATAAATCCGGTGCCCGGGTGCCTCGAGCGCACCGCGCTCCCCCAGGTAGGTACCCCGGACCGCCTTCGGGTCGGTGAGCATGCTGATTACGATCTCCGCGCCCTCGGCCGCCTCCGCGGGCGACGCGCTGACCTCTCCGATTCCGAGTTGCTCGGCGCGGGCGCGGGTACGGTTCCAGAGTCGCAGCTCTATGCCGCGCTCGTGCAGCCGTCGCGCCATCGCGGCGCCCATCTTGCCGGTGCCGAGCACCGCAACGATCATCGATTCAGCTTACGCCGGATCAGCTGCCTCACATCGCGTTGGCGACCTCCGCGAGCAGTCCGAGGCCATCCATGTCATCGAGGTCGTAGTACTGCAGCATCACACGCTGCACACCGACAGCACTCCACTCGCCCAGCTGCCTGGCGATCTCCTCGGGCGTGCCCACCAGCCAGGACTTCGAGCGCAGTGCCTCCAGCACATCGTCGCCCGGCACCTCATGAAGCGCCGTCAGGAATTTCTTGAACCAGTCTGCCCTCTGCTGCAGGGCGTTCCTGTCTTTAGCTATCAGTACCCCGCCCATCCACGATCGACGGATCTGTTCCGGATCTCGGCCAACGGTTCGGCAGTGTTCCTCCAGCCGCGTGCGCTTCGCCCGATATGCCTGCGGCCCCGCTGCGTGCGAGTTCCATTCGTCGGCATACCTGGCGACGATGGCGAGCAACCGAACCTCACCGTCGCCGCCGATCAAAAGCGGCGGACCCGATGGCTGCTGCGGCCGCGGATTCGCAGTAGCACCGTGAAGCGGGTAACTCCTGACAAGCAGGCCGGATGGCGGAACGTCATCGGACTTACCAGCGGCCCGAATGCAATGCGCCTGGTGCGCTGGGCCAGCGCCGTCAGCGAGGTTCAGGCTTCGAGCGAATCCCGCTCGGTGCGGCCCATGACGCTGAAGAAATGGTCCGAGCGCCAGAGAGAGTCGAGGCCCAGCGAGTCGACCCGCTCCGCAATCCGGAACCACCGCTCCCAGGTCAATCCCTCCTGACCCTCGACCATGATCCCGATCTTCATCGTGATGCGATGGTATGGCCTGGAACCTCAAGGGTCTTGGCCTCGCCCACGAGGTAGAGCGAGCCGCATACGAAGACGAGACCGTCGCGGCCGACTCGGTGCCGCGCCAGCTCCAGCGCCTCGGCAGCGGACTCTGTCGCAGGGGCGCCCGGACCGAAGTGCGTTGCAAGGTCACCCGGCTCGGCAGCGCGGTGCCAGTTGATGCGGGAGAAGATGACGGGCGCGTTGGTCGCTCGCAATAGCGCAAGCATCGACGGCAGGTCCTTGTCTTTCATGGCCCCGAAGACGATCGCCATCGGCTTTCCTCTCGCCAGGCCCTGGACTGTGGCCAGCGACCGTTCGAGACCCGCGGGGTTATGCGCGCCATCGACCAGGACGATCGGGTCTCGGTCGATGATCTCCAGACGGCCGGGCCATTTCGCGTGCGCCAGTCCGTTGCGCAACTCACCATTGGAGATCTCCCAACCCCGCGAGCGCAGGCCGTCGACGGCAGCCACCGCAAGTGCGGCATTCTCCGCCTGGTAGAGGCCGAGCAACGGGATGCGCAGATCCTTGTAGGTGCCGCCCGGCGTGGTTATCGTCGCCAGGACGCCGGCCCATCCTCTATCGGTCGCCTCGACCGTGATCTCCTGTCCGAGTCGCAAGAGGGGGATCTCCTGCTTCTCCGCCGCCGCCTCGATCACGGCGAGAGCCGGTGGCTGCGCCCCGGTGATTGCCAGGCTTTCCGGCTTGAGAATGCCGGCCTTCTCTCCGGCGATCGCTTCGAGCGTCGTTCCCAGGTACTGGGTGTGATCGAGCGCGATGTTGGTGACCACCTCTACGCCCAGGTCGAGGACGTTTGTCGAGTCGAGGCGGCCGCCCAGCCCGACCTCGCAGACGAGCAGGTCGATACCGGCGCGGGCGAAGTAGTGAAGCGCCGCCGTGGTCAGGATCTCGAATTCCGTCGGCGGGCCCTGCTCGGCGGCGACCCGATCGATAACCGGTTGCAGCGAGGTGAGCAGCGCCGCAAAGTCAGCCTCGGCAATCGGTTTCTGATTCACCTGGATGCGCTCGGTGTAGGAGACCAGGTGCGGCTTGGGCATGAACCCGACCTGGTGGCCGGCCTCCTGAAGGACCGCCGCGAGCATGGCGCAGACGGAGCCTTTGCCATTGGTCCCGGCGACAAGCACACCCTGGAACAGCTCCTGCGGATTGCCCAGCTCCTTGAGCAGCGCACGTGTACGCTCCATCCCGAGCTTGATACCGAAGCGGCCGAGCGAGCTCAGGTAGGCGAGCGACTCCTCGTAGGTCACGGCGCGGAAAGATGCTGGCGGTAGGCGCGGTAGGTGTTGACCAGCAGCATCGCGATCGTCATCGGGCCCACCCCGCCCGGCACCGGCGTCAGTGCCGAGGCAACCGGCTCGACGCTGGCCCGGTCGACGTCACCGGTCAGCTTGTTGGTTGCGGGGTCGCGCGTGATCCCGACATCGATCACGACGGCGCCCGGCCGGACGAAGTCCGCGGTGATCAGCCCGGCTTTTCCGGTTGCGGCGACGAGGATGTCCGCCGAGCGTGCAATGGCAGCGAGGTCGGCCGATTGCGAATGCGCGATCGTGACCGTCGCGTGGTTTTGAAGAAGCAGAAGTGCCAGCGGCCGGCCAACCAGGCGAGAGCGGCCAATGACGACCGCGTGTTTGCCCGTCGCGTCTATCTGCTCGCGGCGAAGCAACTCGAGCACACCGAGCGGCGTGGCCGGCACGAACGTCGGATTCCCCTGCGCCAGCCGGCCCGCATTATAAGGATGCAATCCGTCGACATCTTTATGTGGCGGAATGCGCTCAAGCGCTTGGTCGGGGTCATGCGGCTTCGGCAGCGGCATCTGCAGCAGGATGCCGTCGACCGCCGGATCGGCTGCGAGCCGATCGATGAGCGCGAGCAGCTCCGCCTGGGTCGTGTCCTGGAGGTGCTCGATCGTGGAAGTGAATCCGGCCTCCACCGCCGCCTTGTGTTTGCCGCGCACGTAGGTCGTCGAGGCGGGGTCGTCGCCGACCTGGATCACGGTGATCCCCGGCGGCCGTTGATCGCGATGCGTCTGGACCGCGTTTTTTAACTCGGCACGGATCGCCGCCGCGTGGGCGCGGCCGTCGATCATTCGGGCAGGCACTGGACGAGTGTAAGGGGCCGCTGGTAAAGGCTTCCGGCTGACCGGATGCCGTCGGATGACCGCGTTAGCTTCAGCCGATGGCCGTGCGTCACGTCCTGCCAATTCCGGCGGCAACGCTTCTGGGTCTAGAGGAGTTCAAAGACCCGGTCATTTACGGAGGCTCGCTCGGACGGATCCAACTCCACTGCAGCGGTGGGGAGTCGGCCCACGATCTCACCGGATGCAGCTGGGTTACCCCAGGGAATGCGATCCTGGTCCCGCGCGAACTCCGCTCCACAGGCGCCGGATATGCGATGCAGCAACTGTTATGGATCGACCCACCGGGGTCCGCACAACAGATGGAACCGCGTCTGCCTAGGGAAGTGGCCGGGTGATTTCGACGGTGAAGGCGCGCAGGTGCGGCAGCGGCGGCCGTTTCGTCACGCGCACAGTGACCTCTAAGACCCCGGCCTCCTTCAGGACGGCGGTGGCTATCTCCTCGGCGACGGCTTCCAATAGATGTCGCGGCGGTCCCTCGAGGATGCGGCGCGCGACCTTCTCCAGCGTCGGGTAGTTGACCGTGTCCTCGATGCGGTCGGTTGATGCGGCGCGGCGGGTGTCGGTCAGGACCTCGAGGTCGACGATGAAGGTTTGCCCGAGCATGGTCTCGGCCGGGTTGTTGCCGTGGTAGGCAAAGGCTTCGAGCCCCTCCAGGATCAGCCGGCCGTTGCCCTGAGAGGGCTTCCTAGACCGATTTGTAGGCATGTCTTGACAAATATACGCAACCGTGTGATGATGCCGGCATGGAAAGCGGCGGCGGCGTCAACGTTGAGGTCAGGGCTACCGGCCTGCGCGCGATGCGCGAGAAGAAAGGGCTGACGCAGCGCGAGCTCGCCCGCAACCTCAACATCAGCCAGAACTATATTCCCGCGCTTGAGTCCGGCGCGCGCCGGCCAGGACCCAAGCTGCGCCAGGCGCTGATGCGATTTTTCAACGTCAACTTCGAAGAACTCTTCGAGGTCGTGATGGTCAACGCAGAGAGTTCGAAGGAACAGGTGCTGCAACCGCGCGAGGAACGTCGCGCCGGTTGATGTCTTGAGGGGGTGATCGGCAGGGGGGTCTGAGCGGACGTGGCGTCAGAAGGGCTGGATAGAATAGCCGGTGCGCCCGTATAGCTCAGTTGGTAGAGCAGCTGACTCTTAATCAGTTGGTCCCGGGTTCGAATCCTGGTGCGGGCACCAAGTCCCCGGGCTCTGACGGGCACAGCTGCGCGTAAGAAAAACGCAGCGCGATTTATGCAGGGGGCGCCACACACGTCTTCTCTTTGACCTGCCCGCGCTGAGGCATTCGACGAAGCTGGAGGGGGTCAATGCGCGGTGTTCGAATTCCTCAGGATCTCAACGGAGAAGACCAGTTCGTTCTCGGTCTTTCAGTCACTCGACTCGCGAGCTTGTTATTTGGACTTCTGGCCGGCTACACCGTCATGCACCTCGGCCTCCCTGCGCCGGTGCGCATCTCACTTGCGGTCGTGGCCGTCGGTATCGGAGCGGCGGCAACCTGGGTACGACCGGCGGGCCGTTCACTGGGACATTGGGCGCTCGCGGCGATTGAGTTTCACATGGCCGCGTCGTTCGAGAGCCGCGCCCGTCGCAAGCCAGTAGCAAGGTCGCCGCTGACTGTGCCCCGGCTAAGTCTTGTTTCGCAGGCGCCCACGATGGAACTGCAACCGGTGCTCGACGGCGGTCTCGACGACGACGTAATCGAGCTAACAGACCCTGCGGTGCAACGGGAGCCAGAAGTCACCCGGTCCCGCGAGGACGACCCGGAGGAAGGTGTGCCGGTCTACCTCGGGGGCACACAGATCATCAGCTTCTTTGCTGCCAAAGGTGGCACTGGTCGCACGACTCTCGCGACCGAAGTGGCTGCTCTGCTTGCTGCTAAAGGACGCTACAAGGCCTCAGCAGCCGGGCGGGCCGAAGAACTGAAGGTTGCGCTGGTCGACTTCGACCTCTCCAGTGCGAATGTATCGGCGCGCCTCGGCGTGGCGCAGCCGACCATGCTTGACTACGTCTCCGATCTGGCTGGTATTGGCAGCGATCCTGATCCACGCGACTATGTCATCCGTCATCAACTGTCCGGCCTGGACGTTTTTCTCGGGCCTTCCAAGTGTTTGACTGGCGACCGCTCGGATCTGCTTGGCATCGCCCAGGCAGCGCGCATCCTGAGTGCGCTCCGGTCTGAGGGCTACCACTTCATCGTCGTCGACATGGGCGCATCTGTAGGAGACCTCGAAACCTATCTACTCGAAGCCGCCACGCTAATTTATTGCGTGGTGACGCCGACTGCCGGCTCGGTGCAGTCTCTATACCGCGGCGTGGAGGTCCTCCGCCGCCTTGGTCTCGGATCCAAGCTCCGCTATGTCGCGAACAAGATGCGGGATGGCTATAGCCTGGGCGAGCCAATGGGCGATCTGGCGGGCACGCTGACGGCACGGATTCCCTTCGATCCCGCCTTCGACATCGCGGAGAACAGGCACCAACCACTGGTGCTCTCCTCGGAGGGCGCTACGCGGCAAGCCATCCTCACGCTGGCGGCATCCATCTACCCATCGCTGGAGCGTGGCGCCCCGAGTCGCGGAATCAACCCACTCAACTGGCTGAGTCGCCGACGCCGTGCTAGCTGAGCCACCTGTTCGGATCGACGTGCAATCCGTCGACGCGCTCCGCGATTACGTCCGCACCCAACTCACCATCCATGTTGATCCCGCAGTTTTGAATCCCTTTTCAACCGTCCCCAATCGCGCTCAGATACTGAGGCGGACGATTGGCGAAGCCCTGCTCCAGCGTCAAATAGAAACAGCTCCCGAGCTGGTCGAGGTCCTGTTCAACGACATCGTGGGCCTCGGTCCGCTTCAGCCACTCATGGACGACCCGGTGATCACCGACATCCTCGTGAATCGGTTCGACGAGATCTTCGTCGAAAGAAACGGGCGTCTGCAGTCTGTCTCAAATGCCTTTCGCGACCAGGCTCACCTGGAGCAGGTGATCCAGAAGATCGTGGCCCTGGTCGGAAGGGAGATCAACATCGATAAGCCGCTCGTCGACGCGCGAATGGTGGATGGCAGCCGCGCGAACGCCGTTTACGCACCCGTCGGCGGCCCCACTCTCTGCATTCGAAAGTTCAGCCGTGTTCGGCTGGCCCTCTTGCCAGACGATGAGCTACCGGACGCTCCTAACTGGGTCGCGTCCGGCGGGCTCTCGCACGAGATGGCTGCCTTCCTGGAGGCAATGGCGGTCGCCAGAGCAAACATCTTGATCGCGGGAGCGACCGGGTCGGGGAAGAGCACGCTGCTGCGCTCTATCGTGAGCGCCTTTCCCGAAGAGGAGCGTGTGATCACGATCGAGGACACGGCGGAGCTCGAGTTGCAGAATCCCCACTGGGTCAAGCTGGAGTGCGTCCACTCAAAGGAACTGGGCAATAAGGCTTCCCAGGATCGACGGCTGGACGTGGCGGACCTGGTTCAAAACGCCCTGCGGATGCGTCCGGACCGGCTGATCATTGGTGAAATCCGCCACAGCAAGGAGGCCTATTACGTCCTGGAGGCCTTGAATACGGGTCACGACGGCTCAGCGACCACGATCCATGCGAGCAGCTGCGTTGATTCGCTGGCCCGACTCGAGCTGCTGATCAGCAGAGACTTCGGCCAGCTCAGCCCGACCGAAATCCGCCGCTACATCACTCGAGTGTTCGACCTGGTGATATTCGTGAGCAGGCTTCGTGACGGCCGGCGCTGCGTGCAAGAGATAGCCGAGTTACGCGACGTCGACGGTGACGGCCATTACCGGGTTGCGCCGATCTTCAGGGCTGCGCCTTCTGACGGCACAGCCTCCGGAGTGGCGTTCAATCCCGTCCCGGAGTACCGGCCGGGACCACGGTTGCAGCGAAAGCTCGAGCTGCAGGGCATGAGATGGATCTCGTAGCTTCGGCATGCGTTTCACTGGCCATGATCAGCCTGGCCCTGGCGGTGCTCGGCCGGTCAACCGAGGGGCCGATCAAAAGGCTGATCGGAAGCCAGATCGCCGGACAGAGCCTCCGCCTCGAACAGGCCCGGATTGCCAGGCGCCCGCAGACGCTGCTGCTTATGACGGTGTTGGTGCCGGCAGCCCTCTTTCTCCTTGGCTGGCTCGAGTCACCAGTACTGGCACTGCTCGGCGCAGCCTGCGGTTTCCTCACCCCACGTATCTACCTCTCATGGCTGGTTCGTCTCCAGGCTCGTCGCAGTGAGGAGCAAGCGCCCCGGCTCCTGCAGGTCATCCTCAGCAGCCTGACTTCAGGGAGTACCTACCTCGATGCGCTGCGCCAGGCGCGGCAGGCAATCAGCGACAACTGGATACGGGAGGACCTTGAGTTCGTCATCCAGCGATTCCTTCTCGATGTTCCCCTTCACGAAAGCATGCGTCCACTTCGGGCGCGGATTTCCACACCCAACCTTGGCCTGGTCTGGGAAGCCCTCATCATTTGCAGCTCGAACCAGCTTCCCACACCGGCTGCCAGAACACTCCTCTACGAGCTCTCAGCCACGGTTCAGTTCAACGTGCAGCTCGAGCAAGAGGTCCGCGCCAAAACGTCGGGACAACGACTCCAGATCTGGCTGCTCGCCGCGATCGTTCCAGGAATGTACCTCTATCTACGCCTGATTTCGCCGGAACTGCTGAGCACGCTCGACCAGACGGTGATGGGCAGATACGTGTTGGTGCCGAGTGCGGTTGCTCTGGAGCTTCTCGGCATCCACCTCAGTTTGCGGTTGTCGCGGTTCTCGGCATGATACTGGCGGCGGCTTGCACGGCAGCGGCCTGCTTTACGGGGCTTTACCTGCTGGCCGACGCTGCCGGCCTGTCGAGGCGCCCGGAACTGGACATGCTCCGGGCATCTACACTCTCACCCTTCGAGTGGCGGCAGCGACAGAGAACACGGGACAGCTGGTATCGGCGGTGGTTACACCCGATCGCCACGATTACGGCGAGTCGTCTGCACTTACGTCCCACTCGTCTCGATCCGGCTTATCTCGTGCAATGCGGCATCGATCCGGAGCAGTTGGACGGCGTCGAGTTGCGCGCGCTTAAGATTGCGGGGGGGCTTGCCGGCCTGGTCCTTGGCCTGCTTGTTGCCGTCCTTCTCGGCGGTACGACCCTGTTCATACCATTGCTGGCCTGGGGCGGCTACGTCGGGCCGAGTCGTTACCTGAGCCACAGACGGCGTGCGAGGCAGCAGTCGATCCATCGCGAACTGCCAGAGATGGTCAGTATGATCCGCGCCTTCGTCGTCGCCGGTATGCCGATCGAGCGCGCCCTTCACCTGATCTCGGCAGACTCCAGCGGGCCAGGGGTCCTCAAGTCGGAAATCCGGGCGGCTCTCGGCCGTTACGGACTCGGAGTGACGATAGAGGAGGCGCTGCAGCAGATCGGCGAACGAACCGGTACCGACGACATCGGGCTCTTCGTCAACGCCCTGGCGCAAAGCAAGCGCATGGGCACCGGTCTCGAGCAGACCTTGCGAGACCAGGAGTTGCTGGTGCGAATGAACCAGCGCAACCGTTCAACAGCGGAGGCTGCCCGGGTCGGGACCAAGCTCCTCGGCGTACTTGCGGGCGTCTATCTTCCGGAATTCGTGATCTTGATCATGATTCCTCTTTTCTCGGGAATCATCCAGCGCGCCTTTGGCTAGGAGGGTCATCAAGCGGAGCACGAGCGCGGGTAGTACTGAGTCGGCGGAGTTGGAGGGACGTGGACATGAGACAGCGGGGGCAATCGACTTTGGAATGGGTGATCGGAGCGGCAATCATCCTCGGAACTCTTGTCGTGGGGATCATGGCGTGGAACAACGGGCTGGTCTCAAAAATCGGGCAGATGCTGCAACGCCTGACCCAGACCGCATGAGAGGGCCCCGTCGCCAGCGTGGCCAGGAGACGCTCCAGGCCTTGCTTGCCGTCTCCTTCATGCTGCTACCGGTTCTCCTCGGGATCATCGAGCTGGGCGGCCTGATTCATGTCTGGATGGGACAACAATCTGCCGCAGCCATTGGGGCAAGAGTCGCCGGTGAACGAGGCGAAGACGACGCCGTCGTGCGGGACCGGATCCGGACAGAACTGCTGGCCGCGGGCCTCAGTCCCGGCAAGGTTGCGATTTCGATAACTCCATCGGTCGCTCGCTGGGGGCAGCCGATTCGTGTCCTGCTTGTCAGCCACCGGCGGGTCGCCATCCCGTTCCTCTTCAGCCGAAATATCGATCTGCAGTCCAGTTATGTCAGCCGAGCCGAGGTGAACCATTGAGGCGACTGCGTGGCCAGAGCATTCTTTACGTGATCCTGCTGATGCCTGCCGTCCTGATCATCCTTTCTCTGACGGTGGACGTTGGACAACTGCAGTTCCAGAGACTGCGGATTCGAAGCGCCGTGGACCTGGCGACCCTCAGCGGAGCGGCGGCGGTCGACCGCACGTATTACGCCCGGACCGGTCAGTTGCGCCTCGATCCCGCTCTTGCCACCACGACGGCGCGCAACTACCTTCAATGGAACCTCCTGCAGTCGCTCGGGGAGGAGCAGGCCACCTCTATCGCCGGCGCCGCGGACATCGTCGTCGTCAACATCACCCCCGGCAGGGACCCCTTTACCGGGATGCGGATCGATCGACCCTGTGTCAGTGCGCGTATCCGGGTCCCTTATCGGCTCACCCTGATCGGATTTCTTGGAGCGATGGGGAGGGGCAGTATGACCCTGGCCAGTAGTGCGCAAATACGGTCATGATTCGACCATTTCTGCGCCGGTTTGCCGCTGTTGGTCTGACTGCCGTGCTGCTGGCCGTCTCTGGCGCAAACGGCCACTCGAGCGGGAATGTCGCTCCGGCGGTGACCATCGTCGCAACCCCCGGCTACGCCGGCCACGCCTTTGTCTACGCGCAGGTAGACGACTCATCCTCTTCTTATCCCGCTCCCAGCGGGCTGGGGCACCAATCGCCTTACTACGCCACCTGGACCCGGCAGCCCTTCGGAGCGAGCACCTGTCCGTGGATATGGGTTGTCTACGTCTTCAACCGAAGCACCAACCAGCAGGTCAACGCCTTGCCACCGTCTGCACCACAACCAAATTTCGGCACCACGACCTGGTTTTGCGCCAGCCCATCCGCGACGCCCGTAGAAGAGGCTCCCGTGACGGAGGCAAGCGCCCGGCTCGACCTGGACTTGCGCGTCGCACTGTCTCCCTCGCGACCGATCGCCGGCACGGCGGCGCTCCTCTCAGCCCGCCTTACCGCCAGCCTCACCCAGGATCTGAACCTCTACCTCAACATGGCAATCCTCGACTGGTCCGTCAGCTCGTGGTCGGTCGACTTTGGGGATGGCTCGAGTGCCGCGCTTCCAGGCCGCGGCTCGATCACACTGGATCTTCCTCACACGTACTCGTCGGCCGGGAACTTCGACGCCAGGGTCGTTGCATCGATAACCGGACATGCGCAGGCGGCGAGGTACGACCGGTATGGAGACGTCAGCCTCATCCGGCAGCCGTTTTCGGTGGAGATCGGTAACGACACACTGGCGACTACGAGTGCGCGTCCTGCCCGAACCTACCTGCCACCGCAGGCGGAGGTCAGGGTGAGTCCAGCTATCGACGCCTTACCCGATCTCACCGCCTCCTTTCGGCACGTCGAAGCAATGCGCGGGGCGCTGACTACTTTTTCCCTTCAGTTAATCGTCATCCGAGAAGCCGAGATCCGAAGCGGGACGGGGCGGGTGGGGACCGGTAGCTCACGCCTCATCCGCTGGAGGTACGACGGCCCGGCTTCGGAGGCTCCGTCGGGAAGCGGTACGATCCCAGGCCATCTACAAGAAGCCGGCGCCCCGCTGCGACTCCAGTGGAACGAACCGGATCGGATCAGCGCCAAACAGCTGCAGGACTATGTGATTCCACTGACACTATATGTAGAGACTCGTTTTCAGGACGGACACGTTGCCCAGTACTTTTTGCACTCGACCTTTTCCGTCACCGTCGACTTCGCCGCGCAGAGCGGCTAGGAGGGGCTATTCATGACGCGCACGCTGTGCCTTGCGGTCTTCGTCGTCCTTTCAGCAATCGCCGGTTTCTTCTATTACTCGAACACCGAACAGGCTTCCGCTCTGGTAGCGACACATGACCTTAAAGTCGGGACACAGATAGCGGACTCGGACGTGGCCATCCGACGGGTTAACCCTTCGTCCGTCGGGAGCGACATACTCCGGAGCGCGGACCAGGCGGTCGGGCAGTACGTTGCGTTTCCGGTACTCAAGGGTCAATTCTTAGATCCGCGTCAGCTGACGGGTTCGAGGAATTCCGAGCTGCTTGGCTCTGGCTTACGAGTTCCGGTCGGTTCGCGGATCATCGGCCTGCCGGTAACACCCGCCACCGCGGTGGGAGGCGCCCTGAAGCCCGGAGACCTGGTCGACGTGATTGCAATCCCAACCCAGCAGAAGAGCGGGATCGGTGTCGAGGACCCCGCGTCTAGCGCCAACCAGGCGATTGGCCACGATGTCCTCGTGGTGGGACTTCGCACCGAGCAGGGAACTGCGTTCGACCGGAGCGATCCGAGCATCAACGCAACCGGAGCGAAACCCAGCAGCGTCCTTCTCGCGATACCAGAAAGCGACGAAGGCAGATACTCGGGGGCGATGGCAACGTCCACCTTCCTGCTGGCCTTGAGTACGGACTGAACCCGTGACGCCAGCTAGTGGAACCCGCTTCGGCAGCGAGATATCGGCGATCAAGGACGCCCTTGTCACCCTGCAAAACGGCAGTCAGCGGACCGTTGTCGCCACCTCATCACTTAACTTCGCCGGCCTGGCGCCAGAGCAGCAACTCCGTGTAGTGCAGGCCTTCCGGGAACTGCTTCACGGGCAGAGCGGTCCGCTCCAGCTTTACGTCAGGGTCCGGCGTGTCCTCGCCGGCGACACGGCTGAGCCGGCTGCCGAGACCTTTAATGACCGAAGAGACTACCTGCGAGCGCTGACCAACAGCTTTATCAACGCGCATCTGATGGAGACGCCGGTTTACGAGCGGCATGTTTTTGTCGTGCTGTCCTCGACTGATAGTCCCCGCAGCCTGCTCCAATCGTGGAGTTTCCGTTTCGACCGTGCATCTGATAAGGCGGTGCGGGTCGCCGCTGACTCTGGCCACAGCCTCGAGCAGCGCGCCCAATATCTGATCGACCACCTCAGGCAAATGGGTCTCAAGGCGCACGTCGTGCGGGGAGCGGACCTGACCGGCCTTTTTAACGACCTCTACCGGCACCCTACCGGCGACGCCGGCCCTTCAGGGTCATCTTTCCTGCATCGCCCCAGCGCAGTGCAAATGGGCGGGCGTCACTACGCGTCATTCGTGGTCGAACGGTACCCCGGTGAGGAGGTCGAACCCGGGTGGCTCCTGCCCCTTCTCAATTTCAGAGGGGAGTTGCATGTTGGTTTGCACATTCTCCCGTTGGAAACCGACCGTGCCCTGGCCCGTCTGCATCACCGAATACAGGACCTGCGCGCTGACGACATGGCCGGTGCGGAGTCCGGTGCCGTCCCGCGGACAACCCTGGGGACTCTCCCTGACGCCCTCAGCATGCACCAGGCACTGGTGCGGAATGAAGAGAAAGCCTTCGCAGTCGCCTTTTATCTGACGGTAGGCGCAGACGACCCCGCCGCCCTTCGCAGCCAGACCGAGACCCTGCAGGCGAGTTGCCGCCGATTGATGCTGCGTGCCTTTCAGCCTTACTTCGAGATGCAACAGGGCCTCCTGGCATCGTGGCCGCTGGGGCTTGACATGCTCGGTCGCGAAAAGATCCTACCGACCGCCGCCGTGGCAAGCCTGATCCCATGGCTACAAGAAGACCTTGCAGATCCTGATGGGCATTACTGGGGATACAACAAGGAGACTGGCGGCCTTTGCATTTTCGACCCTTTCGACGAGTCTCGGTTTCCAAACGCCAACATAGCCGTGCTTGCACACTCGGGGGCGGGTAAGAGTTACGCGGCGGCTTCGGTGGTGCTGAGTGGCCACACGCGCGGGGTGGGAGCCATCCTGCTCGACCCGGAGGCTGAGTACGGTGGGCTTGTCCGGGCCCTGGGCGGCAGCTACTTCCACCTGGCAGCCGGGTCGGGTCACGCTATCAACGTGCTCGACCCCGTACTTTTCGGTTCCGACACCGAAGAACGCGCCGACCACCTGAACGACGTCCTCGATCTGATTGGATTGATGTGCGGGCGGCTGGACGAGGTCGAGCGGGCTCAGCTGGAAGCCGTCACGCGCGCCACGGTCTCAACCCAGGGTGAAACGGCGGTGCTCGGGGATGTCTGGAGGGCGTTGGATGTTGCGCATCCCGGGTCGAGACCGGCGACGATTCTTCGGCGCTGGGTTACGGGGGAGCTGGGCAGCCTGTTCAGTGCTCCCACGAACGTCGATCTCGGCGCCGACGTGATTGGCTTCAATCTGCGCAACTTGAGCGAAGAGTTGATTGCGCCGGCTTATCTCCTTATCGCCAACTGGCTGTGGGCTGCCCTCCGAAGGGACCGGCGCCCACGCCACCTTCTGATCGACGAGGTCGGACTGCTCCTGGAACATGAGCCGATTCGCAGATTCCTCGTCCGGCTGGCCCGCAGGATCAGGAAGTATGGCGGCAGCCTTATCCTGGTCAGTCAGAACCCCGGAGACTTCTTCGAGACCAAGGACGGTGCCGTGCTGGCGAGCAACCCCAGCATCCTCCTGCTCGGATCGCAGAAGCACTCGGAGGCGTTGAAGCTGCAGAAGGCGTACAACCTCACGGACCGGCAGGTGAACTACCTGGAAACGGCTGCGCGTGGCGACTTTCTTCTCCTGGCAGGGCCGAACCGGGTACCGGTCCATATCATGGCGCCCCCCTGGATGGATGAACTGATCGTCAGTTCTCGAGGACATTGAAGATCCAAATTCCGTTCGGGTGACGATTTGGGCCTGAGCCCGATTAAGGCCGACGGTTTCACGGGTCGGTGACGTTCTAGCCACGACGCAATGGCTATTTCACGCTTAAAGCAAGTCGCATTCGTGGCCCTGGCGATGGCTGTGTCCCTCTGGGTCTTCCCGGCCCCGGCACGTGCGGCCGGCCCGGCATGCGCGACACCGGGTCGGGACGGGGCAGCCACCATAACCGGCGTCGTCGACACTTATTACCCGGGCTCGGCGACGGCCGCTGCCGGCTCCGCCAGCCTGACGCTCGGGACTTCGACCGGATCCAGCGCACCGATCGCGATCGGCGACCTGGTCCTGGTGATCCAGATGCAGGACGCCGCCATCAACTCGACCAACACCGGCGCCTACGGCGACGGAGTAGCCGGCGACCCGGCTACCGGGTCGACCGCCCTCAACTCCTCGGGGCTGTATGAGTACGCGGTCGCCACCAGCGCGGTTCCGCTCGCCGGTGGCGCCCTGACGATCTCCAGCGGTCTCATCAATACGTATACAAGTGCGGCGGCCTCGGCCAGCCAGGGCGCCCGTCACTTCCAGGTGGTCCGCGTACCGCAGTACGCGGCCGCCACCCTGACCAGCGGCCTGACCGCCGCGGCCTTCAACGGTTCGACCGGAGGAGTGCTCGCCTTCGACGTGGCCGCCGGGCTGACCCTGAACGGCGCCGCGGTCAGTGTCTCGCAGGAGGGCTTCCGTGCCGGGCTCGGGCGGCAGCTGGCCGGCGGTGCGGGTGGCGGCGGCACGGACTACGTCGGGCTGAGCGCCAACCCCTTCCACGGACAGAAGGGCGAAGGCATCGCCGGCACGTCCCAGTATCTCTACGACTCGCGAACCGGCGGGACCGTCAACAACGGATCTGACGGCTATCCCAACGGGAGCACCGCGCGCGGCGCCCCGGGGAACGCCGGCGGCGGTGGGACCGATCCCGACCCGGCCGGCAACGACCAGAACACCGGCGGCGGCGGCGGCGCCAATGGTGGGGCCGGCGGCATGGGCGGCAATTCCTGGCTGACCAACATCGCGGTGGGCGGCTTCGGCGGCACGGCTTTCGCGGCGACGGCCGGACGTGTTGCCCTGGGCGCCGGCGGCGGCGCCGGCTCCAGGAACAACTCCGGTGCGATCGCGAACGCCAGCAGCGGCGGTAACGGGGGCGGCATCGTGCTCATCCGCAGCGGAAGCGTCACGGGCACCGGTTCGATAACCGCCGACGGCGGCACCGGAGTTGCGCCGGACAACGATGGCGGCGGCGGCGGCGGAGCGGGCGGCAGCGTTGTGGTTGCGACCCGCCTCGGCGGCCTCGGTGGCCTCACCGTCAGTGCTCGTGGCGGCGCCGGGACCAACGCCTGGGCGACGGGTGCAAGCGGCACTCCCGCCGGGGCCAACTACCACGGGCCGGGTGGCGGCGGCGGCGGCGGCGTTGTCCTGACAACCAGCGCAGCTGGAACGGTGGCTATCGGCGGTGGCCTGAACGGTACTACGACCGTGGACCAGGTTGCTTACGGCGCCACACCCGGAGCACCCGGCGCGCAGGGGACGATCACTGCGGCGCAGATTCCGGGTGCGGGATCCGGTGCCGATTGCAGCCCCGACCTGACGATCGCAAAATCACATACCGATCCCTTCGTGCGAGGGAGCACCGGTAGTTACGCGCTGACGGTCAGCAACGTCGGTGGGGTGGCTAGCAGCGGCACGGTCACAGTGACTGACACGGTTCCTGCCGGATTGACGCCCACTGCCGCTTCCGGAACCGGTTGGAGCTGCACGATTGCTGCGCAGGCAGTCAGCTGCATGCGGGCCGACGCGGTGGCGGCCGGCGCGGCCTTTCCCACAGTCGCGGTCACGGTCGCTGTCTCCCAGTCGGCGGCGGCATCGCTCACCAACACGGCGACAGTTGCCGGTGGCGGCGAGTTCAACACCACGAACGACAGCGCCAGCGACCTGACATCAACGGTCGCCCGCGCCGATATCGCCATAACCAAGGTGGCGAGCAGCGGCGCCGCGGCGGTCGGCTCGAACGTGACCTTTACAGTGTCGGCGCAGAACATCGGTCCCTCGGACGCGACCGGTGTCCAGGTCACGGACCAGCTACCCGCCGGCCTTACCCTCGTCTCGGCCTCCACGCTCTCGGGCACCTACACCGGGGCGACCGGTGTCTGGAATATCGGTGCGCTCAGCAGCGGCACCACCGCGACCCTGACGCTGGTGGCCACGGTTACCGCACCCGGGAATCTCACCAACACCGCGACCAAGACGGCGGAGACGGAAAACGATCCGAACATTGCCAATGACTCGGCAAGCGCCAGCGTCACCGGCCAGGCGCCCGATCTGACCATCGCCAAGAGCCACGTCGATCCGCTAACACGCGGCGGTAATGGCACTTACAACCTTCTGGTAAGCAACATCGGCCAGGCGCCCGGCAGTGGGACGGTCACCGTCAACGACGCCCTGCCGGCGGGACTTACCCCGATTGCGGCCAGTGGCACGGGGTGGATCTGCAGCATCGCCGCCCAGGCCGTTACCTGCACCAGGAGCGACGCGCTGGCGGCGGGAGCGGCCTATCCGGCCATATCGCTGCTGGTTTCGGTAGCGCAGACGGCAACCAGCCCGCTCAGCAACACGGCCACCGTTGGCGGCGGCGGCGAATTCAACCTGACGAACGACTCGGCCACCGACCCAACGACGATCGCCTCGATCGCCGACATGGCCCTAACCAAGACTGCATCGAGGGCCACTGTGCCCGTAGGCGGGAGCGTTAGCTACACCGTCACCGCGTCCGACATGGGACCGTCCAACGCAACCGGTCTCCAGGTCACCGACCAGCTGCCGGCGGCGCTGACGTTCGTCTCGGCCTCGCCGAGCGCCGGCACCTACAACAGCACCACCGGGGTCTGGAATATTGGCAACCTCGCCAACGGTGCCTCGGCCACGATGACCATCACCGCGACCGTCACCGGAACGGGCGTCATCGTCAACACCGCGTCGAGGACGGCTGAGAACGAGACGGACAACAACCCGCGCAACGATGTATCGAGCGCCTCGATCACGGGCCAGCCGACCGCGACCGTCCCCGGCCCGCCCTCGAGCGGCATGGCGATGGTCAGCGGCTCCTCCAGCCGGCCCTTGGCTGGCTTGCTCGCGGGAATACTCGTAGGCTTGCTGCTGGCGCTTGCCTTTCGGAAGCGCTCCGGAAAGATCCTGATGGCGGCAGGCGCGGTCGCCATCGGCGCCCTGGTCACACTCTCATCGACGGCTCCCGTTGCCATGGTTGCCGCACGCGTGCCGGCGCAGCAGGCGCAATCGGCCATCCCGTCGGATCTCCAGCTCTTCGGTAAGGCGATCTCAACCGAGAAGCCCACAGTAGGCACCCTGTTGCCGGCACTACATCCGGCGTATGGCGCGGTGACCCCAACGCGGATCCGGATCCCTGCGCTCAACATCGACACAACAATCGAGGCCGTCGGCCTGACCCGGAGCCGCACCATGGATGTTCCGGGCAACATCTGGAACGCTGCCTGGTTGCGCAATGGCGTTCTCCCGGGCGCCAGCGGCCAGGCCGTCATCGACGGGCACCTCGACAGCACCCGCGGTAGCGCTGTGTTTATCGACCTCAAGCGCCTCAAGGCAGGCGACAGGATCTACGTGTCAGATGCCGAGGGCGCCGAGCTGACCTTCCGCGTAACGGCGCTGCAGGTGGCGCCGCTCAACGGCTTCCCGGCGCTGCAAGTGTTCGGCCCATCGAGAGCGCACGCACTCAACCTGATCACCTGCGCCGGTAAATATGACGCCGCGCACCGCACCTACGATCACCGGCTGATCGTATTCACAACGCTTCTTTCCTGATCCCGATGAGCACAAAGAGAAAGAAGACGCGCGATCAATTGACTGGCTTCGTAGCCGAGTGCCTCGTCCAGGCCTACGCCATACTTGGGTCCGCTGGCAAGCTCGACGCCTTTCGTCCGGGAACCGACGTGGACCACAAAGACATCATCTTCGACCTTATTGGCGGCTTCAAAAGTGCTTACCTTCAGGTCAAGTGCGCAACCTACCTTCAGCAGGGCATCCGGGTGCAGTGCTTCGCCCGCTATCTACCGAACGAGATTCCGTCAGATCCGCGTTTTGTTTACGTTTTCTGCCTGCTCGACCGCCAAAAGATGGAACTATCAAGGATATGGCTTGTACCCTCGCCCGACTTCAACCGACTTGCCTACAGATCACCGTACCTGGGCGGCAGGAAGATAGGGCTGATCTTTTCGGCCAGGGCGTCGGGCGACCCCAAGTGGGACAAGTACGAAGTCACTAAGGAAACGCTAGGCCTCCGCTTGCTCGAGATCGCCACCGCCGCGCCCAAGCGCAAGGCTTTAAAGGGCGTCAACCTCGGCAGTGCCCTGGTCGTCCGCGCCCGCCTCGACGTCGCAGCGTAGCGCTAGAGAAACCGGTCCATCATCTGCCGAACCCGCTCGTGCTCCGTTGACCATGCTGCCCACACGCTGGCGCACCAGCGCATCAATTCCTCATCGCGACCCGGGCCAGGTTCGACTTTCAGTACGTCGGCGACTGTTACTGTTCCGACGGTCTCTGGTGGCTCGAAGCGCGGCCAGTCCTTCGACTTGCTCGCCATCAACATGTGCATCTTCTGCACCTGGCGGCCGGTGAATCCCTTTTCAAGAGCGAGATAGAGCCCGGCGAGCGCGAAGGCGGCACCGATTGTGGACTTCGATTGTCGAACATGCTGGGCACCGTAGGCATCGACCAGGTGCTGATGGATGAAAGCCCGGTCGCCGTGAGCGAGTGTGTAGTAGGAAAGCTCATTCATCAGCGCCCGACACTCGCCGGAGGCATTAGCCCTGGCATCCAGTTCAAGACCACGGCTCGGGAGTTGCCGGGCGCATCCAGGGCAGACGACAGTCATAGCCACTATCTTGGGCGCGCCGTCGAAAAACTTCATTGATTTTTGCCGGGACCCGCATATAATTAGCGCCGAATTTGCGCTGACGGTTATCGACGGCCGAGCGTCAGCGCCGCGGGAGATCAGGGGACGATCTCACGCAAAGGGGAAAAGATGGTGCAGGACCTCACTGAGCGTCGTAATGAGGAGGCCCGCGAGGTTCGCGATCTCCTGGCTGCCAAGCTGAAGGTTCATCCCATCTGGCTGGGTGGGCTCGATACCCAGGCCGCGCGCCACATCTACGTCTTCATCCAGTCGCTCGAGGGTCGCAAGCCGTTCGGTCGGGTCCGCCGCCAGCGGGCGCCCAACCTCAC
>Ga0102924_1002027_pt1 | contig 22580 bp, 21 predicted proteins | sample PaiPotPPM11metaG_FD_80116 | JGI IMG/M metagenome (GOLD analysis project Ga0102924, IMG submission 80116) | Iron sulfur acid spring bacterial and archeal communities from Banff, Canada, to study Microbial Dark Matter (Phase II) - Paint Pots PPM... ...
AGATCGTCGAGTTCGCCCTTGAGCTTCTCGCCGCGCTCGGACGTCGCGGGGAGCTCTTCGGTCTCCTCCACGCGCTCTTTCGGCGCCGGCCGCTGTCTGCGTTGCTGTTCAGGCATGAGGGTTTCCTCCGCGGGCCAGGTTAGGACGCCAGACGGGCTACCAGCTCCGCCGGGCTGTCGACGCTGGCAAACAAGGGCTCAACGTGGGCGCGGGTACCGCGAAGAGGCTCCATCATCGGGATCCGCTTCAACGGATCGCCGCCGACGTCCAGGATCAGACTGTCCCAGTTGGCGGCGACAACCGCCTCGGGCCAGCGGGCGAGGCAGGTCCCACGGAAGTAAGCCCGCGTCGAGCCAGGCGGCTCCGTGATCGCCTCCTGCACGTCCTGCTCGTCCACCAGCCGCTCGACCTTGCCCGCCCGCACCAGCCGCTCGTACAGCGACCGGTCGGGACGCACGTCGTGGTACTGGAGGTCGAGGAGCGCGAGCTTCGGGTCGCTCCACGTGAGGCCGTCACGCTCGACGTATGCATCGAGCAGGTTGCGCTTCGTGACCCAGTCGAGCTGTCCATCGAGCGACATCGGGTCGTCCTCGAGCGCGCTGAGGACCGCCTCCCAACGAGTCAGCACCTGGCCACCCACGTCCTCGCCCCCGCAGAGCTCCAGCCCTGTCTCGTCGGCGTACTTCTTGGCGAGGCGGAGGAACTCCCACTGCAGCTCGACCGCCGACATGCGCCGACCGTCGGCGAGCTCGATCTGGGCCCGGCAGGTCGGGTCGTGCGACACGGTCCGCATCGCCGGCACCGGACCCGCCAGCGACCACTCCTTGCGCGCGCCGGGACCGCTCTCGAGGAACTCGTCTTCGATCATGCCCAGGACGATCGCGGTCGTGCCGACCTTCAGGAAGGTCGCGACCTCGCACAGGTTCGCGTCGCCGGCGATCACGTGGAGACGCCGGTACAGCTGCGGGTCGGCATGCGGCTCGTCGCGGGTATTGACGATCGGCCGCTTCAGCGTGGTCTCGAGGCCGACCTCCTCCTCGAAGAAGTCGGCCCGCTGGCTCAGCTGGTAGTCGACCGCGGCGGCACCGTTCTCGGAGCCCACCTTGCCGGCCCCGGTGAAGACCTGGCGGGTGACAAACCAGGGCAGCAGGTACCGCACCAGGCTCGAGAACGGGACGGTCCGGTCCACGAGGTAGTTCTCGTGGCAGCCGTAGGAGTTGCCCTTGCCGTCGGAGTTGTTCTTGTAGACGACGATCGACTGGCCCGGCTCGAGGAGCCGGCTGGCGGCCTGCATCGACTTCGCCAGGACGCGCTCCCCCGCCTTGTCGGCCAGCACCAGCTCGAGGGCGTCGGCGCACTCGGGCGTCGAGTACTCGGGGTGGGCGTGGTCGACGTAGTAGCGGGCCCCGTTGGTGAGCACCGTGTTGACGAGGTGGGTTTCGATCTCGGGCGCCTGGGTGCCCTCGCGCGCGTACCCGCGGGCGTCGCGGCCCGGGCTCTCGTCCTCGAAGTCCCAGCCGACCTTGCGCTGCTCGACGTAGCTGTTGATGAGGACCGACGACGCGAGCACCGGGTTGGGGTCGGGGGCGCCGCGCAGCACGACGCCGTACTCGGTCTCGGTGCCGCAGACTTTGGGTACAGCCACGAAACCAGCCTAGCGACGGGGTGGCAGCGTGACCGCGTGGGCTACAGGTACTGGCCGGTCGTGACGCGCTCGATCTGGCGTCCGCCGGTGGCCTCGTCCCCCTCGGCGAGGAGCGTGCGGACGAACACGATGCGCTCGCCCTTCTTGCCGGAGATCTTCGCCCAGTCGTCGGGGTTCGTGGTGTTCGGGAGGTCCTCGTGCTCCCGGAACTCCTGGCGGATCGACGCCAGCAGGTCGTCGGTGCAGATGCCCTTGGCACCGCCCTCGATCTGACGCTTGATGGACAGCTTCTTGGCGCGCCGGACGATGTTCTCGATCATGGCGCCGGACGCGAAGTCCCGGAAGTACAGGACCTCCTTGTCCCCGTTCTGGTAGGTCACCTCGAGGAACTGGTTGTCGTCCTCGTCGCTGTACATCTGGTCGACGGCGGCGCCGATCATCTCGTCGACGGCCTTGGCCGGGGTCTGGTGGGCGGTGGTCTCGGTCTCGGCGAGCGGCAGGCCCACGGTCAGGTACTGGGCGAAGATCTGGCGGGCGCTGCTCTCGTCGGGGCGCTCGATCTTGATCTTCACGTCGAGCCGGCCGGGCCGGAGGATGGCGGGGTCGATGAGGTCCTCGCGGTTCGACGCCCCGATGACGATGACGTTCTTCAGGCTCTCGACGCCGTCGATCTCGGCCAGCAGCTGGGGCACGATCGTGCTCTCGATGTCGGACGAGATCCCGGTGCCGCGGGTGCGGAACAACGAGTCCATCTCGTCGAAGAACACGATGACCGGCACGCCCTCCTCGGACTTCTCGCGGGCGCGCTGGAAGATGAGGCGGATCTGGCGCTCGGTCTCGCCGACGTACTTGTTGAGCAGCTCCGGGCCCTTGATGTTCAGGAAGTAGGACCGGGCCGACGCGTTGCCGGTCTTCTCGGCCACCCGCTTGGCGAGCGAGTTCGCGACTGCCTTGGCGATGAGGGTCTTGCCGCAGCCGGGCGGGCCGTAGAGCAAGATCCCCTTCGGCGGCTGGAGCTGGTGCTCCAGGAACAGCTCGGCGTACAGGTACGGCAGCTCGACCGCGTCGCGGATCTGCTCGATCTGGGTGTCGAGGCCGCCGACGTCGTCGTAGCTGACGTCGGGGACCTCCTCCAGCACGAGCTCCTCGACCTCCGGGCGCGGCAGCCGCTCCACGACCAGCCCGGAGCGGGTGTCGTAGAGGAGGTGGTCCCCGGCCCGGAGGCGCTGGCCGACCAGCACGCCGGCGAGCTCGCAGACGCGCTCCTCGTCGGCGCGCCCGACCACGAGGACCCGCCGCTCGTCCTCGAGCGTCTCCTTCAGGACCACGACCTCGCCCGAGACCTCGAGCCCGCGGGCGAGCACGACGTTCAGCGACTCGTTGAGCGCCACTTCCTGGCCCCGCTCGAGGCCCTCGATGTCGACCTCGGGGTGCACGGACACGCGCATCTTGCGGCCGGCGGTGAAGATGTCGACGGTGCCGTCGTCGTTGGCGCCGAGGAACGACCCGTACGCCGACGGGGGCATCGTGAGCTTCTCGACCTCTTCGCGCAGCGCCGCGATGTGCTCCCGGGCCTCACGGAGGGTGGCCGAGAGGCGCTCGTTCTGGGAGACGGCCTGGGCCAGCTGGCCCTTGGTCTCGAGGAGGCGCTCTTCCAGGGTCCGCACCCGCTTCGGGGCGTCCTGAAGCCGGCGCCGGAGGATGACGACCTCCTCCTCAAGCGCCTTGACCTGCGATTGGAGCTCACCGACCTGACGCTCGTACTCGGCGAGGCGTCGCTCGTGCTCCGGGGCCACGTGCCACCTCCTGCCGGAACTCGAAGGTCCGGGCCTCGGCCGGACCTTACACGCACGATTTCAGCGCATTGGGACAACCGGAACCTGCCAAATTTACCCCGCCTCCGCTTGAGAAATCGCCGGAGAATCCGGTACGCTGCTGATACCGCCCCAGTCGTGGGCGCTGTCCCCCCGAGGAGTCAGGCGAAATGAAGGTCTGGATCGACCAGGACCTGTGCACCGGCGACGGCCTCTGCGAAGAGATCGCGCCTGACGTCTTCACGCTGCTCGACGACGGCCTGGCCTACGTCAAGGAGAGCGGCAAGGTCTTCAGCGACCCCGGTGGGGCCGAAGGTCTGGCCAACGTGCCTGGCGGGCTCGAGGAGGCCGTGATCGAGTCGGCCGAGGAGTGCCCCGGCGAGTGCATCTTCATCGAGGTCGACTGACCGACCTCGATGCGGCGTCCGCCGCGCTGCGCCTCCGGCCCGGGCTTCGGCCCGGGCCTCGTCGCGTCAGCCCGCGAGGCAGGACCCGGTGCTGACCGGGGCACCGCCGCCGGAAGCGAGAACCGGGCGCAGGACCGCGTTCACCTCGTCGGTCGCCAGCGCGTAGGAGGTCGACGGGGCGCCCGGATCGACCGCGAACGCGATGCCGATGACCCGGCCCCGGTCGTCGACGAGCGGCCCGCCCGAGTTGCCGGGCACCAGGTGCGCGGCCAGGACCAGCACGTCCCGCTGCGTCGCCCGGGAATGGTAGATGTCGGTGCCCTCCGCGACGATCTGCTGCGCGACCCGAGCCGGCGCCTGCCGCTCGTCGCCCCCGCCCGGGTAGCCGAACACGCCGCCCGTCTCGTCGACCTGCGCGTCGGCGATCGGGAGCGGCGCCACCGCGATGCGGGCCGTCCGCAGCACCGCCAGGTCGCGGTTCGGGTCGAAGGCGACGACCGTCACGCCGACCGGGCCGCCGCCCGGCACCAGCGCGGTCGTGGACCGCTCCCCCGCCACCACGTGCGCGTTCGTCACCATGATCCCGGGGGCGACGACGACGCCGCTGCCCTGCTGGATCACGTCGCACGCCTGGCCCTGCACCTTCACGACCGACCCCGCGACGCGGACCGCGACCGCGGGCGGGACGCCCAGGCCGGGCGGCGTGCCGACGTCGGAGGACGTGAGCCGGCGGAACACCTCGGGGAACGACCCCGCACCGACGAGCCGGCCCAGGGTGGCGAGCGACGACGGTGGTGACGGCGCGACCCGGTCGATCTGCCGCACGATCGCCGAGTCCCGCACCGCGCGAGCGGTCCAGCCTGGCGCGTTGGCGAGGCCGGGGATGAGGAGCCACACGACGACGAGGACGCCGAAGACGCCGGCGACGGCGCCCGCGACCCGGTCCGCCACTCGGATCGCTCCCGCGGCGGGGAGGTGACGGCGCACGACCGCCCCCAGCGCGATGCCGACGCTCTGGCCCGCCACCGACACCAGCAGCAGGAACGCGAGCGAGGCGAGCAGCCGGGTGCGCGGCGTCGAGCCGTGCAGCGACCGGGCGACGTCGTTCACGAACTCGACGCCGATCAGCAGCCCGACCACGAGCCCAGCCCACGACAGCGCCCGCGCCGCCAGCCCGAAGCGATAGCCGCTGTACGCCGCCACGAGCATCGCGACGACGAGGAGGAGGTCGAGCAGGTTCACCCGGTGGGACCGAGCCGGCGGGCGTGGGTCAGGAAGCCGGTGTGGCCGACCATCCGGTGGTCGGGCCGAACCGACTGGCCGTCCACGTGCCAGCCCCGCTGCATCACCTCGAGGGTCTCGGCCATGCCGAAGGCGGATCCGGTCAGCTCCTCGCGCAGCCGCGCCACCTGGCCGATCGTGGGGAGGTAGGCGAGGAGGATGCCGCCGGGCCGGAGCGCGCCCTCGGCGTGCTTCACCATCCGCCACGGCTCGGGCAGGTCGAGGATGATGCGGTCGAGGCCCTCCTCGTCGATGCCGTCGTAGGCGTCGCGCACCTCGATGCGCAGCGGGAGGTCCGCGCCGAGGAGGCCCTCCACGTTGCGGCGGGCCCGGTTGGCGAAGTCCTCGCGCAGCTCGTACCCGGTGACGAGGCCCTCGGGCCCGACCGCTCGCAGCAGCGTCATCGTCAGCGCGCCGGAGCCGACGCCGGACTCGAGGACCCGTGCGCCCGGGTACACGTCGGCGAGCATGAGGATCGGCCCCAGGTCCTTCGGGTAGATGACCTGGGCGCCGCGGGGCATCTCGAGGACGTACTCGGCGAGGGTCGGGCGCAGGGCGACGATCCGGGCCCCGAGCGTGGTGCGCACCGTCGTCCCCTCGTCCTTTCCGAGGAGGTCGTCGTGGCGGACGATGCCGGCGTGGGAGTGGAACTCGCCGCCCGGCTCGAGCGTGACGAGGTGCCGGCGCCGCTTGCTGTCGAGCAGGAGCACCAGGTCGCCGGCCGTCAAGGGGCCGCTCACGGCGACGGCGCCACGCGGGCGCGCAGCCGGCAGAACGCGCACACGTCGCCCGGGGTCGGCGCGCCGCACTCGCGGCAGCGGCCGAGCTCGGCCTCGGGGTCGGCGCGGTCGTCGTCGAAGCGGGGGTGGCCCCGCTCGACGAAGCCGTGGAGGAAGGCCGCCTTCGTCCCCGGGGAGCGCTCCTCGAGCGCGTTCAGCACCTCCTTGTAGTGGAGGTGGCGGTTGCCGGCCGCCATCGGGCACTCCTCGACCTGGTAGTCGATGCGGCGCACGACGCAGTAGGCCGCCATCTCGCGCTCCCCGAGCCGGACCAGCGGCTTGACCTTGCGCACGAACCCAGGCGCGGCGGGCAGCACCGGCCGCTGCCGGGCCAGGTACTCGGTCTGCCAGCGCAGCACGTTGCCGAGCAGCACCGCCGCCTCGTCGTCGAGATTGTGCCCGGTCGCGACGACGTCGTAGCCGTGCTCGAGCGCGAACCCGTTGAACAGGTGCCGCTTCGACAGCCCGCAGGCGCTGCACGGGACCCGGTGCGTCGCGGCCGCCGCGTCCGGAACCGAGAACCCGACGTCGTCGGCGAGGTCGACCTCGTGGAGGGTGCGGCCCCGCCGCGCCGCGTACTCGCGGGCGTAGCGACCGGAGTCGTCGGAGTACTCGCCGATGCCGAGCCCGAGGTACAGGCCGTCGGCCGCGACGCCGAGCCCGACGAGCAGGTCCCAGAGCCCGAGCGAGTCCTTGCCGCCTGACACCGCCACCAGCACCCGGTCGTGGGGCTCGAGCATGCGGTGCTCGGTGATCGCGCGCTCGACCTGCTGGGAGCAGTGGGTGAGGAAGTGCTCGGGGCAGAAGGCGGCGTTGTGGCGGCGCACGTCGATGACCGCCGGGCCGCGGCAGACCCGGCACTTCATCGGGCCGGGCCTCCGCCGGAGATGACGGGGCGGATCTCGACCGTGGTGGCGTCGTCGAGCCGAGCGTCGCGGGGCACGAGCTCGTCGCCGGCGATGACGAGGACCGCCTCCGGGCTCAGCTCGAGCCGCTGGAGCAGCGCGGTGACGGTGATCGGCCCGTCGATGTCGAGCTCACGCCGGGGGTTGCGGAGCAAGACCTTCATCGGGCTATCCAGGGTACCGGCGGGGACGGCCTACCCCGGGCTCGTTCAGCGCGCCGGCGGATCGACGACGCGGATCTCGACCGCCTCGCCGGGGTTCAGCTCGACCGTCGCGCGCACCTCGGGCTCGGCGAGGACCCGCCGCGCGACGCGCACCGCGGTGAGGCCGACCCCGACCATGAGCCAGCCCCGCGAGCCCTCGAGGAAGCCGCGCCGCAGCCCGGTGCGGGCCAGCCGCTGGACGAGGTCCACGACCGGCTCAGATCCGCCGGATCTCGATCAGCGAGCGGCGCTTGCGCCCGCGGCGCCGGCCGAGGAGGTACGCGCCGGCGAGGAGCACCAGCCCGCCGACGATGCCGCCCGCCAGCCCGGCGCCGCGCGCGGCCTCCGCGCCGGCCTCGCCGCTGCGCTGGAGCTGTCGGAGCTTGCCCTCGATGTCGTCGCGGGTGATCGGACGGGCGGGATCGAGCCGTGGCATCGCTCCTCCTCAGGCTCGGGCGCGGCGGGCCCCGCGCGCCTTCCAGGCGATCGCGCCACCGACGCAGAGGGCCACGAACACGATTCCGTACGGTGCCCACGACCAGTCGCCCCGGAACGTGCTGCCGGTCTCGGTCTGGAGCAGCCGCAGCGAGCCGACGCCGAGGAGGATGAAGCCGGTCCCGAGCAGCAGCGCGCCCACCAGCCCGAACAGGATGTAGCGGCCCAGGCTCTTGAGCGGGACGATCGTCTCCTGCCGGAAGTAGGCGAGGACGAGGTCGCGCAGCTCGAGGATGATCTGCGGGAGCGGGGCGCTGGCCGGCGTGTCGAGCGGGTCGCTCATCGCGGCGGAGTCTACGGGGCGCGCCGGCGCGGGCCCCGGCCGTCAGCGCATGTTGCCGGTGTGACCGAGCGAGTACTGCCCGGGCTGGGGCCACACCGCGACGCCGTGGGGCTCCTTGCCCACCGGGATCGTGACCTCGGCGCCGGTCTTGGTGTCGAAGACGTAGACGACGTCGTCGAAGCGGCCGGAGACGAAGAGCCGCCGGCCGTCGGGCGTGACGTTGCCCATGTCGGGGCTCCCGCCGCCGGGAATCGTCCACTGGGCCACCACCCGGTTGGTGGCGAAGTCGACCACGCTGATCGAGCCAGGCCCGTGGCCGGGGCCGACGCCCTGGGTCTGGTTGCCCCGGTTGGCGACGTACATCTTCGTGCCGTCCCGGCTGATCACGAGCCCGTGCGCGCCGACGTTGGTCGGGATGAACCCGGTCACGGTGAACGTGTTGCCGTCGACGGTGAACAGGCCCGCCTTCTGCAGGTCGGCCACGTAGAAGGTGGCGCCGTTCGGGGACACGCGCACGTCCTGGGGCACCGCGTCCGGCGCCAGCTGCAGGTACCCGAGCACGGCCCGGGCCCGCCAGTCGACCTTCACGAGCCCCCGCTGGAACTCGCACGACAGGATCAGGTACGACCCGTCGATCGAGAAGTCGCCGTGGTTCACGCCCGCGCACCCGGGGAGCGGCAGCGACGCCTGCAGGGCCCAGGTGTGGGGGTCCCGGAAGTCGAGCCGCTTGCGCTGCTCGGCGACGACGATCACCGACTTGCCGTCGGGCGTGAAGTAGAGGTTGTACGGGTTGTCGACCGGGATCGGCAGGCCCGGCTTGCCGGTCTTCGGGTCGATCGGCACCACGGTGCCGGCGGTGCCGGGGACGTCCTCGTTGGCGATCCAGAGCGTCTTCAGGTCGTAGGACGGGACGACGTGCTGGGGGTCGATGCCACCCGACGGGTAGCGGTCGATGACCTGGAGCGTCTTCGGGTCGATGACGTAGATGTCGTTCGACTTCAGGTTCGGGACGTACACGCGAGAGAGCGCGCCCCGGGTCGCCGCGCTCAGGTTCCCGCGCCGGATCTGGCTGTAGAGGTTGACCGGGTTCACGACCCGCGGCATCCCGGGGACCTGGTGGATCTTGGCCGGCGCGGTGGCGGGCGCGTTCTGGCCGTTGTTGCCCGGGATCTGGAACGAGTTGCTGCCGCTCGAGCCGCCGCCGCAGGCAGCGAGCAGCACCGCGAGCGCGCCGGCGCCGAGCGCGGCCCGGGCCCGGGGCGACCCGCGCCGTCCCGGCTCGGGGCGCGACGCGCCGTCCGGTCGAGCGGGGGCGGGAACCACGGGCGGGCATCCTACGGGGGCGCGCTCGCGTCCCCGCTGCGTCACGGCGTGGCCGGGCCGGGTGGCGGCACGAGGCCCGCCGGCGCGTCGGGGAACGTCGCCAGCGTCGACGCGAACCGCGCTCGGACCTCCATGTCCTGGGCGAGGGTGAGCGAGCCGTTCAGGAGCACCGCGAACCGCAGCGGCCGACCGGCGTCGAGCAGGCCCGCCAGCCCGCTCACCCCGTTCAGCGAGCCCGTCTTGGCCCGCACCTTCCCGGCCAGCGGCCCCTGGAGCACGATGAGCGTCCCCGACGCGCCCGAGGTCGGCAGCCCATCCTGGACGGTGCGGAAGGCGGGCTCGCTCGAGAGATCGACGACGCGGGCGAGGGTGGTGCAGCTCACCCGGTTGCCGCGGTCGAGCCCCGAGCCGTCGACGAGGGTGAGCCCGGCGGTGGGGATGCCGAGCGACTGGAGGGTGGCGATCACCGCGTGCGTGCCGGCCACCGTCGTTCCCTGCCCGGCGGCGCGGACGCCGAGCTCCTTCATCAGCAGCTCGCCGGTGAGGTTGTTGCTCGCCCGCAGGTCGGAGATGAGGATGTCGTGCAGCGACGGCGAGCTCACCGACGCCACCGCCGTCGCGCCGGCCGGGGCGGGCTGATGCGCCCGCGGCGCGCCCACCTGGACCCCCCGGACCTGCAGGAGCTGGGTGAGCGTCTGGGCCGCGTACAGCGCCGGGTCGTCGACCGACGTGGGATGGCCGCCCGCCAGCTTGTACCCGCCGTTGACGGTCAGCGCGCCGAGGGGCCCGACGTCGGGGTCGGTGCGGTAGCTCGGCGGCCAGCTCGGCAGGTAGCGCTGCTGGTCGTACCGGGAGTCGTCGCCGATGATCCCGCCCGGAATGCTCCGCACGCCTTGGCCGACGATCCCGTCGGCGAGGGTCTCGAGCTTGGTGGTGACGACGTCGTCGCGCGTGGTCGGCTGAGTCTGCAGGTAGGCGACGTAGTCCGCGGTGCCGAGCACCGGGTCGCCGGCGCCGACCAGCCACAGCTGGGGCACGCTCCCCGCACTTGGCGCCGCCGCGGCGACGGCCTTGGTCTCATAGTGGAAGTCGGGTCCGAGCACCTTGACCGCCGCGGTCGCGGTCAGAAGCTTCTGGGTGCTGGCCGGGATGAGCGCGGTGTCGGGCTGGCGGGACGCGACGGCCTGGCGGCCCTCCGCGACGACGAAGCAGCTGCTCGTGATCCCGCTCACGTCGGCGTCGAGCGCGGCCTGGAGCCGCTGCCCGCCGGCTGCGTCCGTGATGAGCCCCGGGACCCGCCGCGCCGACCACAGCGGGGTGCCGACCACGCCCGTCGATCCGCCCCCGGCACCGCCGCTGCTCGTCACCGCGAGCGCGGCGCACACCAGCCCGGCCACGCCGAGCGCGGCACCGGTGAGCCGCCACGCCGACGGCCTCACGCGCCGGCCCGGGCTCGCTGGTGGCGGGCCCGTCGGCACAGGTGCTCGAGCGCGCGCACGGCCCGGTCCGACGACGGGTAGCAGAGGCGGCCGGTCTCGCGCACGGTGCGCGGCCCCGGGTTCATCGGGTCGGTGACGGCGAGCTCGGTGGCGGTCAGGACCGGCTTGCCGGTCGCTTCGGACACCTCGGCGGCCGCCGCCGCGAAGCGCGCGTCCTGGCGCTCGTGGTAGGCGACGATCCGCTCGAGGTTCGGGTCGGGCCAGAACCGGCCCTCGCGCATCAGGCGGGCCTGGTTCGACTGGATGCCGAGGCCGAGGTAGATCACGGCGTCGACGCCGGGGTGGCGCGCGACCAGCTCGAGCACCTCCGGCACGGTGTCCCGGGTCTCGCCGCCGGCCAGGTCGATCGGGTTGTTGCGGCTCCATCGGGGTGGCAGCCGCTCATCGATGGCCTGGCGCAGGTCGTCGGGCAGCGCGACGAGCTCGAGCTCGGAGCGCGCGATCGCGTCGGCGGTGACGACCCCCCAGCCGCCGGCGGTCGTCACCACCGCGACGCGCGGCCCGGCCGGCAGCGGCTGGGTCGCGAAGGTGGCGGCCGCCTCCCACGCGTCCGGGACGCTCGTCGCGCGCGTCACGCCGGCCTGGCGGCACATGCCCTCGAAGACCTGCTCGTCGCTCGCCAAGGCGCCGGTGTGCGAGGCGGCGGCGCGCTGGCCGCCCGGCGTCGTGCCGCCCTTCAGGAGCACCAGCGGCTTGGCCGCCGCGACCGAGCGCAGCCGCTCGTAGAGGGCGCGCCCGTCCCCCACCCCCTCGACGTACGCCAGCGCCACGCGCGTCTCATCGTCCCCGGCGTAGTACTCGAGGAAGTCCGGGACCGTGACCGCGGCCGCGTTCCCGGCCGAGACGGCGCGGCTGACGCCGACGCCGGTGGCGAGGGCCAGGTTCTGGAACGACGACACGAAGTTCCCGGACTGGCTGACGATCGCGACGCCGCCCGGCGGCGGGTACGGCGCCACGATCTGGGCGCAGAGCCGGGCCGGCGTGGACACGACGCCCTGCCCGTTCGGGCCCGCCAGCAGCAGCCCGAGCTCGTCGGCGAGCGCGACCAGCTGCTGCTCGGCGAGCCGGCCCGCCTCGCCCGCCTCGCCGTAGCCGGCCGAGGTGAGGAAGGCGGCCCCGATGCCGCGGCGGGCACAGGCGCGCAGCAGCTCCGGGTTGGCGGCCGCCGGCGTGCACACGAAGACGAGGTCGACGACCGCGTCGGCCGGCAGGTCGTCGGGCGAGGCGAGCATGGGGACGCCGAGCACCTCGCCGCCCTCCCGGTTGGTGCCGTAGACGGCGCCCTCGTAGCCCTGGGTGAGGATGTTGTGGAGCGCCACGAAGCCGAACTTTCCCGGGTGCGACGACACCCCGGCCACCAGAACGCCGCGGGGGTCGAACAGGGCGCGGAAGCCCTCGGGGTCCACGCGGACCGTCATGACCGCAGCTCGACGAGGGCGTCGACCGCGACCGGCGCCCCGTCGACGACCACCAGCGGGTTCACGTCCACCGCTGCGACGTCGGCGCGGCGGGTGATGAGGTCGGAGAGGGCCAGCAGGACGTCGGCGAGCTGCTCGCGGTCGACGGCCGGCTCGCCGCGGAACGGGCCGAGGTAGCCGAGCGAGCGCAGGTCGCCGATCATCTCGTGGGCGTCGAGGGAAGAGACGGGCGCGAGCCGGAACGACACGTCGCGCACCGCCTCCGCGAACACACCGCCGATCCCGACGACCACCGCCGGCCCGAACTGGGGGTCGTCGTGCGCGCCCGCGAAGAGCTCCCGACGGCCCGCGACCATCGGCGCCACGACGAGCTGGGCCGGCCCGTCCGCGCCGCCAGCCGCGTCGAGCAGCTCGGCGGCGGCGGCCTCGACGTCGGCGGCGGCCCGCAGCCCGAGCCGCACCAGGCCCCGCTCGCTCTTGTGGGCGAGGCCGGCGCCGGTCGCCTTCACCACCGCCGGGTACCCGAGCCGGTCGGCGGCCGCGACGGCGGCCGCGGGGCCGTCGACGACGACCTCCTCGACGGTGGGGATGCCGTGCTCCCGGAGCAGGGCCAGCGACTCGTGCTCGGCGAGCGTGCGAGCCATCGGTGCGCTCAGACGGCGCGGTCCCGGTCGCGCCAGTGCTCGTCGCGCAGGACCCGCTTCAGCAGCTTCCCGGCCTCGGTGCGGGGCAGCTCGTCGCGCAGCTCGTACTCACGGGGCTGCATGTACCGGGCCAGGCGCTCGCCCGCGAAGGCGCGCAGCTCGTCGAGGTCGATCGCCTCCCCCGGCTTCGGCTGCACGACCGCGTGGACGCGCTCCCCCCACTCGTCGTCGGGCACGCCGAACACCGCGACATCGAGGATCTGGGGGTGCTCGTAGAGCGCGGCCTCGATCTCGGCCGGGTAGATGTTCACCCCGCCCGAGATGATCATGTCCTTCTTGCGGTCGCAGATGTAGACGTAGCCCTCCTCGTCGACGTAGGCGACGTCGCCGACCGACTTCCACGCGCCGTCGTCGAGCTGGCTCAGCCGCTCCTCGCTGCGGTGGTAGCCGTCCATGCCGAGCCGGGTGCGGATGAACAGCTCGCCGGGCTGGCCGACCGGGGCGTCGGTCCCGTCGTCGGCGACGATCCGGACCTCGATGCTGCCGTAGGGGTGACCGCACGACCCCGGCTTGCGGAGCTGCTCGTCGGGGCGCAGCACGGTGACGACCCCGAGTTCGGTGGACCCGTACACCTCGTAGAGGAACCCGTCGCCGAGCTTCTCGATGACCTCCTGCTTCAGCGCGAACGGCACCGGCGCCGCGTCGGCGACCAGGCTGCGCATCGACGACAGGTCGGCGCGGCCCAGCTCGCCCGGGGGCAGGCTCACGACCCGCTTCAGCTGGGTCGGCGCCGAGAACGTGTTCGTCACCCGGTGGTCACGCACGAGCCGCAGCCACGCGACCGGGTCGAACTTGCGCAGCACGACCACCGGGCACCCGAGGGTGTGGTTCATGATCGCCCACGCCAGCGGCCCCGAGTGGTACAGCGGCCCGGTCGTGACGTGCACCTCGTTCATCGGCTGCAGGTTGAGCTCGGTGAGCATCGCCAGCACCGTCGCGTTGTCGGTCCTCGTGCGCAGGGCGCCCTTCGGCTTCCCGGTCGTGCCCGACGTGTAGATCATCGACGCGCCGGCGGTCTCCGGCACCTCGATGCGGGGCTCGGTCTCGGGCTGCTCGGCGAGCAGCTGGTCCCACGACCGGAAGCCGGGCGGGACGTCGCCGCCGAACACCACGTAGGCGCGCACGTTCGGGAGCCGGTGGCTCACGTCGACCAGCAGCGGCGCCTGCTCGGCGTCGACGACGACGATCGAGGCGTCCGAGTTGTCGATGACGTAGGCCATCTCGTCGGCGTTGAAGCGGTACGAGAGCGGCACCGCGGTGAGCGACGCCTTGCGGGCGGCGTGGATGGTGACGAGCACCTCGAGCGAGTTCGGGCCGCACCAGACCAGGCGGTCGCGGGGCTGCGCGCCGATCGCGGCGAGGCCGTGCACCGCTCGGTTGACGAGCGCGTTCAGCTCCCGGAATGACGTCGCCGACGGCCGCGCGCCACCCGAGGCGTCGACGATCACGGCCGGGACGTCGGCTCGCGCGTCCGCGTGCATCGCCAGGATGTCGGGCATCGCGCTCCTCGCGCTCGCGACGCGACGCGATCGGCCGGCGCGTCTTGAGGCGCCGGTAGCCTACCGTCGTGTCCCGACCCGTCGCCCTGCGCGGCGTCATCGAGGGCTTCTACGGTCCGCCGTGGTCGCACGACGCGCGGCTGGCGCTCATCGAGTTCATCGCCGAGCGGGGCATGAACGCCTACGTGTACGCGCCAAAGAGCGACCCCCGTCATCGCGACGCGTGGCGCGAGCCCTACGGCGCCGACGAGGCGGCCCGGCTCGCCGCGCTCGCGGCCCGCTGCCGTGACGTCGGGGCTCGCTTCGGGTTCGCGCTGTCGCCCGGTCTCGACATCTCGTACGCCGACGACGCCGACCGGGCCGCGCTGCTCGCCAAGCTCCGCCCCCTGCTCGACGAGGGGGTCGACTGGGTCGTGCTGGCGCTCGACGACATCCCGAACCGGCCCGGGCTGGCCGCCGAGCAGACCGCGCTCACGAGCTGGCTCGCCGACCAGGTGGCCGGCCGGCTGAGCCTGGTCCCGACCGAGTACGTCGGCACCCGCCCCAGCCCCTACCTCGCCGAGCTGTCCGCCGGCCTGCCGGCGGCGGTGGACGTGATGTGGACCGGGCCGACGGTCTGCTCGCCCACCATCGACGCCCCCGACGCGCGCGGCTGGCGGGACGCGCTCGGCGACCGGCCCCTCGTGCTGTGGGACAACTACCCGGTCAACGACGCCATCATGGAGTGCGAGCTGCACCTCGGCCCGTACCGGGGCCGCACGCCCCGCCTGACCGACGAGCTCGACGGCGTGCTGTGCAACCCGATGCTGCAGCCCCACGCGTCGAAGGTGGCGCTGGCGACCGCGGCCGAGTTCCTCCGCGACCCCGACGCCTACGACGAGGCGGACGCCTGGCAGCGGGCGATCGATGACGTCGGCGGCCCCCGGGCCGACGGGCTCGGCGCCCTGGCTCGGGCCTGCGCCGACGGCCCGCTGCTCCCGGCCCGGCACCTCCTCCTGCACGAGCTGGTGGCCGGGGTCGAGCACGCGGCGCGCGACGCCGCCTGGCCCGCTGCCACCGTGACCGCCCGCGACGAGCTCCAGGCGCTGCGCGCCGCGCCGCGCGCCTACGCCGACGCGCCGGACGACCCGCTGAGGTCGGAGCTGGCGCCGTGGCTGGCGCAGGCCACGCTCGAGGCCGACGCGGGGCTGGCCGCGCTCCGGCTGCTCCAGCAGGTGCGCCCGGTCGCGTCCCGCGCGTCGTCGGGCGAGGGGCGGGCGGCCGTCCCGGACGCCGAGGCGGCGATGATCCACGCCTTCGCGCTGCTGTTCGCCTGGACGGGGGCCCGGCGCGGGGAGCCCGTGGTCGGCGGCCCCCGCTTCGCGATCCATCCCGCCGTCGTGCAGCGAGCCGACGGCAGCCCCGGGCTCGACGTCGACCTCGCGGTCCGCGAGGACGAGTCGGCGACCGACCGCTTGTGCCGGTTCGCGCTCGCCCAGTACCGCGAGTTCGAGCGGGACGACGCGCCGCTCACCGTCGCGGTGCGCCTCGGGATGGAGCTCGTCCCCGTCGAGCCCGACGGCGCGTTCACCGCTCCCGCCGGCGAGGCCGTCATCGTGCACGCCGGCGACCACGCGACCCGGGTCGGCGCCGGCGACGCGCCGCCGTTCCCGGACGCGCGGCTCTCGTGAGGCTGAGCATCGTCATGCCGGCTCACAACGAGGCGGCGCTGCTCCAACCCTCGGTCAGCGAGGTCGTCGCGGGCGCGCGCAGCCGGTCCCTCGACTTCGAGGTCATCGTCGTCGAGAACGGCTCCCAGGACGAGACGCCGGCGATCGCGGCCCGGCTCGCCGACCGGGAACCGGAGGTCCGCGTCCGCACCCTGCCCCGCGCCGATTACGGGCTCGCGCTCCGCACCGGCCTGCTGGCGGCCGAGGGGGACGTGGTCGTGAACTTCGACGTCGACTACACCGACCTGGGGTTCCTCGACGCGGTGCTCGCCCGCTTCGACGAGCCCGAACCGCCCGCCATCGTCGTCGCCTCCAAGCGCGCCCCCGGCGCCGACGACCGCCGCTCGTGGGTCCGCCGCTTCGTCACCTGGGGCTTCGCGCTCGTGCTGCGGGTCGGCTTCGGCTTGCATCGCTCGGACACCCACGGGATGAAGGCCCTCCACCGGGAGACGGTGCTGCCGATCGCGGCGGCGTGTCGCTTGGACGGCGAGCTCTTCGACACCGAGCTCATCATCCGTGCCGAGCGGGCCGGGCTCCGCGTCGAGGAGCGTCCGGTCACCGTCACCGAGCGCCGTCCCTCGCGCAGCTCGATCACGCGTCGCGCGCTCCGGACCGTCGGCGGGCTCGTCCGGCTGCGGATCGCCCTGGCGGGCACCCGGCGCGGCTGATGCCCACCGTCCTCGCGTCGAGCGCCCTGTGCCGACCGGGGGCGCTGACGCCGGGATGGCTCGCGGTCGAGGACGGAATCATCATCGAGGTCGGCGAAGACCCGCCGCCGCGGGGCGCCACCGATGTCGGCGCAGCGGTGCTCGCGCCGGCGTTCGTGGACCTGCAGCTGAACGGCATCGACGACGTCGACCTCGCGACCGCCGACCCGGCCGGCTGGCGGCGAGTCGGCCAGCAGCTGGCGCGACACGGCGTCGGCGCCTACCTGGCCACCTTCGTCTCCGCGCCCCTCGATGCCTACGACGAGCCGCTGATGCGGCTCGCGGCGGCGCAGCGCGCCACCGGCCCCGGGGACGCGACGCCGCTCGGCGCGCACCTCGAGGGCCCGTTCCTCGGCGACGCGCCGGGTGCCCACCCGGTCGACCAGCTCCGCGCTGTCGACCTGGCCTGGCTCGAGTCGACGTTGGCTGCCCACCCCGGGCTGGTGCGGATGGTCACCCTCGCTCCGGAGGCCGACCCCGGTCTGCACGCCGTGACCTGGCTCGCCCACCACGACGTGCTCGTCGCGCTCGGCCACTCGCAGGCGAGCTCCGACGACGCTCGCGACGCGGCCGGGGCCGGCGCCCGGGTGGTGACCCACCTGTTCAACGGGATGGGCTCGCTGCACCACCGCGCGCCGGGCCTGGTCGGCGCGGCGCTCGACGACGAGCGGCTGACCCCGACGCTCATCGCCGATCTCGTGCACGTCGACGAGACGGTCGTCCGAATCGTGCTGGCGGCCAAGCCCGCGGTGGCGGTGGTCAGCGACGCGATCGCGGCCGGTCGCGACCTGGACACGACGGCCGGCGCGGCCCGGCTCGCGGACGGCCGGCTGGCCGGCGCGACGGTGCTCCTCGACGGCGCGCTGGAGAACCTGGTGCGGATCGGCGTCCCCGTCGAGCGGGCCGTCGCCGCGACGAGCACGGTCCCGGCCGCGTTGCTCGGTCAGTCGGACCGGGGCCGCCTGGTCGCCGGCGCCCGCGCCGACGTCATCGCGCTCGACCCGCGGGCGGGCACGCTGCAGGCGGTCTGGATCGGCGGGACGCCCGTCCGCTGACGGCGGTCAGCCGGGTCGCGCCAGCACGAGCTGGCGGATGGCCCAGCCGACGTGCCCGCAGCCGCTCTGGGCCAGCGCGGCGAGGCGCGCCGCCAACGCGTCGAGGTCGGCGGCGTCGAACCGACCCCTCGCGAACCGGTCGTGGCGCCAGCCCTCCAGGTTCAGTCCGTAGACGCGCGCCGCGACCGCGGTCGGGACCGGTACCGCGCGGACGGTGTCGAACCGGCGGACGAGGCCGTCTCCGTCGCCGAGCCCGGAGAGCAGCGGCCCGGCGTACATCGGCGCGCCCTGGTGCTCCACGACCGCGAGGACCCGCTCCTCGTACTCGGCCAGCACCGGATCGGGAGCGTCGATCCCCTCCATCTCCTCGAGCACCAGGAGTCCGCCCGGCGCGAGGTCACGGCCCCAGGCCCGGGCGCGCGCCGCGGGCTCCGGGAGGTGGGCGAGCACCAGCCGCGCGAAGACGAGGTCGGGCGGCGAGGTCGGGAACCCTCGCGTCACGTCGTGGCACGCGAACGCGAGCGCGGGAAAGGTGGCGCGAGCGGCGGCCAGGAAGGCCTCGGAGCGGTCGACCCCGACCGTCGTCGCGGCGCCCGTCGCGTCGGCGACGAGCGCGGTGCTGAACCCGGGCCCGCAACCCAGGTCGAGCGCGAGCCTGGGCCGCGCCCCCACCGAGCCGAGCAGTCCCCGCGACGACGGCTCGAACGCCTCGGCGACGAGCTCCAGCCGGCGCGCCGCACGCATGTCGTCGCCGAACGTGTAGCGGGCCGGCCCCACCGGCGCGTCCGTCATCGTCGTCCCCATCGCGAGCGGCGAAGCACCGCCGACCCTACGAGGCCCCCGCTCGCGTCGACCGTCTTTTTCGGGCTGGCTGCGACCGGTCGGCGCGGCGCCCGAGCGCGCCCGGTCGACCGGTAGGTTCGCGTTGTGCGCCGCTACGCCGCCGCGCTGTCGCGTCACCCGGTGCCGGCCCACGCGGTCGGCGAGACGGCCGGCGAGGTCCTCGAGCAGATGGACGGCGAGGACCCGAGCCTCGTGGTGTTCTTCGCGTCGGCGCCGTTCGCCGGCGCGCTCGACGACGCCGCGCACGCGCTGCGCGAGCTGCTCGAGCCGGCGGTGCTGCTCGGGGGCACCGCGGGCGGGATCATCGGCGGGAGCCAGGAGATCGAGGCCGGTCCCGCGTTCTCGGTGTTCGCGGCTCACCTGCCCGACGCCACCCTCACGCCGGTCGCGCTGCGGCTCGAGGAGACGCCGGACGGCGCCGCCGTCACCGGCTGGCCGATGGAGATGGACGACGCGTCGACGCTGATCCTGTTCGCCGACCCGTTCTCCTTCCCGGCCGACGGCTTCCTCCGGCGGCTGAACGAGGAGCGGCCGGCCCTGGCCGTGATCGGCGGCCTGGCCTCGGCGGCCGCCCACCCGGGCGGCAACCGGCTCGTCCTCGACCACCAGGTGCGCGGCGACGGCGCGGTCGGCGTGTTCCTCGACGGCGTCACCGTCGACACCGTCGTCTCCCAGGGCTGCCGGCCGATCGGCCACCCGTTCACCGTCACCCGGGCCGAGCGCAACCTCGTCGTCGAGCTCGGCGGCCAGCCCGCGCTGCAGCGGCTCGAGGAGCTGGCGGCCGGGATCGACGAGGCCGACCGGGAGCTGGTGCGACACGGCCTGCAGGTGGGCCTCGTCGTCGACGAGCACCAGGTCGAGTTCGGCCGCGGCGACTTCCTCATCCGCAACGTGCTCGGCGCCGACCGGGAGGCGGGCGCGATCGCGGTCGGCGACCAGGTCGACGTCGGCCAGACGCTGCAGTTCCAGGTCCGGGACGGCGCGGCGGCCGACGAGGACCTGCGGGCGCTCCTCGGCGCCCACCAGGCCGACGCCGCCCTCCTCTTTACCTGCAACGGCCGGGGCCGCCATCTGTTCGGGGTCCCCGACCACGACTCGGGGGTCGTCGACCAGCTGCTCGGCCCGCTGCCGCTGGCCGGCGCCTTCTGCGCCGGCGAGCTGGGCCCGATCGGCGGCCGGAACTTCCTCCACGGCTTCACGGCCAGCCTGGCGCTGTTCACCTGACGCTCGCCGGGTCGCCGTGCCCCCACCCACGGGGGAACGGGGGCGACGCGCCATCATGGGGGCGGTGACGCGACCGGGCGCCGGCCACCCCGCCGCCCGAACCCAGCAGCCCGAGCGAGGGAGACCCAGCCGGTGACCGACCTGGACGAGCGGAGCATCAACGTCATCCGCGGGCTGGCGATGGACGCCGTGCAGCAGGCGAACTCCGGGCACCCGGGCACGCCGATGGCGCTGGCGCCGCTCGCCCACGTCCTCTTCACCCGCATCATGCGCTACGACGCCGGCGACCCGTCGTGGTTCGACCGCGACCGGTTCGTGCTCTCGAACGGGCACGCGTCGATGCTCCTCTACTCCCTCCTCTATCTCTGCGGCTTCGGGCTCGAGCTCGAGGACCTGCAGCAGTTCCGCCAGTGGGGCTCCCGGACGCCCGGGCACCCCGAGTACTGGCACTCGCCCGGCGTCGAGGTGACGACCGGCCCGCTCGGGCAGGGCTTCGCCAACAGCGTCGGGATCGCGCTGGCGGAGGCGAACCTGCGGGCCCGCTTCGGCCCCGAGGTGTGCGACCACCACGTCTTCGTGTTCGCCAGCGACGGCGACTTCATGGAGGGCGTCAGCCACGAGGCGGCGTCGCTGGCCGGGCACCTGGGCGTCGGCCGGCTGGTCGCGGTGTACGACGACAACCACATCACCATCGACGGCACGACCGAGCTCGCCTACAGCGACAACGTGCCGGAGCGCTTCGAGGCGTACGGCTGGCAGGTGATCCGCCTCGGCGAGGTCGCCAACGACCTCGACGCCATCGAGGGCGGCCTCCGCGCCGCGATGGCCGAGGCCGAGCGGCCGAGCCTCGTGGTCCTCCGGAGCCACATCGGCTGGCCGTCCCCGAAGTACACCGACACGCCCCACGCCCACGGCAGCCCGCTCGGCGCCGACGAGGTGAAGGCGGTCAAGGAGATCCTCGGGATGCCGGCCGAGGAGACGTTCTGGGTGCCCGACGACGTGCTCGCCTTCTACCGGGAGGTCGGGCAGCGGGGGCGCAAGGACCGCCAGGCCTGGGAGCAGCGCCACGCCGCGCTGCGGACGCGCGAGCCGCAGCTCGCCGCCGAGTTCGACGCCTGCGTCGCCCAGCGGGGACTCCCGGGCTGGGAGGCGAAGCTGCCGAGCTTCGCGGCCGGCGACTCGATCGCGACGCGGGCGGCCAGCAAGCAGGTCCTGGACGCCATTGTGGAGGTGGTGCCGGGCCTGGTGTGCGGCGGCGCCGACCTGTCCGGCAACACCGGCACCGAGCTCAGCGACGAGGCGGTCGTCGCCACCCACCAGTTCGCCGGCCGCCAGTTCCGGTTCGGGATCCGCGAGTTCGGGATGGGCGGCGCCATCAACGGCATGGCCGTCTCGGGGCTGCTCCCGGCCGGCGGCACGTTCTTCGTGTTCTCCGACTACATGCGCGGCGCGGCCCGCCTCGCCGCGCTGTCGGGCTACCGCTCGGCCTTCGTGTGGACCCACGACTCGGTCGGGCTCGGCGAGGACGGCCCCACCCACCAGCCCATCGAGCAGCTGGCGTCGTTCCGGGCCATGCCCGGCATGCGGCTGATCCGCCCCGCCGACGCCAACGAGGTGGCGCAGGCGTGGCGGGTCCACCTCGAGGCCGACCGGGGCCCGACCGCGCTCATCCTCACCCGCCAGAAGATCCCGGTGCTCGAGGGCACCGCCGACCGGGCGCCCGACGGCGTGCCGCGCGGCGCGTACACGCTCGTCGACGAGGACGGCGGGGGTCTCGACCTCGTGCTCGTCGGCACCGGCTCCGAGGTCGCGGTGTGCGTCGCCGCGCGCGAGCAGCTGGCGGCCGGGGGCCGGTCGGTGCGGGTGGTGTCGATGCCGTCGTGGGACCTGTTCGAGGCCCAGCCCGACGACTACCGGGAGCGCATCCTGCCGGCCGCGGTCCCGAAGCTCGCCGTCGAGGCCGGGGCGTCGTTCGGGTGGGACCGCTTCGTCGACGATGTCGTCGCGATCGACCGCTTCGGCGCCTCCGCGCCGGGCGCGGTCGCGCTCGAGAACCTCGGGATCAACCCCGACCATGTCGTCGAGCGGGTCCGGGCCCTGCTCGACCGGACCGCCGAAGGGAACCGATGACCAGCGCCATCGCCCACCTGCACGACTTCGGGCAGAGCCCGTGGTACGACAACCTCACCCGCGCCCTCATCACCGGCGGCGGCCTCGAGCAGCTCGTGCGCGAGGACGGGATCCGCGGCGTCACGTCGAACCCGACCATCTTCGACAAGGCGATGAGCGCCGGCGACGACTACGACGCCGCGCTGCGGGAGACCGGCGCGGCCGGGCTCTCCATCGAGGATTCGTACTGGCGCCTGGTCCTCGACGACGTCGGGAACGCGGCCGACCGCCTCGCCCCCTGCTACGACGAGGCGAAGCGCGGCGACGGGTTCGTGTCGGTCGAGGTGTCGCCCGAGCTCGCGCGCGACACGAAGGCGACCATCGCCCAGGCGCGATCGCTGCACGAGCGGGTGGGCCGGCCCAACGTGATGATCAAGATCCCGGCGACGGCGGAGGGGATCCCCGCCATCGAGGAGAACCTGGCCGCGGGGATCAACACGAACATCACGCTGATCTTCTCGCTCGACCGGCACGCGGCGGTGATCGACGCCTACTTCCAGGGCCTCGAGCGCTTCGCCGCCGCCGGCGGTGACCTGTCGGGCCTGTCGTCGGTGGCGTCGTTCTTCGTGAGCCGGGTGGACACCGAGACCGATCGCCGGCTGCCGGAGGGCCATCCCC
>Ga0102924_1002029_pt1 | contig 22554 bp, 18 predicted proteins | sample PaiPotPPM11metaG_FD_80116 | JGI IMG/M metagenome (GOLD analysis project Ga0102924, IMG submission 80116) | Iron sulfur acid spring bacterial and archeal communities from Banff, Canada, to study Microbial Dark Matter (Phase II) - Paint Pots PPM... ...
CCCCAATCCGTGCTGTACCGCCGGCTTTGGCAGCCGCTCGCGGTGGCGGCGCTGAACACCGGCGCGGAGGACGGGTCGGCGCGCCTGTTCTGGCGCATTCTGGTGGAGACACTTGGTCGCGGCGGCGCCGCCTGCCGGCCCATGGTGCCGCGGGAGGGGTTGTCGGAGACCCTGGTCGACCCGGCCCTGGCCTGGCTCGCCGCGCGCGGCACGGATATCCGATTCGGCGCGCGATTACGCAGTTTCGCGTTTTCGGACAAGCACATCCGCGAACTCCAGTTCGACGATCACACGATCGCGCTGGACCCCGACGATGCGGCGATTCTGGCCGTGACCGCTCCGGTCGCGGCCCGGCTGCTGCCCGGCCTGACCGTGCCCGACGACCACGCCCCGATCGTCAATGGGCATTTCCGGTGCGCGCTTTCGCCCGACGCGCCGTTGTTCATGGGAGTGGTCGCCGGCACCGTCGAATGGATTTTTCGCAAGCCCGGCGTTGTTTCTGTAACGGTCAGCGCCGCTGACGGAATTGTCGACGAGCCCGCCCAGGCCCTGCGCGAGCGGCTGTGGCGGGATGTCGCGGCGGTTTGCGGGCTGGCCGAGGCACCGGTGCCGCCGGCGCGGATCGTCAAGGAGCGACGCGCCACGTTTCGGGCCACTCCGCTCCAGTTGAGGCGGCGTCCGGCAGCATCGACGGATTGGAACAATCTTCGACTTGCAGGCGATTATGTCGAAACTGGGTTGCCGGCTACGATTGAAGGAGCTATTCGCTCCGGCTTCACAGCGGCGGCGTCATTAATCCCGAGGCGCAGCCAATGGATGCCTTCAGTCGAGACCTTTGGCGCGGCGCACCGGCCGGACTCTATCGGGAAGACGGGTCCGGTTCGGCGGGGGGCGCTGCGGTAGCGAGAACGCCCACGATGCTCCTCAACGAGGCGCCGGTCGACGGCGCCGGAGTCGACAAGCGTCGCCTCGACGAAGCGGTTGCCTGCGGCGCGGCGACCCTCGCCGCGGCACAGAGCGAAGACGGGCATTGGGTGTTCGAGCTGGAAGCGGACGCGACGATCCCGTCCGAATACATCATGCTCGAGCATTTCCTCGACACGATCGACGACGCGCTCGAGCAGCGGATTGCCGGGTATATCCGGTCGAGGCAGGCCGAGCATGGCGGCTGGCCGCTGTTCCACGGCGGCGCCTTCGACATCAGCGCCTCGGTCAAGGCGTATCTCGCGCTGAAGCTGGCCGGCGACCCGGTCGATGCGCCGCATATGCAGCGCGCCCGCGAGGCGATCCTCGCGCATGGCGGGGCGCGGCGGTCCAACGTCTTCACCCGCATTGCCCTCGCCCTGTTCGGGTTCGTGCCGTGGCACGCCGTGCCGGTGATGCCGGTCGAGATCATGCTGCTGCCAAAGTGGTTTCCGTTCCACATCGACAAGATCTCGTACTGGTCGCGCACGGTGGTCGTGCCGCTGCTGGTGCTGATGGCATTGCGGCCTCGTGCCCGCAATCCGCGCGGGATCGATATCGCCGAGCTGTTCGTCGAGCCGCCGGAGACGGTGAAAGACTGGATCGCCCCGCCGACCCCGTCGAAGGTCGCGAGCACCTTCGTCTGGATCGACCGGATGGCGCGCCGGGCGGAGCCTGGCTTCCCCGCCAAGCGGCGACGGCGCGCGATCGATACGGCGGTAGCCTTCGTTACCGAGCGCCTCAACGGCGATGACGGGCTCGGCGGGATCTTCCCGGCAATGGCCAACGCGCTGATGATGTTCGATACGCTCGGCTATGCCCCCGATCATCCCGATCGGATGACGGCGACGGCGGCGATCAAGAAGCTTCTCGTCGATGACGGCGAGCGCAGCTATTGCCAACCCTGCCTGTCGCCGATCTGGGACACGGCCCTCGCATGCCATGCGCTGATGGATGTCGGCGACGACGATCTGACGGCGTCGGTGCGGCGCGGGCTCGACTGGCTGCGCGACCGGCAGGAGCTTGAAACCGTCGGCGATTGGGCGGTCAACCGTCCCGGCCTGCGACCCGGCGGCTGGCCGTTCCAATATGCCAATCCGCACTACCCCGACCTCGACGACACCGCCGCGGTCGGGCTCGCCCTCGACCGCTTCGACCCGGCGCGCTATCGCGAGGCGATCGATCGCGGCGCCGAGTGGGTTATCGGCATGCAGAGCCGCAACGGCGGCTGGGGCGCCTTCGACGCCGACAACACGCATTACTACCTGAACCACATCCCGTTCGCCGACCACGGCGCCCTGCTCGACCCCCCGAGCGCCGATGTCAGCGCCCGCTGCATGGCCTTCCTGGCCCAGATCGGCTACCCGCTCGACCATCCGGTGCTGACCGCGGCGCTCAACTACCTGCGTCGCGAGCAGGAGCCCGACGGCAGCTGGTTCGGCCGCTGGGGCACCAACTACATCTACGGCACCTGGTCGGTACTGACCGCGCTCAACGCGATCGGGCTCGATCCCGACGCGCCGGAGATCCGCCGCGCCGTGGCATGGCTGCTGTCAAAGCAGCGCGACGATGGCGGCTGGGGCGAGGACGGCGACAGCTACATACCCGGCGCGCCGCGCGGCGAGGCCGGCTACAGCACCGCCTCGCAAACCGCCTGGGCCCTGCTGGCGCTGATGGCGGCCGGCGAAAACGAAAACCCGGCGCTCGCCCGCGGCATCCTGTATCTGCTGACGACCCAGCAGGCGGACGGCACCTGGGACGAGGCGTGGTACACCGCGGTCGGATTTCCGCGCGTGTTCTATCTTCGCTACCACGGCTACCGGGCCTTCTTCCCGGTCTGGGCCCTCGCCCGCTATCGCCGCCTCTCACAGGCCAATTCGCCGCGCATTACCGTCGGGCTGTAGCCTTCTGCAATAGACCAATGCGCGACCAGCGCTGTCGCATTTCGACCGACAGTTGCTCCACCCGCCCAAAAACTCGCGCCTGCGCCAACTGCGGAACTCCGATTCATCGCCTGCGTAGACAGTGCGGCATCGCACGACGCGATTGAGCCGGCGCTCCGGATGCGCTCTGTCGAACGGTTATCGCAATGGTCTCCGCAACCCTTTCCCACCCCGTCCCTCACGCTGTCCCTGGGCGGTTGCAGCTGCGCGCGCTGCTGGACGCGCTGCGCGGCAACGCGCTGGCGGCCTTTCCGCGCGACGCATTTTCCGAGGACGTGCTGGTTCAGACGTTTCTCGGCCGCCGCCATCTGATCCTGAGCCGGCCCGACGCGATCCACCACGTTCTGGTCGATCACCCGCAGAATTACGCGCGGGCCGACGCCGCGACGCGGATCCTGCGGCCGATGCTCGGCCGCGGCCTGTTTCTCAGTTCCGGGGATGATTGGCGGCAGCAGCGTCGCACCACGGCGCCCGGTTTTGCCCCCCGTGCGGTGCGCCTGCTGGCCGGCAACGTCGCCCAAGCCGTCGGCGAACTGATCGAAACCCTGGGCGGATCGGACGCAGGGGCGCTCGATTTCGTGCCGGTGTTTCAGACGCTGGCGCTGGAAATCATCGGACGGGCGATCTTCTCGCTCGATATGAAGACGCACGCGCCGGAACTGCGCGACCTGATCATCAATTATGCCGCCCGGCTCGGCCGACCCTCGCTCGCCGATTTCCTGCTGCCCCTCGGCGTGCCGACCCCGTCCGATCTGTTGCGGCGCCGCTTTCGCCGACGCTGGCAGAGGCTCGTCACCCGCATCGTTGCCGAGCGCCGGGCGCGCACCGGCGACGCCCCGGCAGAAGGGCCGCGCGACATGTTCGACGTCCTCGCCGCTGCCGCGGCGAGCGACGAGCGCCCGATGGAGCGGCTCGGCGACCAGGTCGGGACCTTCATCGTTGCCGGCCATGAGACGACCGCCTCGGCGATGTTCTGGGCCTGCTACCTGCTGGCGTCGCATCCCGAGGTACAGGATCGGATCGCGGAGGAGGCTTCAGGCTTCGCGCTCGGCCCCGACGATGCCGCCGAGGCGGTGCCCCAGCTGACCTACACCCGCGCGGTGGTCGACGAGGTGCTACGGCTCTACCCCCCGGCCTTTGTCATCACGCGGCAGGCGATCGTCGACGACGTCATCACCGGCATCCCGGCGCCGAAGCGCTCGCTGGTGCTGATCGCGCCGTGGGTGCTGCATCGCCACCGGCGGTTCTGGAATGACCCGGATCGGTTCGATCCCGGGCGCTTCCTGCCCGATCGGCCACCGCCGCCGCGCTTCGCCTACCTGCCGTTCGGAAGCGGACCGCGCACCTGCATCGGCTCGCCGTTCGCGCTGACTGAGCTCGTCTTGGTCCTGGCGCTGCTGTTCAGCCATTTCCGCCTTGCGCTGGCGCCGCATCGCCCGGTCACCCCGGTCGGATTGACGACGATCCAGCCCGACCACCCGCCGCCCTTCCTGCTGCGGCGGCGCTAGCCCTGCGGTTGTGCACGCCGGCGTGATGCGCTGATTTTGCCACTAGCCAATCGCGGCCGGCTCGCGTAGGGATTCTGTGCCGCAGGGGAGCGGTTCAGGCCTTCGGGCACGCGCCACCCGGCGCGCTCTCCGTAAAACTCGGCGTCCCGGACGGACCTCGGATCGTCTGGGAGCAGGCCTCGAAACACGCAGCGGGGGGCTGCGCATGAGCACGTTGGCGACGGTTTTCACAACCGGCCTCGCGGCCGAAGCGAAGGTGGCGCGAGCCGCCGGGTTTCCGGCCCTGATCGGGGCCGGCAACCACGAGCAGACGACGGCTCTCGTCGATCACGCGCTCGAGCGGGCGAAATGCCTTGTCAGCTTCGGGGTCGCCGGTGCATTGGCGCCCGGCCTGCGGCCGGGCGATGTGATCCTGTCGGGTGATGTGATCGGCGACGACGGCCGGTGGCGTCCAACCGACGATTTTCACACGCGCATTCTCGATCTTGCCTGGCAGATCGGCGCCTTCGAGGGGCCGGTGCTCGGCTCCCGCACGATTCTTTCGACCGAGGTCGCCAAGCGCAGCGCCTGGCGCAAGACCGGCGCCCTTGCCGTCGACATGGAAAGCGCTGTCGTCGCCCGCGCCGCGGACGCGGCCGGGATCCCGTTCCTGGTCTTACGCGCGATCGCCGATCCGGCGATGCGCGAACTGCCGCCCGCGGCGCTGATCCCGCTGGCCGAAAACGGCACCCCGGCGCTCGCCCGGGTGCTCGCGGAAGTGTTGCGGCGGCCGCGGCAGATCCCGACGCTGCTCGCTCTGGCGCGCGAGATGCAGCAGGCGCTGGCGGCGCTAGCGGCTCCCGCCCGCGCGCTTCGCGGTCTTCTCGCGACCCCCTAGACGGGCCATCGCGTCCTCGACGTGGCGCGAGAACACATATTTCGCCGGCCGTTGCTGGTCGAGCGGGATTTCCGGCGACATCGGGCCTTCGGTACGCGGACCGCGTAGCGCGATCGCCGCCGCCTTCAACGGGTGCCGCACCGAATCGAGGACCGCCGTCGCCTCGTAGCCGCTATGCACCATGCAATCGGCGCATTTCTCGTAATTGCCGGTGCCGTAGTCGTCCCAATCGGTCTCTTCCATCAACTCCTTGAAGGTCTTGGCGTAGCCTTCGCCGAGCAGGTAACACGGCCGCTGCCAGCCGAAATAATTGCGCGTCGGGTTGCCCCACGGAGTGCATTTGTACGACTGGTTGCCGGCCAGGAAATCGAGAAACAGGCTCGACTGGTTGAACGACCACTGTTTCTTGCGGTCGCGCCGGAAGATGTCGCGGAACAGCTCCTTGGTGCGGCGGCGGTTGAGGAAATGCGCCTGGTCCGGTGCGCGTTCATACGCATAACCCGGGGAGACGGTGATGCCGTCGACGCCGATTTCGGTGACGTCGTCGAAAAAGCGCGCGAAGCGCTCGGGATCGGCCGTGTCGAACAGCGTCGCGTTGATATTGACCCGAAACCCGCGCGACTTCGCCAGCCGGATGGCCGCCACGGCGCGGTCGTATACGCCGTCCTGGCAGACCGATTTGTCGTGGTCCTCGCGGTCGCCGTCGAGATGAACCGTCCAGGCGAAGTACGGGCTCGGTTTGAACAGGTCGATCTTCTTCTCGATCAGCAGCGCATTGGTACACAGGTAGACAAACTTCTTGCGTCCGATCAGAGCCTCGGTGATCTGCTCGATCTCGCGATGCAGCAGCGGCTCGCCGCCGGCGATCACGACGACCGGGGCACCGCATTCCTCGGCCGCTTCGAGGCATTCCTCGACGCTGAGCCGCTGGTTCAGGATCGGATCGGGATAATCGATCTTGCCGCAGCCGGCGCAGGCAAGGTTGCACCGGAACAGCGGCTCCAGCATCAAGACGAGCGGGTAGCGCTCGACGCGCTTCAGGTGGCGGCCGATGATGTAGGCGCCGACCCGAATCTTCTGGTGCAGCGAAATCGACAAGGAGATGCCTCGTGTAAAAAAGGGGAGCCGGTCAGTCGCTCGCGGCGGTATCGGCGAGCTGCGGCGGAATGCGGAACCGGACGTTCTCGGTCAGGCCGGGCAGTACCGCGACCTCGCACTCGGTCATCTCCCGCAGCCGGTCGACGAGATCCTCGACCAGCGCTTCCGGTGCCGAGGCGCCCGCGGTGATCCCAACCGAGGCCACCCCTTCGAGCCATTTCGGATCGAGTGCGCGCGCGTCCTCGATCAGGTAGCTCGGCACCCCGCACTCTGCCGCGATCTCGCGCAGGCGGTTGGAGTTCGAGCTGTTCGGGGCGCCGACGACGAGCACGACATCGACGATTCCGGCCAGTTCCCGCGCCGCCCGCTGGCGGTTCTGGGTGGCGTAGCAGATGTCCTTGGTGTCGGGCCCGAGGATTGACGGAAACCGGGCCTTCAGCGCCTCGATGACCGCCCGCGTATCGTCGACGCTCAGCGTCGTCTGGGTGATGAAGGCAAGCTTGTCGGGATTGGCGACCCGAAGGCCGGCGACCTCTTGCGGCGTCGAGATCAGGTGCACGCGCCCGGTGATGCGGCCCATCGTCCCCTCGATCTCGGGATGGCCGGCATGGCCGATCAGAACGATTTCGCGGCCTTGATTGGCGTAGCGCTGGCCCTCGATGTGGACCTTGGAGACCAGCGGACAGGTCGCGTCGATGACCGGCAATCCGCGCTCGCCGGCCCGCCGCTCGATCTCGCTGGCGACGCCATGCGCGCTGAAGATCGTGACCGAGCCGGGCGGCACCTCGTCGATTTCATCGACAAACCGGGCGCCCTTGGCGCGCAACCGCTCGACGACATGACGATTGTGCACGATCTCGTGGCGCACATAGATCGGCGGCCCGTACTTCTCAAGCGCCCGCTCGACGATCTCGATCGCCCGCTCGACCCCCGCACAGAAGCCGCGGGGCTGCGCCAGCACCACTCGCATCATTGGATCATCGCCCTTCGCTCAGGGGCTCTCCGACGCCGATCTGGCGGCGACCGCGCCTCATGCCACAACTCGCGCTGAACGCGCAATCATACGCGGTAATTCCTCCGAAGGCGCAAACACAAACTGCCCGCGCCAATTTGCCCATGCCCCGCCATCGGGGCTTTGCTATCACTAACGCTCCGATACTCTTTCCGAGCCATCGCATGCCGGTTTCGCGACGCCTGTTGCTGTTCGCCCTCGCCGCGGCGGGCGGTCTCGGCCATTTGGGCCGTGCAAGCGCCGAAGACAACGCCGCTGCGGGCGTTATTCAGCGGCTTTATGACGCGCTGCTCGCCGTGATGAAGTCCGGCCGGCAATTGGCGTTCGCGCAGCGCTACGACCGGCTTGCACCGACGATCCGGACCACCTTCGACCTGCCCCTGATGAGCCGGCTTGCGGTCGGACCCGGCTGGGCGAAGCTGAGCACCGACCAGCAGCAACGCATCAGCGATGCCTTCGGGCGCTACACGATCGCAACCTATGCCAATCGCTTCGACGATTTCGGCGGCGAACGGTTCGAGGTGAACCCGACACCGGCCCCCAACCCCAACGGCGCGATCGTCCAGAGCGACATCGTCAAATCGACCGGGGAGAAGGTCGCGATCAACTACCTGATGCACAAGGCGCCCGACGGCACCTGGAAGGCGATGGACGTGTATCTGAGCGGGTCGATCAGCGAGCTCGCATCGCGCCGGTCCGAATTCGCCGCCGTTCTGCAGCGCGACGGCGCGGACGGGCTGGTTCGGCTGCTCGAGAGCCGGGCCGCGCCGCAACGCTCGGGCTGATCCGGGTTACGGCTTCGTTTGGTCGATGGGCGCCCCCTTGGCCGGTGTGGACGGAAGCTGGCCCGGGTCCTTATAGAAATCCGGTGCCGGCTCGGATGCCGCGCCACGGCGCAGTTCGCCGGCACGGCGCTGCTGCGTGAGGCTGCGCAGCTGCGCATAGAAATCGAGCGAATTCTTCTCCAGATCGTCGAGCACGTCGAGGACGCGCGCCCGCTGGTCGATTCCGTCGCCGAGGAACCGGGCGATCGTGATCTCGTCGATCGCATCGATCTTCGACAGCAGCGATGTGGGGTCGGCGTAGGCGTCCACGCCCATGCCGATCGCGTCACGCGGGTTTGACGGCCCGAAGACCGGCAAGATCAGATAGGGACCCGACGGCACGCCCCAGACATAGAGCGTCTGCCCGAAATCGGTCGGCTGTCGCGGCAGGCCCCAGTTGCTCGCAACATCGAACAAGCCGCCTAGCCCGACCGTGGTGTTGACCACCAGACGCCCTGCCGAAATCCCGGCCCGCCCCAATTCGCCCTGCAGCGTGTTGTTGAAGAAAAGGGTCGGCTCCTTCATGTTGTCGAGCACACGACGAAGCGCGTCGCGCCCGTCTTCCGGCACGATCGCGACGTAACCCTGCGCAAGGGGCTTCAACAGAATGCGGTCGAGAACATTGTTGAACCCGAAGATCTGCCGATTGACCGGTTCCAGCGGATCATCCGCGTCCACGGGCCCTACCGGGGCGGACGCCATCGGCGGCTGTCCGGCGCAGGCGGCGACCGCGGCAAGCATCGTGGCCAAGGCAGCAAAACGCACCCCAGCCCCTGCAAGAGAGGCGACAATTCTCACGAAATACCCGGAGATTTGGCTGTTCCGTTGGCGGGATCGGTACGCGTTGACGGGGCGATCCTCGACAATGATGCAGGTCGGCGCAACCGAAAAACCGTCGCGTATGGCGCACCCCGTCCAGTCCTCGGTTGTGCCGTGACGCTGATCATCCTGACCGCGGTGCTGCTGCCGGTCTGGGCCTATGTCCTGGCGATGCCGTGGGCGGCGTACCGCTTTTCCCAGCGGCGCATCGCCGCGCCGGCCGAGACCCCGCCGATCTCGGTGCTGAAGCCGCTCCACGGTGCCGAGAACGGCTTGGCCGAGAATCTGCGGTCCTTCGTCGACCAGGACTATCCGACGGTCCAGACGGTGCTGGGGGTCCGCAGCCTTGAGGACGGCGCCGTGCCCGTCGCCCAGGCGGTGATCGCCAGCCGGCCGGGCAGCGACATCACCCTGGTGGTCGATTCGCGCGTAAACGGCTCGAACCTTAAAGTCGCCAACCTCGAGAACATGCTGCCGGCGGCACACCACGAGCTGCTGGTGATCGCCGACAGCGACATGCGGGTGGGCCGCTCCTACCTCGCCGCCCTCGCCGGCCCGCTGCAAGACCCGACGGTCGGTCTCGTCACCTGTCTCTACAAGGGGGCGTCGACCGGCGGCCTCTGGTCCGATCTCGGCGCCCTGCACGTCAATTTCGGCTTCCTGCCGAGCGCCGTGCTCGGCGAGGCGATCGGCTGGGGCGGCGGCTGCTTCGGCGCGACCCTGGCGCTCCGCCGCAAGGTTCTCGACCGCATCGGCGGCTTCCCCCGTCTGCGCAACGAACTGGCCGACGACCACCGGCTCGGTTCGGCGGTGCGCGAATTGGGGCTTACAGCCGTCCTGTCGCCCTACATCGTCGAGAATCGCATCACCGAGACCTCGTTCCTCAGCCTGTGGCGCCACGAATTGCGCTGGGCGCGGACGACCCGCGTGATGGCGCCCGGCGGTTTCGCCGGCTCGGTCGTAACCCACACGATGGTGATCGCGCTGCTCGCGGCGCTGGCCGCCGAAATGGGCCCGCTCGCGATGGCCTTTCTGGTCGTATCCTGCCTGTTGCGCTGGGGCTCGGCCATCGGCGTCGCGCGAATGCTCGGGCTGCCGCTGCGCCGGTTCTGGCTGCTGCCGGTCCGCGATGTTTTGTCCTTTGGCGTGTTTGTCGCTAGCTTCTGCGGCCGCAGCGTTCTATGGCGCGGCCAGTTGTTCAAGGTAGACGAGGGCGGCCGGATCACGGCCGAGGGGGACGAACCGGTATGATGAAAACGCTTTTCCTGCATCCGCCGTCATTCGACGGGTTCGACGGCGGCGCCGGTTCACGCTATCAGGCCCGCCGCGAGATCCGCTCGTTCTGGTACCCAACCTGGCTGGCGCAGCCGGCGGCGCTGATCCCGGGCAGCAAGCTCATCGACGCCCCGCCGGCGGGGCTGCGGCTCGAAGACGTCTTGCCGCTCGCCCGCCGCTACGAGCTGGCGGTGCTGCACACCTCGACCCCGTCCTTTGCCAGCGACGTCAAGGTTGCCGAGGCGCTGAAGGCGGTAAACCCGCAGCTCAAGATCGGCTTTGTCGGCGCCAAGGTCGCGGTCGAGCCGGACGAGAGCCTCGCCGGCTCGCAAGCGCTCGATTTCGTCGCCCGCGAGGAATTCGACTTCACGATCCGCGAGGTCGCCGAGGAGCGCCGCTGGGAGACGATCGCCGGGCTCAGCTTTCGCAACGCCAACGGCGTCGTCGTGCACAACCCGGCCCGCGCCGTGCTCGAAGACATGGACCGGCTGCCCTTTGTCACCGAGGTGTACAAGCGCGACCTCAAGGTCGAGGACTATTTCATCGGCTACCTGAAGCACCCTTACGTCTCGCTCTACACCGGCCGCGGCTGCAAATCGCGCTGCACGTTCTGTCTGTGGCCGCAGACCGTCGGCGGGCATCGCTACCGGGTGCGCAGCGTCGGTCATGTCATCGACGAGATCCGGTTGGCGAAGAGCTATTTCCCGCAGGTGAAGGAGTTCTTCTTCGACGACGACACCTTCACCGACAATCTGCCGCGCGCCGAGGCGATCGCGCGCGAACTCGGCAAGCTCGGTGTCACCTGGTCGTGCAACGCCAAGGCCAACGTGCCGCGCGCGACGCTCGAAGTGCTGCGCGACAACGGGCTGCGTTTGCTGCTGGTCGGCTACGAGAGCGGCAACCAGCAGATCCTGCACAACATCAAGAAGGGCATGCGGGTCGACGTCGCCCGCCGCTTCACCAAGGATTGCCACGACCTCGGCGTCACGATCCACGGCACCTTCATCCTGGGATTGCCGGGCGAGACCAAGGAGACGATCGAGGAAACGATCCAGTTCGCGGCCGACATCAACCCGCACACGATCCAGGTGTCGCTCGCCGCCCCCTACCCCGGCACCGAATTGCACCGGCAGGCGCTGGAGGAAGGCTGGCTCGATCTCGACCACGCCGAACTGACCGACGAGCGCGGCGTGCAGATCGCGCCGCTGCACTATCCGCATCTGACGCACACCGAAATCTTCGAATCGCTGGAGACGTTCTATAAGCGCTTCTACTTCCGGCGCACGAAGATCGCCTCGCTGGTCGCCGAGATGGTGAAGAGCCCGCAGATGATGCGCCGCCGGCTGCGCGAGGGCGTCGAGTTCTTCCAGTTCCTGCGTCACCGGGAGATGGCCGGCTGAGGCTGCCCGCCCGCCGCCTGATCGTCTGCGCCGACGATTTCGGCCGTGATATTGCCGTCAACGAGGCCGTCGAGCGGGCGCATCGCGACGGCATCCTGACCTGCGCCAGCCTGATGGTCGGGGCGCCGGCGGCGGCCGACGCAGTCGAGCGCGCCCGGCGGCGGCTGCCAGGCCTGCGGGTCGGCCTCCATATCGTCCTGATCGACGGGTCGCCGCTGCTGCCGAGCCGAACCCTCGGCCGACGCGACGGCACCTTCGACGACAATCCTGTGCTGGCCGGCCTGCGCTATTTCTTCCGACCGGGCATCCGGCGCGCCCTTGCCGGCGAAATCCGCGCCCAGTTCGCGGCGTTCCGCGCGACCGGCTTGTCACTCGACCACGTCAATACGCATAAGCACATGCACCTGCACCCGACGGTCGCGCGGTTGATCGTCGAGATCGGGGCCGGGTTCGGCATGCGCGCGATGCGGCTCCCGGACGAGCCGGTCGAATGCCTGCGCCGCGCCTTCCCGCAGGAACGGCAGCGCGCCCCGGCCTACAATTTCACGACGACAGCATTGCGCCGGCGCCTCCGCCGCGCCGGAATCGCCAGCAACGACAAAATGTTCGGCCTCGCCTGGAGCGGCGGCATGGATGAAGACCGCGTGCTCCACCTGCTGCCGCATCTGCCCGACGGGGTCAGCGAGGCGTATTTCCACCCGGCGGTCGCACGCACGCCCGACCTGGAAACCGGAATGCCCGGCTACCGCAACACCGACGAATTCGCCGCGCTGGTCAGCCCGGCGGTGCGCCGGCGCATCGACGACCTCGGGATCGCGCTGATCAGCTTCGGCGATCTCACGCCCGGCGCTTGAGCGTCGAGCCCGCCGGAAGCGTCTCCGATGCCGGGGCCGCCTGCCGCACCGGCGCCGGACCGAGCAGCGCCGGCAATACGAACAGCGTGCAAAACAAGGTCGCGGCCAGCGACAGCGACAACAGCTTGCCCATGCCGGCGGTGCCGGGATCATCCGACAGTATCAGGCTGCCGAAGGCCGACATCGTCGTCAGCGCGCTGAACAGCACCGCCCGCGCCGTGCTCGATTGCAGGTGGTTGGTCAGCCCGGCGCGCCAGTTCATCACGAAGTAGATGTCGAAGGCGACGCCGATCCCGAGCAGCAGCGGCAGCGCGATGATGTTGGCGTAGTTGAGCGGCATTCCGATCGCAACCGTCAGCGCCAGCGTCAGGAGGCCGGCGAGCAGCAGCGGCGCCAGCACCAGCGCGACTTCGCGCGGCCGCCGCAATACAACCAGCAACAACGCCGTGATCGCGACGACGGCGATGATCCCGGCCTCGACAAACGAACCGCTGATCAGCCGCCCGGCCTCCTGGATCGTGACCGGCGTTCCGGTCGCGTCCGGCGCCACCGTGCGCACCGCGGCGACAAAGCGCTGCAGCACGGCATTGTCGCGCGCATTGCCCTTCGGGAACACTTCCAGCCGGGCCTTGCCGTCGGGCGCGATCCAGCCGTCGCGCATTTCCGGCGGCAGGGTTTCCAGCGCGACCGGTCCGGCCTGGATCAGCTGCCGCAACGTGTCGATCCGGTGCAGCAGGCCCGGCAGCAGGCTCTGCCGGAGCGCCGGGATCACCGCAGCGCCACGCGCGATCGCCTCGCCGAGGTCGGCATAAAGCCGCGCCGCCGGGCTCTGCGGACCGGCCAAGACGCCGACCGTCTGCAACGCCTCGCGGCAATGCTCCAGCGCCGCGACGATCTCGTCGCCGCTCGGTTCCGGCAATGTATTGGGCGGCGCCAGGGTCGGGCCGAGCAGCAACGCCAGATCGGCAACGGTTGCCAGCTTCTTGTCCTGATCGGCTGGGATGTAGGTCTGGACGGAGACAACATCCGCGACCTCGGGCAATTTGCCCAGCCGGTCGGCCAGTTCCCGCGCCGCGTCGAGCGACGGCGCCAGGATCTCGGCCGCATAAGGCGACGTCGTCGGGTCGCTCATCAGGTCGAGCGCGGTCGAGACCGACTCGCTGTCCGCATTCTTCAGATGCAGCGGGTCGAAATCGAAGCGGACGCTCGGCAGCGCCGCCAAACCGACGAGCGCGAGCACGGCCGCACCGGCCAGCACCCAGCGACGGCGCGCCATCACGAAGCGGTCGAGGATTGCGGCCCGGCGAAAGCCGACCGGTTCCGCCTCGCCCTGCGGCCGCAGCAGAGTCAGCTCCGCCGGCAGCAGCGAGAAATTCAGCGCGATCGCGATCAGCATGCCGGAGCCGGCGATCCAGCCGAGCTCCCGCACCCCGGTATAGGGGGTCGGGACGAATGACAGGAAGCCGATCGCGGTGGCGCCCGCGGCGAGCGCCAATGACGGGCCGATCGAACGGGCCGCGGCCGTCAGCGCCGGCGCAAATTCGCCGTGGCGGTGGCGCTCGTCGCGGTAGCGGATGCTGAGCTGGATGCTGAAATCGACCGCGAGCCCGATGAACAGCACGGCGAAGGCGATCGAGATCAGGTTCAGGGAGCCAATCGCGACCGCGGCAAACCCGGCCGATAGGGCAAGGCCGGCAGCGAGCGTCACCACGATCGCGCCGGCCAGTCGGATCGAGCGCAGCGCCGCGAACAGGATCGCGGAAACCAGGACGACCGAGACGACCAGCGAGCGCAACGCGCCGGCCTGCAGCGTCGCGAACTGATCGTCGTCGAGGGCGACCGGCCCGGTAATACGGACCCGCACGCCGCCGGCGGCATCGAGGCCCAACTCCCCCGCAATCCGGCGGATTTCGGCGGTGGCCGCGGCGCCCGGTTCGAGCGAACCGAAATCGAGCACCGGCCGGGTCAGGATGAAGCGGCGCAATTCGCGCGGGTTCGGCGCCTGGCCGGTCATGACCTGCTGCCACGCCACCGGTTCCGGCTTGCCGTCGAGGACGCTGCGCACCCCGGCATCGACCGCCGCCAGGGTCGGGGCCAGCAATTCGACCGAGCCCTGCCCCTGCCGGGCGCCGTCGAGAAACAGCGTCAGCGCCTCGAACAGGCCGCGCAGGCTCGGGTCGTGCGCCAGGCTGCCGAGCAGCGGCTGCGCCTCGACCAGCTGTAGCGACATCGTCGCGAGATCATCGGCCGGCAGGAACAGAAGGCCGTAGCGGTCGAAGAACGGGCCGCCATCCGGCTCCCGCACGTCCTGGAAGAAGCGCGGCTCGGCCCGCATCCTGTCGGCGAGACGGCGCGCCGCGGCACCGGCAAGGTCGGGGGTGCGGCCATCGACGACAATCGCCAGCAGGTTCGCATTCTGCGGGAACTCGCGGTCGAGCTCGATCTCGCGCTGGCGCCAGGCCGGATCGCTCGGCAACAGGTGCTGGATGTCGCTGTCGACCGTCAGGTGTCCGGCAGCATAAATCCCCGCTGCGGCCGAGAGCAAAAGCAGCAAGGCCGTGACGACGGCGGCATGGCGGCGCGAAAACCCGACGAGACGAGCGACCAGTTCGGCAATCACAAAACGCTCTCGTCGGTGCTGTTTCTGTTCGGGCGACAATAGAGGCTCGGCACGATAGCCGCCCCGGACAAGACGCGAAACCCCGCTGCCCGATAACGGCTTTGTTTCTACTTAAAGGCAAATTTGTGCCGAGCGAGACGTAATTTGCCGCGAAAAATCCGGTTCCAGGTCACAAAGAGGACACGCTTTCCCGCTAACTTGCATACAGTCAGGTACGCAGCGATGGAGGAAGGAATCATGGATCGGCGCGCCGACTGCTGCCGCTATGAGCCGAGCCTCGACGACCTGCTCGACGACGAGGTGATGGAGCCGGTGCTCCGCAGCGCCGGGTTCGACGCGCAGGGACTGCGCGACATGCTCGTCGACACCGCCCGCCGCCTCGACGAGCGGGACGACTGACAGCCGCAATCCTCTCCCCTCCCGCAGAGGGCTCAGCCGGCCGGAAATTCCAGCCGCACCATCAGCCCTGGATCGTTGTCGAACAGCCGGACGATGCCGCCGTGCAGATGGGCGACGGCGCGCACCAGGCTGAGGCCGAGCCCGTTCCCCGGCGTGCTGCGGCTCGGCTCCAGCCGCACGAAGCGGTCGAACACCGCCTCGCGCTCGGCTGACGGAATCCCGGGGCCGCGGTCGCTGACTTCGAGCACGGCCCTACCCCCCTCGCCGCGCACCGACAGCCGTATCTCGCGGCGTCCGCTCCCGTCGGCGCCGGCACCGTATTTCAGCGCGTTGTCGATCAGATTGGCGATCGCCTGCGACAGCAGGTTGCGCTCGCCGCGGACCATCACTCCGGTTGCGCCGTCGAAGCGCAAAGCGAATTTCCGCTCCTCGACGACCGGTTCATAAAGTTCGGCGGCATGGCGCGCGACCTCGGCCAGATCGAGCGGCGCCGCCCGGTCGCGGCCGGCACCGGCCTCCGCCTCGGCGATGCTGAGCAGTGCATTGAAGGTCGCCAGCATCCGGTCGGCCTCGTCGATCGCAGCCCGGATCGCGGCGTTCTGCGCCGCCGCGTCGGCGCCGCCGATCAGCGCCAGTTCGAGCCGGGCCCGCAGCCGCGCCAGCGGCGTCTTCAGATCGTGCGCGACATTGTCGGTGACCTCGCGCATGCCGGTCATCAGCCGCTCGATCTGATCGAGCATGCCGTTCAGATTGCCGGCGAGCTGGTCGAACTCGTCGCCGCTGCCGCGCAGCGGCACCCGGTCGGACAGATTGCCGCCGATGACGCGCTCGGCGGTGCGGTTCACCTGCTCGACCCGGCGCAGCATGTTGCGGCTCATCACCGCGCCGCCGGCGAGGCCGGCGCCGAGCGCCAGGAGGCCGGACCAGATCAGCGTCAGCTTGACCCGCTCGCGGAACGCGTCCGCGTCGCGGATGTCGCGGCCGACCAGCAGCCGGTACCCGTCCGGAATGACGATCAGCATGCCGCGCGCCGGATGGGTTTCCTCGTGCCCCTTGGTCTCGGTTTCGATCGTGAACGACAGCGTGCCGGGCGTGACCGCGGCATTGGCCGGCCAGTTGGCGATGTTGCCGGCAAGCGGCCGCCCGTCCTTTGTGGTGACGAGGTAGATCATCGAGTCGCCGGGGTTGCCCTGGCTGCGCGCGGCGACGATCTGGACCAGCGCGCTGATGCCGCCCTGGGCGTATTGCTCGGCCAGGCCGGTGATCTCGGCATCGAGCGTCGCCTCGGTCTGGCGCTCGACGAAATCGGCGCTCATCCAGTAGACGAAGAACAGCACCCCGAGCACCGACAGCGCGAACACCGCGAAATAGAGCCCGGCGAGGCGAAAGGCATGCGTCTTGCCGACGCGCCGCATCGCCCGCCACAGCGGAGCGGCGGCGAGTGGCCGGCGGGGGACCGGCAGGCGGAGGCGTTCGGCGATGGTCACAACAGCACGATATGGCCGACGACGGCCGCGTTGCAAAGCGGGCGGCGCTACTCCGGCGGCTTCAGGCAATAGCCGGCGCCGCGCACGGTGTGCAGCAGCGGCTGGTCGAAGCCCTTGTCGATCTTCTGCCGCAACCGGCTGACATGCACGTCGATGACGTTGGTCTGCGGGTCGAAATGATAATCCCACACGGTTTCGAGCAGCATCGTGCGAGTCACCACATGGCCGGCGTTGCGCATCAGGCATTCGAGCAGCTGGAATTCGCGAGGCAACAGCTCGAGCGAGCGGCCGCCACGCGTAACTCTGCGGGTCAACAGATCGAGTTCGAGATCGCCGACGTGCAGCTTTGTCGTCGCCGCCGACGTCTGGCCGCGGCGCAATAGCGCCTCGATGCGCGCCAGCAACTCGCTGAAGGCGAATGGCTTGACCAGGTAATCGTCGCCGCCGGCGCGCAGCCCGCGGACCCGGTCATCGACGCTGCCGAGGGCCGAGAGGATCAGGGCCGGGGTGCGGATCTCGGCGGCGCGCAGCGCGCCGAGCAGCGCCAGCCCGTCGATCCCCGGCAGCATGCGGTCGAGGATGATCGCGTCGTAGCCGCCGCCGGTGGCGAGGAACAGGCCCTCGCGGCCGTCGCCCGCATGATCGACGGAATAGCCGCTCTCGCCGAGTGCCTTGGCGAGATAGGCCGCGGTGTCGCGGTCGTCCTCGACGACAAGAACCTTCATTCTCGGTCCGTTACCCTATTGGTTATGCGGCTTCCCAACAGAACGGCCGGTAGCGGCGCCGCCGGTCAGAATTCATTCCAATTCATCTAAAAATTGATCCGATATCTCTGTAACTTCAATCGCGAGTAACTCAATCTCAAGGCCAAAATAAGCAGCCCTTCAGCCTAAGGCTCCCGGGACCGGATACTGTTTTCTTAAAGAGCTGTTAACCATCGACCTCTCACACTGTTTGTCGCAGGTCGGAACCTGCCGGAACCTGGATCTTGGCGCACGTTTCCTGAACTCGACGACGTTCGGGCCGGGAACATTTCGTGTCAGCCGATGGGGTTAAAGTGGTTGCCGCAGTCGAGATATCCAACGCACCCGCGATCCTGATCGTCGAGGATGAGGCGATGATCGCCGCCAACATAGAGGAGGTTCTCGCCGAGTCCGGATACCGGGTCGCCGGCGTCGCCGCCTCGGTCGCCGAGGCGCTGTCGATCGCCAACGAGCACCGGCCGCAACTGGCGCTGGTCGATATCCGGCTGACGGGCTCCGCGGACGGCATCGAATTGGCCTGCATGCTGCGCGACCGGTTCGACGTTCCGTCGATCTTCCTGTCCGGACTGATCGATGCGGCCACCGCGATGCGGGCCGAGCGCGCGCGTCCGCTGGGTTTCCTGCACAAGCCGTTCCGCCCGAGCCAGGTGTTCAACGCGATCGAGCGCGCGCTGAGCCACGGCGCCTAAAGCCGGCGGCATCGCGACCGAACGCCACACCCGCCACCGCCAAACCGCGTCGCGACAATCGGGGCTTGACCCCGGCCGGACCAGCGACGATCTATAGCGTACCAATTCAGTCCGAATTGCGGCCGACCGGCCTCACAGCATTCGTCTGAGCCGCACCCGTCCCGATGATCATTCTCAGCAAGCTGGCCGATTACGGCGTCATCGTCGCCACCCACCTCGCCGCCGATCCCCAGCGGCAGGCGACGGCAGCGGCGCTCGCGGCCGAGACCCGGCTGCCGCCGGCAACGGTCGCCAAGCTGCTGAAAGCGCTCGCCCACGCCGGCCTCGTCACCGCGACCCGCGGCGCCACCGGCGGCTATCGCCTGGCGCGCCGCGCCGGCGCGATCTCGATCGCCGAAGTGGTTGCCGCGATCGACGGAGATATCGGCATGACCCAGTGCTCGATCCATGTCGACGACTGCGCCCGCACCACCTTCTGCCCGACCCGTCCGCATTGGGCGGCGATCAACCGGGCGGTCGGCGAGGCGCTGTCGGCGATCTCACTCGACGAGATGATCACCCCCTTCACCTTCGCGCCGCCGGTTCCGGCCGCGCATATCGCCGAGACCGCCCGATGAGCGCGCCACTCGATACCAAGGTCGATACCCGCGACACGGTCCGCTCGCTGGCAGACGAAGGCTACAAATACGGCTTCGTCACCGACATCGAGGCCGATTCCGCACCGCCCGGCCTCAACGAGGACACCGTCCGCTTCATCTCGGCCAAGAAGGAGGAGCCCGACTGGCTCCTCGAATGGCGGCTGCAGGCGTTCCGCGCCTGGCAGCAGATGAGCCAGCCGGAATGGGCCAGGGTCGAATTCCCGCCGATCGATTACCAGAGCGCCTCCTACTATTCGGCGCCGAGGCAGACCGCCGCGCCGAAATCGTTGGACGAGGTCGATCCGGAACTGCTGCGCACCTACGAAAAGCTCGGCATCCCGCTGCGCGAGCGCGAGGTGCTGGCCGGGGTCGCGGTCGATGCGGTGTTCGACAGCGTTTCGGTGGCGACGACCTTCAAGGGCAAGCTCAGCGAGCTCGGCATCATCTTCTGCTCGTTCGGCGAGGCCGTGCGCGAGCACCCGGAGCTGGTGAAGAAGTATCTCGGCACCGTCGTGCCACCGAACGACAATTACTATGCCGCGCTCAATTCGGCCGTGTTCAGCGACGGCTCCTTCGCCTACATCCCGCCGGGCGTGCGCTGCCCGATGGAGCTATCGACCTATTTCCGCATCAATGCCCGCAACAGCGGCCAGTTCGAGCGGACCTTGCTGATCGCCGAGAAGGGCGCCTATGTCAGCTACCTCGAAGGCTGCACCGCGCCGCAGCGCGACGAAAACCAGTTGCACGCGGCCGTCGTCGAGCTGATCGCGCATGAGGACGCGCAGATCAAATACTCCACCGTGCAGAACTGGTACCCCGGCGACGCCGAGGGCAAGGGCGGCATCTACAATTTCGTCACCAAGCGCGGCGCCTGCCGCGGCGCCCGCGCCAAGATTTCGTGGACCCAGGTTGAGACCGGCTCGGCGATCACCTGGAAGTACCCGAGCTGCATTCTCGAAGGCGACGATTCGGTCGGCGAGTTCTATTCGGTGGCGATCACCAACAACCGCCAGCAGGCCGACACCGGCACCAAGATGATCCATATCGGCAAGAACACCCGCTCGACGATTCTGTCGAAAGGCATCTCGGCCGGGCGCGGCCAGAACACCTACCGCGGCCTCGTACGGGTGCAGCCGCGGGCGCAGGGCGCGCGCAATTACACGCAATGCGATTCGCTGTTGATCGGCGACCGCTGCGGCGCGCACACGGTCCCCTATATCGAGGTGCGCAACCCGTCGGCGCGGGTCGAGCACGAAGCGACGACCTCGAAGATCAGCGAGGACCAGCTGTTCTACTGCCGCCAGCGCGGCCTCTCCGACGAGGACGCGGTGTCGCTGATCGTCAACGGCTTCTGCAAGGACGTGCTGAAGGAACTGCCAATGGAATTCGCGGTCGAGGCGCAAAAGCTCCTCGCCGTGAGCCTCGAAGGAAGCGTCGGATGATGTTGCTGGATCGGCGCCATGCGTCCTTCGCGACGCCGGCCTCGCCGGCTCCTCGGGATGAGGAGTTTTGGCGGATGCCATCTGAAACAATCCTCATCCTGAGGAGCGGACCGGCCGGGGCCGGGACGCGTCTCGAAGGACGCAGGACGGAACTGCAGCGAGTTCGCTGATCATGCTCGAAATCAACAATCTCCACGCCCGCCTTGCCGATGGCCGGGAAATCCTGAAAGGGATCGACCTCAGCGTCGGCAATGGCGAGGTGCACGCGATCATGGGGCCGAACGGCTCCGGCAAATCGACGCTCGCCGCGGTGCTCGCCGGGCGCGACGGCTACGAGGTGACCGAAGGCAGCGTCACCTATCAGGGCCGCGACCTGCTCGCCATGAAACCCGACGAGCGGGCGCGCGAAGGCATCTTTCTCGCCTTTCAATACCCGGTCGAAATCCCGGGGGTGAACAACACCTATTTCCTGCGCGCCGCGCTCAACGCGCAGCGCCGTCACCGCGGCGAGCCCGAGCTCGATGCCGGCCAGTTCCTGCGCGTCGTCCGGGCCAAATTGAAATTGCTCGACATCGGTGACGACCTGCTGCAGCGCTCGGTCAATGTCGGCTTCTCCGGCGGCGAGAAGAAGCGCAACGAAATCTTCCAAATGGCGATCCTTGAACCGCGCCTGGCAATTCTCGACGAGACCGATAGCGGCCTCGACATCGACGCATTGCGCGTCGTCGCGCGCGGCGTCAACGCACTGCGCGAGCCCGACCGCTCGATCGTGATGATCACGCACTATCAGCGCCTGCTCGATTACGTCGAACCCGACCGCGTCCATGTCTTGCAAGGCGGCCGCATCGTCGAATCAGGCGACAAGAGCCTCGCCGTCGAATTGGAACGGCGCGGCTACGGCACGCTCGGCGATGCCGCGTGACCAAGCGATGAGCGCGGTTCTCGACTTTCCGGTGAAGCCCGAGGCGCGGGACTATCTCGCCTGCTTCGCGGCCGACCCGAACGAGCCGGAGTGGCTCGGCGAGCGTCGCCGGCAGGGCATCACCCGCTTTGCCGAGCTCGGCTGGCCGACCCGGCGCAGCGAGGGCTGGCGCTATCTCGACCTGTCGCCGATCGGGCAGATGCGACCGGTGAAGGCGCCGGCTGAGCGCGTCGACGGTGATGCCCTCGCCGACTTCACCCTGCCCGAAGCGGGCCAGCGGATCGTGCTGGTCGATGGCCGGCTGGCCCCTGCCCTGTCGAAACTGTCACCGGCCACCGGTGTCTGGTTCGGCTCGACCGCGCAGGCGATCCGGGAGCGGGCCGACCTCGCCGAGCAGGCGGTGGACACCCTCGATCTGGGTGACAGCGAGCCCTTCGATGCACTGAACGCGGCGTTCTTTTCCGACGGCTTCGTGCTGGAGATCGCCGCCGGCGTCATGCTCGACGCGCCGATCGAGATTCTCCATTTGGCCGAAAAGGCCGCCGACACGTCGCTGCATACGCGCAGCCTGATCGCGCTCGGCGCCGGCGCGCGCGCCACCATCATCGAAACCTATGCCGGCAGCGACTCCCGCTATTGGCGCAACGACCTCGTGACCTTGCGGCTCGGCAAAGGCGCCGAATTGCAGCGGATCGTATTGGTCGAGGAAGCCGCCGAGGCGGTGCATCTCGGCGAAGTCGCCGCGACCCTCCAGGCCGAGGCGCGGCTCGCGAATTTTGTGCTGCTGCTCGGCGGCCACACCGTGCGGCACGAGGCAAACATTGAGCTAGCCGGCGAGAATGCGCATTGCGGCTATGACGGCGCGTTCATCGTCAGCGGCCGCGACGAAGCCAATATCGTCACCATGATCGACCATGCGGCGCCGGGCGGCGTGACAAGCGAATTGGTCAAGGGTGTCGGCGCCGGGCGCGGCCACGGCGCCTTCCAGGGCCGCATCATCGTGCGGCCGGGGGCACAGAA
>Ga0102924_1002030_pt1 | contig 22545 bp, 18 predicted proteins | sample PaiPotPPM11metaG_FD_80116 | JGI IMG/M metagenome (GOLD analysis project Ga0102924, IMG submission 80116) | Iron sulfur acid spring bacterial and archeal communities from Banff, Canada, to study Microbial Dark Matter (Phase II) - Paint Pots PPM... ...
CGCGGGGGTTGAGAGTGAGGTGGGTTCGGCGGTCTCGACGATCATAACAAGCTCCTGAAGGATGAGGGACAAAATGAAAGCCGCGACCTTTGGGGGTCGCGGCTCAGTGGAATTTGCGGATGCTCTAAATGACGTTTTCTCTATTCAGAGTTCGCTCGCAAGCTCGACTGACCCGCTCCCTGCCACCAAAAGCAGGGATAGGTAAAGTAGCCGAACTGGACCGAGCGGAGTTTCATCCTGGGGATGAGATTACATGGGGTTGCAGGCGGTTGCAAGGGGTTTGGTGCTGGGCGGGCGGCTAGTTCTTCGGTTTTTCCTCTTCTTCCCCGTCTTCGGAGCCGACGTCGCCGGCTTCTTCCTTGAGCTTGCTTTGGATGTTCTTCCAGACTTTGTCGCTGGGGTCGCCGACGGGTTCGAAGAGGCTGCGGGCGTGTTCGGCGATGGTTTCGAGGTCGCTGACGAGGGCGGCGCAGTCGGGATTGGCGTGGAGGAATTTCTGCAGGCGGGGATCCTGGCTCACTTTGCCGGCACCGTCGGCGAAGAGGTCGGGAAGGACTCGCTCAAACTCTTCGGGTTTGAGGTTGTCGAAGTCGATGTTGGCGGGCACACTCATTTCGCGATCTCCGGGGATTCATCCTGTTGAGTGGAGGGTTGGCGGAGCAGTTCGCGAAGCCTGAGGCGCGCCTTGTGGAGTTGCGATTTGCTGTTTCCGGTGGAGCACTCGAGCATTGCGGCGATCTCATTATGCTCGAATCCCTCGACGTCATGGAGGACAAAGACCATGCGGTAGCCGGGGGGTAACGACGCGACGGCGCGTTCGAGGGCAACGCGGTCGACGGAGCCGGTGAGGACGGGGTCGTGGGTGCCGAAGTCTCGCTTGGGTGCGTCCTCGTCGGAGGGGTTGATGGTCTCTTCGAGGGAGACGAGGTTCAGACCCTTCTTGCGCAGGTGCATGAGGACGAGGTTGACGGTGAGACGGTGCAGCCAGGTGGAGAAAGCTGACTCGCCGCGGAAGCTGCCGATTTTGCGAAAGAGATGGAGGAACGCTTCCTGGGTCATGTCCTCGGCTTCGGAGACGTTGCCGAGCATGCGGAGTGTCAGGGTGTAGACGCGGCGTTTGTGGAGGTTGTAGAGGCGCGAGAAAGCTTCGGCGTCGCCGTTCTTGGCGGCTTCGATGGCTTCGGCTTCTCCGGCGATGGGAGGATTGCGCTTGAAGAGCCCTGGATTTGTTTTTGGGGGTGTTGCTTCGGTCATTCGCTGGCCTTCGTAGTTCATGGTGATGGGCTCCGGGGGTTGGGAGATGTTTGCCGGACTAGCAGCCTGTACTCCAGCCTATCGTATTGAGCCGAATTGAGGCGGGAGCAGAAGTGTTCTAGAGGTAGGAGACGCTGGCGGGAGAAAAGGTTGCGCGGCCGGATGCGATTGTAAGTGATTTTGCAGGCGCGTCTTACGGACTTCAGCGAGGCGGATCAGGCTCCGATGAAGCGGGCGTAGAGGGAGCGGGCGACGGTGATGTCGGTGGTGCCGTGGACGATGGCGCGGCCGTCGGCGAAGAGGGTAACGGTGTAGGGGCCGCGGCGGAAACGGAGGAGGAGGTCGTTGGAGCGGAGATCCTCGACGTCGGAATGGGCGGCGAGGCGGGCGCGCATGACGGCGAAGTCGACGGGGCGGTGGTGCTCGTGGATCTGGACGGAGTCGCGGCCGCAGAGGGTGATGTGGGCGCGGTGGATGCCGGCGAGGTGAGTGAAGTGACGCTGTCCGCAGACTTCGCAGTCGGGGCGAGGCGTAGAGGTGGAGATTTCGGAGCGGTCTAATTTGTTGTTGGAGGGGTCGGGATTCCACAACTCGAAGGAGAGCAGTGTGCGGCGCATGAGGTGGGACTGGCCGGTGAGGAACTTGAGGGCTTCGGTGACCTGGATGGAGGCGGCGAGATTGACGGCGGTGGCGAGGATGCCGGAGGTATCGCAAGTCTGGAGGTTGCCGGTGGGCGGCTTGGGGAAGATGCAGGCGAGGCAGGCGGTTGGGGAGACAGTTGCAGGTTGCAGGTTGGTGGTTGTCAGTTGAAGGCTGGGAGGGAGGATGTTCATTGTTGCGGCGTAGGCGCCGATGGCGGCGGCGTAGATCCAGGGTTTGCCTTGCTGGACGGCGAAGTCGTTGATGAGGTAGCGGGTCTCGAAGTTGTCGGTGGCGTCGAGGAGGATGTGCGCGCCGGCGAGGAGTTCGGCGATGTTGCCGGGGACGAGGTCGGCGATGTGGGCGTGGACGGTGATGTTGGAGTTGAATCGGGCGATGTGGTGGCGGGCGGCGGCGGCCTTGGGCAAACTCTCGCGGGCGTCGGACTCATCGTAGAGAATCTGGCGCTGGAGGTTGGAGGGCTCGACGAAGTCGCGGTCGATGAGAGTGAGGGTACCGACGCCGGCGCGGGCGAGCAGCGATGCAGAGGACGCGCCCATAGCGCCGCAGCCGATGATGGCTACGTGCGCGGCGGCGAGTTGCTGCTGCCCGGCGGCTCCGATGCCGGCGAAGAGGATCTGTCGCGAGTAGCGGTCGGCGTCTCGGATCGGCGAGGAGTCGTGGGCGGGAGAGGGTTTTTCAGCAGGAGCCGTGGCAGGTACCTCGGCGTATTCGTTTAAACGCATCGTTCTTCGTAGTATAGGGAATTGTGGTGTGTGCTTGCTGTACGCGGGCGGCCACAGGTTTTTGGCATCCTAGAGTGGTATCGATCCGAGGAGTGGACAGCATCGTGTGGACCCCTTTATCCGAGCAAGGAGTTCGAGGCCACGAGCAGGCACAGGTTCCAGGGTCTGGATGAGGCAGGGGCGAAGGGGAGATTTCGTTGCAGTTTCCACGGGATGCGGTGAACGGAAGAGCGACTGGAAGCCACTCGCACGCGGCATGGCGCGGGGCGGGAGGTAGGAGTCGCGGACGGGTGCTGCGGTTTGCGGTGGGGATGCTGATGTTGGGTGCGGAGATCTGGGGCAACGCGCAGGCGCCGGTGGGTTCGCCCCCGGCCGCGGCGCAGGCGGCGGGGACACAGGCACCAAGTGTGGCGAATTCGCCGACTGTGGCGAGCGCGAGCCTGGTGTCGTGGAAAGGACTGCACGTTAATAAGGTGGAGTTCCATGGAGTGAGCTTTGGGGACAAGGATTCGCTGACGAAGCAGCTTCCGCAGCAGGCGGGCGCGCCGCTGGATCCGGCGAAGGTGGCGGCGAGCGTTCGACTGCTGTTCGCGAGCGGACGGTATCGGGATATCGAGGTGCAGGGCCGGCGCGAGGGCGATGGAGTGACCCTGACTTTCGTGGGCACGCCGCGCTACTTTGTGGGCCGGGTGTCGGTTGCGGGCGTGAAGGATGAACGGCTCTCGTCGCTGCTGGAGTATGCGACCAAACTGCAACCGGGCGCGCCGTTTACCGAGGGAGACATTTCGACGGGCACGGAAGGAGTGCGCGAGGCGCTGGAGAGCAGCGGGTATTTCCAGCCGGTGATTGTACCCAAGACCGACGTGGATGAGGCCGGCGGGCAGGTGAACGCGACCTACACGGTGACGATTGGGCCGCAGGCGCGCGTAGGCGGAGTCATACTGCAGGGCCAGGACCCGGGTTTCAGTACCGAGGATTTCCGCAAGAAGGCCGGGCTGAAGCAGGGAAGGAAAGTGGGCCGCGATACCGTAAGCAACGCGTTGACGAAGATTCGCAAGCAGTACCAGAAGAAGGACAGGCTGGAAGCGACCGCGGCGCTGCACGGGCAGACGTATAACCAGCCGCGCAAGCAGGTGGATTACGACTTCAATGCGAACCAGGGGCCGCTGGTGAAGGTTTCGATCGAGGGGGTGAAGATCTCGCAGAGCCGGTTGAAGTTGCTGGTTCCGATCTATGAAGAGTCGACGATCGATAACGATCTGCTGAACGAGGGGACGTCCAACATCCGTGATTATCTGTTCCAGCAAGGCTACTTTGACGCGACGGTGACGGTGAAGGTGGAAGGTGCGGACACGCCGTCGGAGAGCGTGGTGTTCGGGGTGGACAAGGGGACGAGGCACAAGGTGGGGGCGGTAACGATTGTGGGCAACAAGTACTTCGACACCGATTTGCTGAAGGAGCGGATGCAGGTGCAGAAGGCGGACCTGTACCTGCGCAATGGGCGCTATTCGCGGCAATTGATGAAAGCGGATACGGACTCGATCCTGGGCCTGTATCGCGCGAATGGATTTGATAAAGCGACGATTTCGACGGCGACGAAGGATATGGACATGAAGGGCGGAAAGAAGCTGAAGGTCCCGGAGATCGATGTCCGGGTGACGATCACGGAAGGGCCGCAGCAGAAGTTCGGCACGGTGGCTGTGAATGGGGTGGACAGCAGCCGGAAGAAGGATGTGACGGCGCTGCTGAATTCGCAGGAGGGTCAGCCCTACTCGCTGATCACGTTGTCGGGCGATCGCGATGCGATTCTGGATTACTACCTGAGCCACGGATTCGCGGAGGCGAAGGTGGATGTGAAGCAAGAGCCGCAGAACGGCGATGTGGAGAAGATGGCGGTTGCGCTGAACGTGACCGAAGGGCCGCAGGTGTTTGTGGATCGGGTGCTGCTGTCGGGCGTGGTGCACACCAGACCGAACGTGGTGGCCAAGGAATTGAAAATGCACCCGGGCGATCCGCTGGATCAGAGCGCGCTGCTGGACACGCAGCGGAGACTGTATGGGCTGGCGCTGTTCAACGAAGTGAATACCGCCGTGCAGAATCCCGGCGGCGACGATCCGCTGAAGAATGTGCTGCTGCAATTGACCGAAGCGCGGCGGTGGGACGTTACCTATGGATTCGGATTCGAGGCGGAGACGGGCCGGCCGCCGACGGGAACGATCAATTGCGCGTCGGCGATCCTGCTGGGCATTTCGTGCAATGCGGCGTATTCGCAGAATGGCAAGACGGGCGTGAGTCCGCGGGTATCGCTCGATGTGGGCCGGATCAACCTGCGCGGGACGGACCAGTCGCTGACGCTGCATACGACGTATGGATTGCTGGAAGAGGTGGCGACGTTGACGCTGCAGGATCCGCATTTTCGCGGGAGGGAGAATCTTTCGAGCAGCGTTTCGGGCGGCTATACGAACGTGCAGAATATCTCGACGTTCCAGGCCTCAACGCTGCAGGGAGATTTTCGGATTACGCAGAAGCTGAGGAAGACGGACACATTCATCTACAACTTCGAGTTCCGGCGGGTCGCGGTGAATCCGGCGACGCTGCAGGTGTCGGCGAATTTGATTCCGCAGCTGTCGCAGCCGGTGCGCGTGGGCGGCCCGGGGATTACGTGGTTCCACGATACGCGGCAGCCGGGTCCGCTGGATGCGGACAAGGGTTCGTACACCTCGGTGCAGGAGTTTCTGGCGTCGTCGAAGTTCGGATCGGAGACGACGTTCAACCGGACGGACGTGACCAACTCGTCGTATTACGCTTTTGGCAAGCATAAGTATGTGCTGGCTCGGAATACGCGGCTGGGGTTTGAAGTTTCGTTCGGCAACAACCCGAATGTGAACAACCCAAGTTGCGCGGTGTTGCCGAACGGAGTCAATCTGCTGGAGACGAATGCGAGCTGCAACGCCGTACCTCTGCCGGAGCGGCTGTATGCCGGTGGCGCGACGTCGCACCGCGGATTCCCGATCAACGATGCGGGGCCGCGCGATTTGCAGACGGGCTATCCGGTGGGCGGCAACGCGGCCTTTGTGAACAGCACGGAGCTGCGCCTGCCGGCGGCGACGCTGCCTTTTGTGGGCGACAGCCTGAACTTCGTGCTGTTTCACGATATGGGCAACGTGTTTTCGCACGTTGGGGATATGTTTCCGAGCTTCACGCACTTTCATCAGCCGGACCAGGAGACTTGTGCGAATGTGTCGAGTGCGTTCGGGACGTGCAACTTCAGTTATTTTTCGCATGCGATTGGAGCGGGGGCGCGGTACAAGACGCCAGTGGGTCCGATCCGTGTCGATTTCAGTTACAACCTGAATCCGCCGGTGTATCCGGTGATTTATGACTTCAACAACGCTCCGCCGAATGAAGGACAGGCGGGACACTTCAACTTCTTCTTCAGCATTGGAGAGGCTTTTTGAGAATGGGCGCGACGGGACACAGGATGGCGAGCCGAGGCCGTGGGTTGGTCGCGGTGGTGCTGCTGGCGCTGGCGATGCCGGTGATGGCCTGTGCACAGACGAAGACGCCACCGGATACGGGAGCACAAGTCACGCTGGACCGGGTAGTGGCGATTGTGAATGGCGACCTGATCCTGGAGAGCGATGTGGAGGCGGACCAGCGCTTCGCGGCGTTTCAGCCATTCAACGAGGCGCGGCCGATGACGCGGGAAGGGCTGATCAACCGGCTGATCGACCGCGCGTTGATACTGCAACAGATGGCGTTACAACCTGAGGCGCCGATTACGGATGCGGAGGTGGATGCGGAACTGGCGCTGCTGCGCAAGAGCATTCCGAAGTGTGCTGCCTACCATTGCGAGATGGACGCGGGCTGGGAGAAGTTTGTCGCCGACCAGGGGTTTACGGTGGAGGAGGTGCGCGAGCGGTGGCGGACGCGGATGCAGATCCTGCGATTCATCGAGGAGCGGTTCCGCATGGGAATCCGGATTGAACCGTCGGAGATTGACGATTACTACAAGACGACCATGCTGCCGGTGTATCAGAAGGAAGGGGTGGCGCCACCGGCGGAGGCAACGCTTTCGGACCGCATCCAGGAGATATTGCTGCAGCAGCGCGTGGACAAACTGCTGGATGACTGGTTGACGGCGCTGCGCGCGCAGGGCAGCGTGACGATTCTGAAGCCGGGAGGGGAGGCGCCATGACGGACGAGAACGTTCCGGCCGGGTCGAACGGCGCGCCTGCTTCGCCTGCGCCGGAGAGCGGAGTTCCGCGCAAGAAGCGCAGCCTGATCTTCCACATCAGCCGAGGCATGGCGTGGATGATCGCGGGCATCGTGACGCTGGTGATTGTGGTGGTGGGCGGCTTCTGGTGGTACACGACCACGGACGATTTTCAGCATCGCGTGGGCGAACAGATTGTGTCAGTGCTGGGGGATGCGACCGGCGGGCGAGTGGAAGTGGGCGGCGTGCACTTCAGCCTGTGGCACCTGGCAATCGAGGTGGATGGGCTGGTGATCCACGGGCTGGAAGGGCCGGGCGAGGCGCCGTATCTGAGGGCCGATAAGGTGATGGTACGGGTGAAGATTACGAACTTCTTTGCCCGCGCTACGGGCGGAGGGTTGGCGTCGCACGTGGGGCTGAATCTGCTGCGGGTGGAGCGCCCGCAGATACACCTGATCGTCGACAAGGTCGGGAAGACGAACCAGCCGGTGCCGAAGCATCCGAAGGCGAGCGCGGAGCCGGTTGCGGATACGCTGCTGGATCTGCGCGCGAACGAGGCTGACGTGGTGAACGGCGTGGCGTTGATCAACGACAAGGCGATTCCGTTCGACATGGCTGCGCGAAATCTGGATGCTGAGGTGCACTATCTGTCCAAGACGGACCACTATGGAATTTCCGTGAGCCTGAACGATCTGCGCACGAAGATGGCCAAGGAGCCGGAGGCGCAATCGAAGCTGTCGCTCGAGGCGGAGTTAGGCAGGGACCTGGCGCAGGTGACGAAGTTCGAGTTCGACTCGGGCAAGGCGTCGGTGCTGCGTGGGACCGCGAGCCTGAGTCATTTTGCGCAGCCGGAATGGCAGGCCTCGGTAGACGGCACGCTGGAGTTGAAGCAGGTTGCGGTGCTGACGGCGACGGATGGGCTGACGGGCGGGACGGCGGACCTGGTCATACGCGGGCATAGCTGCTCGGTGTCTCCGGTGGTAGCGCAGAAGCGTCCTCACTTCTGGCAGAAGAAGCTTCCACCGACGCCTGCGAAGCCGGGGACAGTTCCATTGCCGCCTGATCCGGAGTGCAAGGCGGGCTACCTTGTGGTGGGCAATACCAAGCTGCATGGCGCGGGTTACGAGAACGACAGCGTGCGGCTGCACGATCTCGATGGCGGCGCGGACCTGCACATTACTCCCAGCGAACTTTTGCTGACAGCCATGTCGGGCTATCTGCCCGGAGGCGGCAATGCGATGGGCGAGCTACGCATTGTGAACTGGCTGGGAGCGGCGCCCCCGGACGCGAAGTCCGCCACCACGGTTGCAGCCGTGACGACGGCGCGGAAGACGGAGTCGGAGGTGGGTGCGAAGCCAATCTCGAACAAGCCGATTCCGACAGTGAAGACGCCGTCCGAGGGGAGTGGAATCGCTTCACATGCGTACCTGGTGGCGACGGTGCATTCGATTCCACTGCGCACGATCATGGTGGCGACCGAGTTGAAGCAGTACGGGGATCTCGGCTTCGATACCGCGGTGACGGGGCCTGTGAAGGTGGAGTGGGGCGGGCCGGAGGTGATTCCCGGCGACAGCGTGATCGTGGATGGGGACCTGCAGTTCAAGCCGACGGGAGTGAAGCGGCCGGGTGCGCTGAACAACACTCCCGTGACCGGTGAGGCGGTGGCGCGTTACGAAGGCAAACGCGAAGTGGTGACCATTCAGCACGTGATTCTGCTGACGCCTCAATCGTCGACCGAGGCGAATGGGATTCTGGGCGTGAACCAGGGGGATCCGCTGACCGATCTGAAGGTGGATATGACGGTGCGCGACCTGGGCGAGTTCGACCAGTTGCTGCAGACTTTGGGCTTCCAGGCGAATGGAAAGAAAGGGACTGCGGGCGTGCCGGTGGTGCTGCATGGCGGCGTGGTGTTCCACGGGACGGCGTCGGGGCGGGCGAGCGATCTGGATTTCAAAGGCCACCTGCAGGGGACGCAACTGGAAGTCAAGGTGGACAACGAGTTGGATACGCTGGTCGACTCGCTGGTGGCGGACGCGGAGTATTCGTACAACGAAGGGCTCGCGGTGGCGAGTTCGACGATCAAGCGGGGAAGCGCGGTGCTGAATGTTGCCGGGAGCATGAGGCCGCGCAAGCTGACAACGCGCAAGGGACTGCCGGACTACGAGTGGGACGATGGGACCGACGTCGAGGCTTCGATCCAACTGGCGAATGCAAGCGTGGAGGACGTGCTGCAAATTGCGGGACAGCAGCAGAAGGTCCCGGTGACCGGGACGATTGCGGTCGACGCGAAGGTTTCGGGGACTCTGGGGACGCTGGGTGGTGCGGGGAAGATCACGCTGGTGAAGGGCGTCGCGTATGGTGAGCCGTATGACTCGGCCGCAGTGAATCTCGCGTTCCAGGGACAGAAGTTTGAGGCGAGCAGTGTGGCATTGTCGCTGCATGGAATGCAGATCAGCGGCAATGGCGGATACGACCTGCAGTCGAAAGGGCTGCATGGACACATCGAGGGCAAGAACCTGGTGCTGTCGAAGTTCGTGACGTTTGAGAAGACACGGCCGGGCATAGATGGAACGCTAACGCTGGTGGCCGATGCGAACGGCACGCCGGGTCGACCGGGCCTGAAGGCGACGGCGAAGCTGGCCGGAGTAGTGGCGGGCGGCCAGACGCTAGGCGACGTCTCGACGGAGATGCACAGCGACGGAAGTCTGCTGAGCTACACGGCGGAGTCGACGCTGGTTGGTGCGAAGGTCAATGCGTCGGGGCAGACGGAGTTGACGGGGAATTACCAGACCAAGGCAACGATGAATGTGTCCGGGCTGGATGTGGGCACGGTGGTGGCGTTGTTCAGCTCCAGCAATGTAAAGGCGCAATCGTCCATGAGCGGCGTAGTGACGGTGAGCGGTCCGCTGAAGACGCCGACAGAACTGAGCGGGACGGCGGAGCTGAGCAATCTCGACGTAATGTTGCAGGGCGTGGAGTTGAAGAGCGCAGGCCCGCTGCGCCTGAGCCTGAAGAGTGGAATCGCGACGCTGGACCAAATGCACATCACGGGGCCGGACACGGACGCGCAAGCGAGCGGGACGGTGCAGGTGTTCGGCAGCGACGACCCGAACGGCGGCAAGCTGAACCTGAAGGCCAATGGCAACGTGAGCGTGGCGATCGCGCATACGTTCGATCCGGACATTCTGTCGAGCGGAAAAATTGAGTTCACCATTGCGGCCGGCGGCCAGATGAAGAAGCCTTCGTTGACCGGCAATGTGAAGTTCGACAACGTGAATGCCGCGATGGACGGCGTTCCCAACGGGCTGAGCGCGATGAACGGGACGCTGGTGTTCAACGAAGACCGCCTGGAGGTACAGAGCCTGACCGCGACCACCGGCGGCGGCCAGATCAAGATCGGCGGCTTCCTGACCTACAGGAACGGCTTCTATGCCGACCTGACGGCGACCGGCGACGTGGTCCGTGTGCGGCTGTACGGACTGAGCGCGACAGCCAACACGAACTTGCGGCTGCAGGGTGGGATGGAGAATCTGCTGCTGAGCGGCAACATCCTGGTGACGCGCTTTGGGGTGGGGCAAGACGTGGACTTCGCGGCGTTCTCGTCGGCGGGCGGATTGAGTGCGCCTCCCGAGCCCGGCGCCGCTACGAACAAGATCACACTGAATGTGCATGTGACGAGTTCGCCGCAACTGGATTTTCAGAATTCGTACGCGAAGCTGGCGGGCACGGTGGACCTGAATATTCGGGGCACAGTGGCTGCACCGTCGATCCTGGGGCGCATCCAGATCACGTATGGCAACGCCACGTTTGCGGGGACGAAGTATGAATTGCAGCGCGGCGATATTTACTTCTCGAACCCGGTGCGCATCGATCCCACGATCGACATCGACGCCACGGCGCGGGTGGAGACATACGACATTACGGTGGGGCTGCAGGGCACGATGAGCAACCTGAAGCCGACGTACCGGTCGGAGCCGCCGTTGAGCGAGGCGGATATTTTTGCACTGCTGGCGCTGGGGCGCACCCAGGAAGAGGCGCAGCTCTACCAGGAGCAGGAAGTGCAGCAGGGCGCGAATCCGACGACCAGCGCACTGCTGGGTGGAGCGCTGAACGCGACGGTGAGCAACCGGATCGGCAAGCTGTTTGGCGGGGGGACGGTGAAGATCGACCCGGCGTTTGTGGGGACACTGGGCAACTCGACGGCGCGGATCACAGTGCAGAAGCAGCTGACGCGGCAGCTGGGCGTGACCTATGCGCAGAACGTGAATTCGACGGCGCAGCCCTTGCTGCAGGGGCAGTACGACCTGACGCCGAATGTCTCGCTGGTGGTGGCGCGCGACGAGTCGGGCGTGTTCAGCGTGGTGTACAAGATTCGCAGACGCTATCGGTAAGGCGCAGGCAGGGGGCGCCTGCAGCCGGGCGCGCTAATCGTCTGATTCCTCAATGAAATGTGTTTTGGATGGACATCTATGCGGCGGAAGCGGGCATCCGTGTAGCTGCATCTAATCGGCAGCTTGCACGGGTTGCTACCTGGGCAAGAAGGAGGAAACTTTTATGTTGCGGAGAGGATACGAGGTAAGAGGATGGCTTTCTGCGGCACTGTCCGCATTGAGCCTTATGGTTCTGGCTGGTGTGCTGGTACCGGCGCGCGTTGCGAGGGCGCAGGACGCTTCCAAGATCGAGGAGGAAGTTCATAAGACCCTGGATAACAAGAGGTTTCAGAATGTGCAGGCGGCCATGCAGGGAAACACGGTTACCCTGACCGGGACGGTCGCTGTCCTGGCCGATAAGGAGGATGCGGACAACCGCGTTCACCATGTGCACGGGGTCAAAGGCGTCGACAATGAAATCCGGGTTACCGGCGGTGCTGAGGTGACCGACGAGGCACTGCGCAACAAGCTGTCCCAGGAGCTGTCGTACTATACGGTGGGCTACGGCACGACGGCATTCACGAACTTGAATATCGGCGTGCAGAACGGTGTGGTGACGCTGGGTGGCACGGTTTACTGGCCGCCAGACAAGGCCTCGGCCTTGAGCATCGTTGCGAATACCCCTGGCGTGAAGGACGTGGTCGACAATATCCAGGTGCAGCCCGTGTCACCTATGGATGACCAATTGCGCCTGCGGCTGGAGCGGGTGATCTATGGCGACCCTTCGCTGCAGAAGTATGCCATCAACCCTGCGAAGCCGATTCGCATTCAGGTGATCAACGGCAACGTGACACTCACGGGAGTCGTGGACAGCAAGATGGATCACGACATCGCGGGCATCCGGGCGAACACCGTGCCTGGCGTGTTCAAAGTAACCAATGATCTGCAGGTGTCCTCGGGATCTGGAAAGTAGTCGCGGATTTCGGGCGGATCGGCACAGGCGTCCTTCTGAATTGCTCGGGAGGACGCTTTGGTGCAGCCAACACCTCTAGAATGGAAGCATGGCGAGTGTCTGGAAGAGTACCCGGCTGACGCTGGAAATGATCAAGTGGGAACACTCGATCTTCGCGCTGCCGTTTGCGTTGACCGGTGCGGTGCTGGCGGCCGGCGGCTGGCCTCCGCCGCGCGTGCTGGGCTGGATTGTGGTGTGCATGGTGTCGGCGCGTTCGGCGGCGATGGCCTTCAACCGGCTGGTGGATGCAAGGCTGGACGCGGCGAATCCGCGGACAAAGATGCGGGCGCTGCCGGCGGGAACGCTGAGCTCTGGATTTGTCGGTGCGTTTGTGGTGGTGTCGGCGGCGGTGTTTCTGCTGGCTGCGTGGAGGCTGAACCGGCTGACGCTGGAGCTGGCGCCGGTGGCGCTGGCCGTCATCCTGGCGTACAGCTACATGAAGCGGGTCACGCGGTGGTCGCACCTGGTGCTGGGACTTGCGCTGGGGATTGCTCCGTCGGCTGCGTGGATTGCGGTGCGCGGGTCGCTGGATCCGCGGATCGCGGTGCTGTCGGCGGCGGTGTTGCTATGGGTGGGCGGGTTCGATGTACTGTACGCGTGCCAGGACTTTGAGCATGATCGCGCAGTGGGACTGAACTCCGTGCCGCAGGCGTTCGGGCTGTCGGCGGCGTTCTGGATCGCGCGCGCGATGCACGTGGCAATGATTGGGCTGCTGCTATGGCTGGTGGAGTTGTTCCGGATGGGGCCGCTGGCCACGGTGGGCGTGGGTGCGGTGGCGGCGCTGCTGGTGTACGAACACAGCATCATTTCGCCGCGCGACCTGCGGCGGATGAATGCTGCGTTCTTCACGTTGAATGGATTGATCTCGATTGCATTCTTCGGCTTCTTTGCGGCGGACGTTCTGCTGCACAAATGAGGGGCCCACACGAATGCGGGCCCCTTGGGAACGGGCTGGGAGAGCGATCCGGCCCGAAACTCTGTTATTGAAAGACGACTACGCCGAGCGCCGTTGACGCTCCTTGATGTCGGTGGCCTTTTCGTTGACGACGTCCTTCATGTTCTGGGCGGTAGAGGTCATTCGCTCGCGGACATCGTGTGCGTGGGACTGGCTGCGGGCCTGGGCGTCGTCGGCGACTGCGCCGGCGGCGTCTTTCGCGTTGCCCCAGGCTTCTTTGCCCGCGCCTTTGACCTGGTCGACGGCGCCCGAGTTGGCGAGTTTGCTATTGCCGACGGCCTCGCCGACTGACTGCTTGGCTTTGCCCTTCAACTGATCGAATTTTCCTTCTACGGTGTCACGGTTCATATTCCTGCTCCGTATTTCCTGTGTTGTCCGGGACTGAGGAGCCCGGGATGGAGTTGATTCAAACGGCGCGTCTGCCCGAGAGCAGATTGAAGATAAGTACGATGACGGCGAGGACAAGGAGGAGATGAATCCAGCCGCCCAGGGTGTAGCTGCTGACCATTCCCAGCAGCCAAAGTACAAGCAAAACGATGGTGATCGTCCAAAGCATTGTTTTTCTCCTTGACCAGGTGCGGCGACTTGCCGATTCCGCGGGCCCGTAAGAAACCAAGTGCGGCCGTCCATGTGGTAAGTTGCGCGATAATCAGGTGAGGTTGCCAATTGAAAAGTACAAATAAAAATTCCGTAAAGGTTTTCGAGTGGTTGCTCAGAGGTTGCCTGTGAAGGTTGCGATTCAGGGGGAATTGGGATCGAACAGCCACATGGCGGCGCTGGCGATGCTGGGCGGCGAGGCCGCGAACCTGGAGATTGCAGCATGCTCCGTTTCTGCGGAAGTCTTTGAGTGCGTGGTGGCGGGCAGCGTGGATGGGGCGGTGCTGCCGATTGAGAACAGCCTGCACGGTTCGGTTGCGGAACACTACGATCTGTTGCTGGCGCAGCCGGTGCGGATCGCGCGCGAGAGCATGATGCGGATTCGGCACAACCTGATTGCGAGGCCGGGCGTGGCACCGGAGCAAATCAAGCGCGTTATATCGCACCCGGTAGCGCTGTCGCAGTGCCGCAACTGGCTGGCGGCGCGGCCGTGGTTCGACGTAGTGAACTTCTACGACACGGCGGGCAGCGTGAAGCACTTGATGGCGGAAGGGCTCGACGATACGGCGGGGATTGCGCCGGAGCTGGCCGCGCGGCAGTATGGGGCGGAGGTACTGGTGGCGGGGATCGAGGATCATGCGGAGAACTACACGCGGTTTCACCTGCTGCTGCGGGAGCCACCATTGGGCGCCGGCGGATTGCTGGCGAAGCTAGAGTCCGAGGCCGACTCGGTGTCCTCCGGTGAAAAGGCGAACAAGGCGAGCTTGGCATTCAGCGTGGAGCATCGGCCGGGGTCGCTGGTGCGGGCGCTGGAGGAGTTTGCCCGGGCGGGGGTGAACCTGACGAAGATCGAGTCGCGGCCGGTTCCGGGGATGCCCTGGGAGTACGTGTTCTTTGTGGATGTGCGGTTCGACTCGCCGGGGCAGATAGACGCGGCGCTGGGGCAGCTGGCGCGGCACTGCCAGATGTTGAAGGAACTTGGGCGGTACGTGGCGGCGTGAGTTATCCGACGGTGGGTTCGGGAATGCCGGGTGCGAGGGGCGACGAAGGAAGCGGCGTAAAGGCAACGCGGTGGCGGTGGAGGAACCAGAGGACGACTCCGATGCACACCATAGCCATCAGGGAGAAAACGATGATCGCGGCGGGGGAGGCTGCGAAGTTCGGAGTGGGAGTGGGCTGAGCCGGGAAATAGCGAGTGTTGAAGGAGTTCACTATGGCCATGTACTCGTTGAACTGGCGCTTGCCCCAGGGGGTGAGCAGCACAAGGATGTTCACCGGGCAGACAGCAGACCACCAGAACACCGCGAGGCGGGCTGAGTTGCGCAGGCGAAGCAAGCCGTAGCCGATGGCGACAGTAACCAGGGCGATGACAATGTAAAGGACGTGGGCCTTCACGCCAGAGAAGATGAAGCCAAACAGAAACGTCGGCATGGGCAGGAACAGGTAAAGCAGAGAGAACGGACCGCAGATTAGGTAAATCCAACTGATCACGGTGACCGCAGTTGGGCGAGGCCGGCCGGTGCTGGTGTTGGGCGGGTCCAGCGTCGCGGACTGCGGGAAGATGGCACGGGTTGTGGGGAAGTTGTAGTAGACCAGCAGCACCACGCCAAGCAGCGCGAAAACGGCGTAGACTGCGGCGATAACGAAGAACATCGCGTGCACGGTCTGTGGTTCGGTTCCGGGTTGGTTCGGCATCAAAAAGGGCATGGCAACGAACGTCACCGCAGAGACTGCCCCAAAGCCAGCCATGAGTGCGGCGATGACCAGGACGGAGTAGCGAGCCCAGGAGCGCAGACGGATGAGGCCGACGAGCGTCAAAATGAGCCAGACGGCGAGTGCGTCGCACGCCAAGGACATCCCGAAAAAGAGGATCGGGATCAGCGAAGGTGGCAGCGGGGAAGGGGATTGACTGCCGGCCATGCCGTGGAGGGCCAGGAAGCCCGTCAACACCATAAAGGCCATGCCGAGGAGCAGGAAGGCTGCCAGGAGGCCGAGAAGGATCGCAGTGAGAACGACGCCGACAGGGCGATTCATAAGTGGCGCCAGTATACGCGCGGCGGTGGCAGCGGCTGCTTTTATTTGTTGAAGATAGAGGGTCCTGGGGCCGATGACCGAAGAAGGCGAAAGTGGGCGTCACCAGGGATAAGACGGAAGGCGTGGGGGACGGAGGGGTTTGCGACTTTGGGCGACCCTGATGCATCCAATGAAGGAAATTTGATATAAGTACACTCAAGGATAACCAATGGCGAGCGATTTCGTAAGTATCATCAAGCCAACTGCAACAAAATCATCCGACGACCCGGAGACACCGACAGCGGGCCGTCCGATCCCGGTTCTGCCCGTTCGGGACACCGTGCTGTTTCCACACGCGGTGCTGCCGCTGACGGTAGGGCGGGAGAGTTCGATTCAGCTGATTCAGTCTCTGGGCGAGGAGAAGACCATCCTGGTGGTGGCGCAGCGCGATGCGCGCCAGGATTCCCCGCAGGCGGCGGATCTGCACCATATTGGAACGCGCGCGACCGTACACAAGGTCGTGAAGATGCCGAACCAGAGCCTCTTTGTGTTTACCGAGGGGAACGAGCGCGTGCGTCTGGGCGAGTTCGCGCAGATCACGCCGTTTATGACGGCCGATTCCGAGCCGGTGGAGGAGATTGAGCCGGTGGCGTCGCCGGAGATGGAGGCGCTGCAGCGGAATGTGGTCAGCCAGTTCCAGCAGATTGTGACCTCTTCTCCGACCTTGTCGGACGATCTGCAGACGATCGCGATCAACATCGAGGAGCCAGGCCGGCTGGCGGACTTTATCGCGTCCAGCTTGCCATTCCTGACCACCAACGATAAGCAGGAGCTGCTGGAGACGCCGGATGTCGCGGCTCGGCTGGAGCGCATCAACAAGCACCTGGCGAAGGAGCTTGAGGTGCAGCAGTTGCGCAACAAGATCCAGACCGAGGTGCAGGATTCGGTGCAGTCGTCGCAGCGCGATTACTACCTGCGCGAGCAGTTGAAAGCGATCCAGAAAGAGCTGGGCGACCTCGACGACACGCAGAAGGACATTGCCGAGCTAAAGGAGAAGATCGAAGCGGCGGGAATGCCCGAGGAGACCAAGAAGGATGCGCTGAAGGAGCTGGGCCGGTTGAGCCGCATGAACGCGATGGCGGCGGACTACTCGCTGACGCGCAACTACATTGAGTGGCTGGCGGTGCTGCCGTGGTCGAAGTCTTCGGCGGGCGAGGTCGACATTCTGAAGGCGAAGGAGATTCTCGACGAGGATCACTATGGCCTGAAGAAGGTGAAGGACCGCATCCTGGACTACCTCTCGGTACGGCGGTTGAAGCCGGACATGAAGGGACCGATTCTGTGCTTCGTCGGACCTCCGGGCGTGGGCAAAACATCCCTCGGGCGGAGCGTGGCGAAGGCGCTGGGGCGGAAGTTCTCGCGCATCTCGCTGGGCGGCATGCACGACGAGGCGGAACTGCGCGGACATCGCCGGACGTACATCGGTGCGTTGCCGGGGCAGGTGATTCAGAGCCTCAAGCGCGTCGAGACGAACGACCCGGTGTTCATGCTGGACGAGATCGACAAGCTGGGGCGCGATTTCCGGGGCGATCCGGCCAGCGCGCTGCTGGAGGTGTTGGATCCGGAGCAGAACAACACGTTCCGCGACAACTATCTCGACCAGCCGTTCGATCTGTCGAAGGTGCTGTTCATCTGCACGGCGAACCAGCTTGATCCGGTTCCGGCGCCGCTGCTCGATCGCATGGAGATCATCGAGCTGACGGGCTACACGGAGGAAGAGAAAGTCGCGATTGCGACGAAGTACCTGATCCCGCGGCAGGAGAAAGAGAACGGCATTGACCCGGCGCTGATCGAATTTCCGCAGGAGAGTATCGCGCAGATCGCGCGGCACTACACGCGGGAAGCGGGCGTGCGCAAACTGGAACAGCAGATCGGCACGATCTGCAGGAAGCTGGCGCGTCGCATCGCTGAGGGACAGACCGAGAAGCTGGTGATCACGAACGAGGTGATCCGCGAGTTCCTGGGCGGCATCAAGGTACGCGTGGATACGGAGATTGCCGAGCGGACGAAGCGGTCGGGCGTAGCAGTGGGCCTGGCGTGGACTCCGGCGGGCGGCGATGTGCTCTTCATCGAGGCAAACAAGATGAAGGGCAAAGGCAGCTTCACGATCACCGGGCAGATCGGCGATGTGATGAAGGAGTCGATGCAGGCGGCGCTGACGTGGGTCCGTTCGAACGCCAAGAAGCTGGACCTGTCGGAGGACTTGCTGAAGGATGTCGATCTGCACATCCACGTGCCGGCGGGAGCGATCCCGAAGGACGGGCCGAGTGCGGGCGTCACGATGGCAACGGCGCTGGTGTCGCTGCTGACGGACACTCCGGTGCGGCCGCTGCTGGCGATGACGGGCGAGATTACGCTGAGCGGGAACGTGTTGCCGGTCGGCGGAATCAAGGAGAAGTTTCTTGCGGCGAAGCGAGCCGGCGTGCGGGACGTGATCCTGCCGACGGACTGCAAGCAGCAGGTGGACGAGGACCTGACGGCGGACCAGATTGAGGGCGTCACGATCCACTACGCGAGCCGCATTGAGGATGTACTCTCGATTGCGCTGCCGAAGTCGACGCGCGAAGTGGTGGAAGACGAAGTTGTTCGCGAAGAAGTGCTCAGCGCGAGCTGATTTTTTCAGGCGAGAGAGAGCGGCGGTCACGAGATTCGTGGCCGCCATTTTTTTGGGATTGCCTATGCTGACCATTGGGCATTCGACCCTTCCGATTGAGACGTTTCTTGGAGCGCTGAAGCAGTGCGGCTGCACGACCCTGGTGGATGTCCGCACCGTTCCGCGATCAAGGCGGAATCCGCAGTATGAGCAGCCGGCGTTGTTTGCCGCGCTGGAGCAGGCGGGGATCCACGCGGTGTGGCGGAAGGGACTCGGCGGGTTGCGCCGGCCGCGGCCGGACAGTGTCAATCGCGGATGGCAGAACGAGAGCTTCCGCGGCTATGCGGACTACATGCAGACACCGGAGTTCGCGGCGGAGATCGATTGGCTGATGGGGCGGCCGGACCTGGGAAACCTGACGGTGATGTGCGCCGAGGCGGTGCCGTGGCGCTGCCATCGCTCGCTGATCGCCGACGCGGTTCTGGCGCGCGGTGGCGCGGTGGAGGACATCTTCGTCAGCGCCGGCGGGAAAGTGGATCGGCGGCCGCACGCGCTGACCCGGTTCGCCCGAGTGGATGGGACGCGGGTTTGGTATCCGGGGGAGACGGGTGAACTGTTCGAGGATCGGGTGGGTTAGGCGTGGAGGCGGCCGACCCGGTATTCTGGGCGGATGCGGGTAACAGTGCTGTACTTTGGCGTGCTGCGGGACATGTTCGGGGCCCGGGATGAGGTGGTTGAACTGGCCGAAGGAGCGGCGGTGGAGGACTTGCTCCGCATTCTGGACGGGCGAACGTCTAACGTCACGATGGAAGCGCGAATCTGGCAGAGTGTGGCCGTAGCTGTAAACCGGGAGTACGCGACTCCCGTCGTAGTGTTGCATGAGGGCGATGAGGTAGCGCTGCTGCCTCCTGTGAGTGGTGGGTGCGACTGATGTTGATTGAGATTGTGGATGGGCCGATTGCGGCGGAGGCGATTGTTGCCGGGATGAAGGCCGGCAGCGATGGGGCGGTGTGCGTCTTCGACGGGATTGTGCGGGACAACACGCGCGGGCGCCAGACGCTGTACCTGGATTACGAGGCGTACCGGGAGATGGCTCTGGAGCAGATGCGACGGCTGGCGGCCGAGGCGGTGGAGAAGTTCGGGGTGCGGGATGTCGCGGTGGTACATCGGCTGGGACGGTTGATGGTGGGCGAGACGAGTGTGCTGATTGTGGTGGCGTCGGCGCACCGGGGGGCGGCGTTCGATGCGTGCCGATGGCTGATCGATACGCTGAAGAAAACGGTGCCGATCTGGAAGAAGGAAATGTTTGCGGACGGCGCAGTGTGGGCCGACGGCGAGCCGTTTCCGGAAGACATTGCACTGCCGCCGCGAGGGACGGTGCAATGAGGGCTATGGCGGCGATACTCGTGGCCGTGTTGGGGTGCGGATTGAGCGCGCGAGCGCAGGAGACACAGGCGGAGCCGCAGCCGGTGGGGCCGACGCCCACGCAGACGAAGCCGGAGCAGCAGGATTCGACTGCGCAGAAGAAGCCGGCGCCGATTGAGCGGCGGGCGTCGAAGCCGGACGCGAACGCCGAGGCGCCAGTGGCGGGGCCGCTGACGAAGACGACTGTGACGGGCGCAGGGCAGCAGGTGCAGGCGCAGATCGAACGTACCGGCGATACCGGGACAATTCGCGTGCAGGCTCGGCTGGTGAATGTTGCGCTGAACGTCGTTGACGCGAAAGGCGCTCCGGTGGGCGGTTTCGAGAAGAAGGACTTTCAGTTGTTCGAGGATGGGAAGCAGCAGACGATCGCGGTGTTCGAACGTGAGGCGACCAGTCCGCTATCGATTGTGCTGGCGATCGACTCGAGCATGACCGTGCTGACCAGCGACCGGCTGGAGAGGGAAGCGGCGAAGCATTTTGTGCGGGCGATTCTGCGCGAGCAGGATGAGCTGGATTTGATGGACTTCTCTGACACGGTGCGCGAGATTGTTTCTTTTACGAATCAGCCAAAGCGGGTTGAGCAGGGGCTGGGACAGTTGCAGCAGGGTGATGAGACGGCGTTGTACAACGCGATCTATCTGGCGAGCCAGCGGCTGGGCACTACGTCGCAGGCGGCGAACCGGAGGCGGGTGCTGGTGGTGATCTCAGACGGTGGCGACCAGTTGGAGCACGGCGTGCGCTACGAGGCTGCTGTCGAGCAGGCGCAGCGGGCCGGGGCGATCATCTACTCGATCATCGTGGTGCCGATCGCGGCGGATGCGGGGCGCAATACGGGCGGCGAGCATGCGATGATCCAGCTGTCGGAGGACACGGGCGGCAAGTACTACTACGTTGAGGACCCATCGGATTTGGAGCCGGCGTTTCGGCATGTGTCGGACGATCTACGGACACAGTACCTGCTGGGGTACTACCCTCCGCTGGGTGGCGATACGGCGTTCCGGCGGATCAAGGTGAAGCTGACGGATGCGGCGGCGGATGAGAAGTACTCGCTGCGGTATCGGACGGGGTATTACGCGGACGCGAAGTGAGCGAGTCTTATTTCCAACGGTAACCGTCGGGGAGTCCCAGCCATTTGATGGCTGGGTCGATCTGCTGGAAGATCTGAATCTCCTCATTGCCTCCGGCTATTTCCCGGTAGATCTGGAACATGCGGGCCAGTCCGAAATCTGGAGAATTTGACAGCACAATGGCGCGGCGAGCGTTGTCGGCAAGCACTTGCTTCTGGGCAAACTGCTTGATGCTATAGCCATTCATTTCAAAGGTTGTGGCAGCGCACGCGTCGACAAGGTGCGAAAAGGCTGGATCAAATGCCGGGTCGGCCAACATGCGGTGGCGGGCATCGTACATTTCAGCGGTGGTCACGCGACCGGTGAAGATGATTCGGACAAGTCGGACGTTCTTATCGATGATGTAATCAGCGGGCACGTGCCTGTTCCCCGGAGGCGTCAGCCCCACTTCTCTGTTGTAGACATCGACGCCATGCCATTGTTCGCGAAAGACGGCACCTTGTACAACTGCCGCTTAGTTGTAGGGTGCGGGCGGTACGATTTTCAACTGAAGTGGACGTTTGACGAGTCGAAGGCGGCGACGGGTGTGCCGGTTATTGACCACGCGGAACGGTCGTCGGCGAATTAATAGTGGAGGTCGCCGGCGCGGGCAGGGGTTTGCGCTGGGTGTGGGGAGTGAGTTTGCGCATCGCGAACTCCTGGATGAGATTGGCGACGGCGGTGAAGCCGGTACCGATGGCGGCGCCTTCGAAGATGGGTGCGGCTCCGGTGCGATTGGCAGCAGGGTAGTAGAGATTGGAGATGCCGCTGGCGGCCAGGCCGCCAAGGATGCCGGAGTAGTTGGGCTCCCAGCGGTGGTTGTCGCCCTTGCAGACGACGGCGTTAGCGATGGCGTAGAAGGCGCGTGAGTGGACGCTGCCCATGCCCTTGTAGAAGTAGCGCGGGTCCTGCTTGAAGACGACGGGGAAGATGGCGTCGGTGAGGTAATTGCCGGTGAGAAAGGTGCCGTAGGCGGCAGCGTAACGCTTGGCATAGCCGGAGGCGCCGAGTTCCCAGTTGAAGGTATGGGTTGCCTGTTGCGCGCCGGCGACGACGCCGGTGATGGCGAGGTTGATGGGGTCGATCTGGTTGTGGCCGGCGAGGGAGAATTTCTGCTTCGGGGTGAGCGCGACCGGGTTGGGCTCGTAGCTGACGTAGAAGTTGGGGACGAAGCCGAGGACGCGCTGCTTTTCTTCCTGGTTGAGCTGCTGCTGGGCGATCTGCTCCTGGTTGCCAAGGACTTCGATGCTGGTGGTGGAGGCGGCGTGCAGGGAGATGGTGGGGAGCCTGCGATCCTCACCGGCGTTGAGGACTCCGGAGGTGCGCGCGGAGGCGAATCCGACGGCGGAGACGGCGACGGTGAAGGGACCGGGCGCGAGACTGGCGAGGGTGAAGGTACCGTCGCTGGCGGAACTGGTGACGACAGGGGCGGGCGGTGCGGCGGGCGGCGGTGCGTCACTGCGGCTGAGGGCGATGCGGGCCCCGGGGATGGCGGCTCCGTCACTGTCGGTGACGATTCCTGTGATGGTGGCGGCTGGGGGAACGGCCTGGGGCTGGGA